>Ga0137302_10093_pt1 | contig 73277 bp, 58 predicted proteins | sample Ramsor2O_GlcNAcB_FD_97184 | JGI IMG/M metagenome (GOLD analysis project Ga0137302, IMG submission 97184) | Mouse cecal microbial communities from Vienna, Austria - N-Acetylglucosamine amended with D2O_GlcNAcB | ecosystem: Host-associated > Mammals > Digestive system > Large intestine > Cecum... | reverse complement strand
ATCTTGCCCTGCGGGAAGCAGACTTTCGTAATATTTTCCCTAATATGTATTGTTTATTTCAAATCTAAACCTTAAAAGATCTTAATATGATAAAGAGTGTTATGAAAATTAAAGTAATTATTGCAATTTATTATCCTCAATATTTAAAAAAAGTAAAAGAAGAAATAAGCCGAATATTCGCAGGTAAAGATTATCAGGTTTTATTCGTAAGTAACAATGATAAGTATAATATAAATGAAAATGAAAATAGTAATTCATTTTGGATAAAAGGGAGTAACTGCGCTGGGGAGTTTTCTGCATGGGACGAAGGTTATGCTTTTTTAAAAGACAAAGAACTATTATCAGAAAATGATATTGTAGTATTTATGAATGATACTTTTTGCCATCATCGTTTATTTACTTTTTATGACCGAGTATTATATAGGAAGGCAATATTATCTTGTTCAGATATAAACATACTAGGGGAAGTAAATGCTATTGGTGATATTTTTTATATAAATAATTTTCCTCTTTCGTCATGGATATCATCTTATATATTTTTTGGTAAAAAAAATAATATCGATAAACTTCTTCCATTTAATAAAACAAACACTTTAGACAACAAGGATATTCTACATATAGAAAGTGAATTGAAAAATAACAAGGTAGATGTTCCTTTTTTTTCTAGAGAACTTAATGAGCATTTAACTAAATGGTTGTTTCCATCAAATGCTAGTGGTTGGTATAAAGCAAATAAAACGTCTTCGGCAATATTATTTTTTAAACTTAAAGCAATTGTAAATGAAAAATTACTTGCTTATAACATTTTGTCTAAAGATATCTTGATTGAAGATATATATGAAGGACAGATGAATAGGATTTATAATTCTATTCGGTATAGAGTCTACCATCTTTGTAAAAAATATAAACTACTATAAGTGTAAAAAATTCATGAACGCAATAATACATGACAAGTCTAATATTATTCATAAGCATTCTGTCTTTGCATCTTTATGTATTCTATTTATCTTGTTAGCTATGTGCATTAATGATCTTCCTGTACAGTTATATGGAGGAACGTTAGCAGCGAGTCCAATATGGATCTTATCAGTTATACTTTTGATTATTACATTATTGAGAAATAATTATTATTTACATTTGGATCCTTATAGCTATCTATTTTTAAATTTTTTTATCCTTTCATTCACTATCTCATTTATTCAATGTGTATACTATTATCTTGCGGAAGGAGTATATATAAATAATTATGGTGTTTCTATTATCGGAAAGCTTTTTTTTGCATCGTCATACTATTTTGTCTTTTTTCTTGTTGTTTATTGTTCTAATTATTTATTGTGCTTTGTTTCCAAAAAAACATTTATAAATATATTAACAGGAGTCTCTTTCTTTCTCTTTTTGATAATGGTTATAGAATATATTGATCCAAGTTTGTTATCGGTATTTCATTTAACTATGGATGGATATGGAGTTGGTGCCAGATTGCGGCTACTTTCTCCTGAACCATCAATAGCTGCATTTACGTTTAATCTCTTCATAATGATAACACTTACTTTTAGTAAGAATATCTTTTTAAGAATATTTTATGTCGGTTTATTGATTTTAGGTAACCTAGTGATAGGGTCTAAATCCTCACTCATACTAATTGTTTGTGCGGGATTACTTGTGTTCTATTTAAATCTATCATTTATTCAGAAGTTAAAATCTCTAATTTTACTAATACCATCAATTGTATTATGCGGTTATGTAACGGTTAATACTATACTTCCTGCTCTGACTATCGATGTTGAGCAATTTTCCAGTGTTAGCACGCGTTTGATAACTTCTATATGGGCACTTCTTAGTCTACTTTATTATCCTTTGGGTGAAGGTTATGGCACTTATACAGTTTGGTTTACTTCACCTCTTGAGAGTGCAATTGATTTTGCGAATGAATTTGTTCCATTTTCACTTAATCTTTCTGAAATTAATGCTATGATTAATACAGGAAATTATCTTTCTGCAAAATCAGGAATTTTATCATCAGTTATCTATAGCGGATTTATAGCAGTAATGTTTTTTTTCCTCCTTTTCAAAAAATCTTTTAAGGATATAAGTCTTAGTAATATTGTTTACTATCAGAAAATAAGCTTACGGATAGTTTTATGGTACACTTTCTTGTCACTACTATTAGCTGTAAATATTGAAGTGTTATATGTTTTTCTACTGCCATTTATAGTTGTGAATTTTGTAAGAAATTTTACGGCATGAAGTAATAATTATGGAAAAAATACTATATATATCATTGTCTTTAGAAAAATCAAATTATGGTGGAAGTATCGTTTCACGATCAAATCTAAAAGGATTAAAACATAATACAGCTTTGCAAATTAAGGAGATTGCAATTGTAAGGAAAATAGAAGACATCTATTCTTATGAATTATTGGCAGACACATCAAAAATTAAAACAGCGTTTAATAATTTCCGTGGCTATGCTGGTAGACTTAATTCAAGAATAATTTCTGAGATAAGGAATATTATCATTGATTATAAACCTACAATAATATATCTTGATTCGAGTTTGCTGGGTTGTATTGCTAAATGGTGTAAGAATGAAGTTCCTCAAGCAAAAGTTGTAACTTTTTTTCATAATGCTGAATATGATTTTGAAATGGGGCGTTTGAAAACTGGTAAATTACATTTTCTTCCGTCCTTATATTCTTCTGTATTAGCTGAGCGGGAAGCTGTAAAATATAGTGATATAATAATCACATTACATAAAAATGACTCGGAGAGGCTTTTTGAATTATATCAACGAAGAGCTGACTTTTGTGTGCCTGTTTGCATTATTGATGAACCGTATCTTGATATAATTGAGCATGATAAAACCATCGAGCTAGAGAAACCGTTCACTATCGGTTTTATTGGTACTGCATTTTATGCCAATATTCAGGCGGCTGAATATATTTCTCAACATATAGCGACTGCATTTAATAATGATACACAGTTTATAATCGCTGGAAATGGATTTGAGGACTATGCGACTAAGCTTAATAGACCGAACCTTAAAACTTATGGTTTTGTCGAGTCTCTATATGATTTCTACGAAAATATTGATGTGGTTATTTCTCCTATTACTATTGGCGGCGGGATGAAAGTAAAAATAGCAGAAGCTTTCAAATATAATCGAAAAGTCATTGCGTCATCATTCTCTTTGATCGGATATGAAGATTCATTAAATAATTCAGATGTCTGTTCCTGCTCTAATTTAAAAGACTATTTGCATGCAATCAACCATTTAAGAAAATCACGCGAAGTTAAATCTACTACAAGAGAATTATATAAAAAATATTACTCTGAAAAAGCATGTGCAAGTTATTTTAAAGACGTTTTCAAGTAATAGACTAACTATATATTAAATATGTTCTAAGCAGAGGTATGTGTGCGTATACTTGAAGTAAGTAAATTGTATCCTCCATTCTGGGGGGGAATTGAGACTGTGGTGTATGATATATCAACAGTATTGAAGCAAAAAGATTATGATGTTGATGTTCTGTGTGTCTCTGAAAGTAATCATTCCTCTAGGGAAGTAATGGATAATGTAAATGTTTATCGTTGTTCAAGTATTGTTCATATGGCGAGTACTTATATTTCTTTTGAGTTTATAAAGGTCTGGCGCAGTATTAGAAATAATTATGATGTGATACATGTTCACTTACCTAATCCTCTTGCGCTGCTAGCGATATTTTTATTTAGACCACGGAGAGGATGCAAAATTATCGTTCATTGGCATAGTGATATTATCAAACAAAAATTCTTAAAGATTCCTTTTATTCCTTTACAAAATAGTCTGTTAAGTAACTGCGATAAAATAATTGCAACCAGTCAGGTGTATGCTAATTCATCTCTCGACCTAAAAAAATATCTTAATAAAGTTGCAATAATTCCTATTGGAATAGATGATAAAAGAATGTCAATAGATGTTGATAGAATAAAAAAAATTAAAAATAGCTATCCCGGTAAATTAATTGTATTCTCTTTGGGACGCCATGTGTATTACAAGGGCTTTGATTATCTTATAGACGCTGCAAAATACCTAGATGATAACTATATTATTATAATAGGTGGACAAGGCCAATTAACATCATCATTAAATGAAAAGATCAGTAAATATGATCTGAGTAAACGAGTTAAACTAATTGGTAGAATAAATGAAGAAGATGTTTCCTCTTATTTTTATGCTGCTGATATTTTTTGTCTTCCTTCTATTGAACGCTCCGAAGCATACGGCGTTGTACAGTTGGAAGCTATGGCATGTGGTACTCCAATTATCTCCACAGATATCAGTGGGTCTGGTGTGTCTTGGGTCAATAAACATGGTGTTACAGGATTGGTCGTTAAAAATAAAAACCCACAAGAGTTAGCGAAAGGAATTAAATATTTATCAGCACATCCATTTGAAAAAGAACATATTCAAAAATATTTTATGGAAAACTATACTAGAACAAAGATGGTTGATTGTTTAATCGAAGTTATAAAGAGTGCTTAAAATGAAAATATTACCTGTTATTATGGCTGGTGGCTCAGGAACTCGCTTATGGCCGTTATCTCGATACCAATATCCAAAGCAATTTTTATCACTATTTAATGAGCATTCACTGTTACAAGCAACCGTACTACGCCTAAATACACTTGAGTGCCTAAAACCTCTAATAATCAGTAATGATGAGCATCGTTTTATTGTTGCCGAGCAGTTACGTACGTCAGGAATTAATTCTTTTGATGTAATACTTGAACCTGTAGGTCGTAATACCGCTCCAGCAATAGCACTTGCTGCATTACATGCTCAAAAAGGTGGTCAGGATCCTGTAATGCTGGTTCTTGCTGCTGACCATGTAATACAGAATGAGGATGAATTCTGTAAAAGCATATTAATTGCACAAGAGCAAGCTGCAAAGGGAAATATGGTCACCTTTGGTGTTGTACCATCTCGAGCAGAAACCGGTTATGGCTATATCCGCAAGGGAGAAAGGGTAACTGAATCTGTATATAAAGTTGATGCATTCGTAGAAAAACCTGATCTCTCCACTGCGATGTTTTATTTGAGTGATGGACACTATTTATGGAATAGTGGTATGTTTATGTTCAAAGCTAGTGTTTATCTAACTGAGTTGCAAAAATTTTGTCCAGAAATAATTGAATTATGCCAAATAGCATTGGCAAAAGGGTCATCCGACCTTGACTTTATACGCCTTGAAAAGAAAGCTTTTAGTCAGTGCCCAGATGTATCGATAGATTATGCGGTAATGGAAAAAACATCTCATAGTGTAGTTGTGCCGATGGATGCGCAATGGAGTGACATAGGATCTTGGAATTCATTATGGGATATTTCTAGTAAAGATAAAAATGGTAACGTTACGCATGGTGATGTTATCTACCATAATAGCAATAATAATTTTGTTTATGCAGATAATGCGTTAGTAGCAACTATTGGTGCAGATAATCTTGTTATAGTGCAAACAAAAGATGCAGTGTTAATAGCTAAGCAGGATCAAGTCCAAAATATTAAGCAAGTTGTCGATGTTCTTAAAAGAGAGAAACGTACTGAACATCTCTCTCATCGAGAAGAATATAGACCTTGGGGACGCTTCGATTTGATTGATCACGGTTCACGTTACCAAGTGAAACGAATTACAGTCAAACCAGGGGAACGCCTTTCAACACAGAAGCATTATCATCGTGCAGAACATTGGGTGGTAGTATCAGGTACTGCAAAAGTTACTCGGGGAGAGGAGGTTTATTTAATCTCTGAAAACGAGTCAACATATATACCATTAGGTGTTATTCATTCCCTTGAAAATCCAGGGAAAATACCTCTGGAAGTAATTGAGATTCAGTCCGGGGTTTATCTTGGTGGCGATGATATAATACGTTTGAATGATAAGTATGGACGAATTAAAGGAGAATGATAGTGTTAAACTCCAAATATATAATTGAGCATAGTAATATTTCCTTTGGAACAAGTGGCGCCAGAGGGCTGGTTTCAGATTTTGAACCTAAAGTATGTGCTGCTTTTGTGCATTCTTTTTTAGATATTATGGCCAGAAAATTTAAATTTGATACTGTCGCTGTAGCTATTGATAATAGACCAAGCAGTTACTCAATGGCTCAAGCCTGTGTTCATGCAATAATTGAAAAAGGTTATAAACCTATATTCTTTGGTGTAATACCAACACCAGCATTGGCATACCAGTCTTTGCAGGAGAAAATTCCAGCAATTATGGTGACAGGAAGCCATATTCCGTTTGATCGAAATGGTCTTAAGTTTTATCATCCAGATGGGGAGATTTCTAAGGAAGATGAACGTCAGATTCTGCAGCATGAGTCATTATTTAATATAACTTTACCACTACCATCTTTATCCGTATCTCAAATTGCTTCTAAAAATTATATTAAACGTTACACATCGCTTTTTAAAGAAAATTTATTAGCAGGTATGCGAATAGGTATTTATGAGCATTCAAGTGCTGGTCGTGATCTCTATGCTAAGATTTTTACTCGATTAGGTGCTGAGATTATTAGCATTGAACGTAGTAATGAATTTGTGCCTATTGATACTGAGGCTGTATCTAAAGAAGATAAAGATAAAGCACGTAGATGGGTTCGAGAATTTAATCTTGATGCAATTTTCTCCACTGATGGTGATGGTGACCGTCCATTAGTTGCTGATGAACAGGGAGAATGGCTACGTGGTGATATTTTAGGTTTACTCTGTGCAAAGGCTTTAAACATAGAGGCGCTAGCCATTCCAGTTAGTTGTAATACTGCTGTTATTAAATGTGGTTATTTCTCCCATGTCACTCTTACTAAAATTGGCTCTCCGTACGTAATTGCTGCTTTCGAAAGCTTGAGGAAAAAATACCACTGTATCGCAGGATTCGAGGCTAATGGTGGTTTTTTACTGGGAAGCGATATAATTTATGAGAATAATAATATTTCAGCTTTGCCTACTAGAGATGCTTTGTTACCATTCCTGATGGTGTTAGCTCACTCAAAAAAATATAATACTCCTATCTCAAAACTGTTACTTGAACTGCCATCGAGATATACTCATTCAGATCGTATACAGAATTTTTCTAATGTTTTAAGTAATAAGATCATTGCTAATTGTCATCGTGATCCTAATGCTTTTATTAAGTCATTAGGCCTTGATCAAGATGTTAAAAAGGTAGATAGTACCGATGGAATGCGCATTACCTTGAATGATGATTCTATTCTGCATTTACGCCCGTCAGGCAATGCACCAGAGTTACGGTGTTATGCTGAAAGCAGTAGTCTATGCGCAGCAATTCTATTAGTAGAGCATACCCTTAAGAAACTTGTGGATTTATCAGCATAATCATCATTGTTCTTATAAATGTGTAGCAGGTAACTGATTTAGTTGCCTGCTAAATTTCTTAGATAGGTGCGCTCAATTAATATGAAAACCAAGAGTATACATGGCATTGAATTGTTACGTCTTTTCGCTATTTTTATGGTTGTTTTTATTCACTCGACTCGTGAATATGAAAGAGTGGTAGAGGAAAATATTGCTTCTTTAATTTTATGATCTATATCTCAAGCAGGTTTTATCTGTTTTTTATTATAATTTGATATTTTGCTCTTAATCAAAAAAAATTATAATATAAAAATATTATTATAATAGATTTATAGTCATTGTTATTCCTTTTTTATTTATGCTTTTTCTCCTTTTTTAGCTTATTTAATTCAACGTATTGATTTAAAGATGCGCATGGGACTATTATAGTTTTACTAGGAATGAGTTAGTATTGTATTAATATTATTTGTTATTTCCATTATGATGATATAATATCTACGCCATCTATATTCAACTGCTGCCTGTTTATTTCTAATAGGCTGATTTTTTATGGGATTATTTTTGATAAGTATAATAAGTCAGCGTTGTTATTATGTATTGTAGGTTATATAATAACTATTATCTTTACGCTAATAAATTTTCATGTGTTTGGGAATAATCAAGCATCTTACGGTATAGGTATGAATATGGCCTTTTGTGCTATAGGATTATTTATACTTTTTCAATCTATAAAAGAGTCGGTAATCACGCGCAATATTACAAAGTTATCAAAATACACTCATGATGTATATTTAACTCATATTTTTATGATGTATTACATAAGTGCTTATATAAAGATTGCGACAACCAATGATACTTTCAATTCACTGTTAACAGTCGTTGCATCTTTTATAATGGCGCTTATATTTCCTTTTGTGATAGATAATGTTGTGATATTAAGGATGATTAATAAATTAAAATTAAGGAGTATATGAAATTTATAAATCACATTGACGGCTTTTATCTTTATTCACAAGATTAGAATCGTTTTAATGTCCGCGTTAAGCTTACGAGTATAAACTATACAGCCTTTAATATAAACTTGGCAACCCCTGACAGGAGTAAACAATGTCAAAGCAACAGATCGGCGTAGTCGGTATGGCAGTGATGGGGCGCAACCTTGCGCTCAACATCGAAAGCCGTGGTTATACCGTCTCTATTTTCAACCGTTCCCGTGAAAAGACGGAAGAAGTGATTGCCGAAAATCCAGGCAAGAAACTGGTTCCTTACTATACGGTGAAAGAGTTTGTTGAATCTCTGGAAACGCCTCGTCGCATCCTGTTAATGGTGAAAGCAGGTGCAGGCACGGATGCTGCTATTGATTCCCTCAAACCATATCTCGATAAAGGCGACATCATCATCGATGGTGGTAACACCTTCTTCCAGGACACCATTCGTCGTAACCGCGAGCTTTCTGCCGAAGGCTTTAACTTCATCGGTACCGGTGTTTCCGGCGGAGAAGAGGGGGCGTTGAAAGGTCCTTCCATTATGCCTGGTGGGCAGAAAGAAGCCTATGAACTTGTTGCGCCGATCCTGACCAAAATCGCCGCCGTTGCTGAAGATGGCGAACCGTGCGTTACCTATATTGGTGCCGATGGCGCGGGTCACTATGTGAAGATGGTTCACAACGGTATTGAATACGGTGATATGCAACTGATTGCTGAAGCCTATTCTCTCCTGAAAGGCGGCCTGAATCTTTCTAACGAAGAACTGGCACAGACCTTTACCGAGTGGAATAACGGTGAACTGAGCAGCTACCTGATCGACATCACCAAAGACATCTTCACTAAAAAAGATGAAGACGGTAACTACCTGGTTGATGTGATCCTGGATGAAGCGGCTAACAAAGGTACCGGTAAATGGACCAGCCAGAGCGCGCTGGATCTCGGCGAACCGCTGTCGCTGATTACCGAGTCTGTGTTTGCACGTTATATCTCTTCTCTGAAAGAGCAGCGTGTTGCCGCATCTAAAGTTCTCTCTGGCCCGCAAGCGCAGCCAGCTGGCGACAAAGGTGAGTTCATCGAGAAAGTTCGTCGTGCGCTGTATCTGGGTAAAATCGTTTCTTACGCTCAGGGCTTCTCTCAGCTGCGTGCGGCGTCTGAAGAGTACAACTGGGATCTGAACTACGGCGAAATCGCGAAGATTTTCCGTGCTGGCTGCATCATCCGTGCGCAGTTCCTGCAGAAAATCACCGATGCATATGCCGAAAATCCGCAGATCGCTAACCTGCTGCTGGCCCCGTACTTCAAGCAAATTGCCGATGACTACCAGCAGGCGCTGCGCGATGTCGTTGCTTATGCAGTACAGAACGGTATCCCGGTTCCGACCTTCGCCGCTGCGGTTGCCTATTACGATAGCTACCGTGCCGCTGTTCTGCCTGCGAACCTGATCCAGGCACAGCGTGACTATTTCGGTGCACATACTTATAAGCGCATTGATAAAGAAGGTGTGTTCCATACTGAATGGCTGGATTAATCTGATTTAACCAACAATAAAATTCAGGCCCGGCGTATATTACACCGGGCTTTTTTTTGCCATTTATCTTATAGACTAAATTTCACTGCTTAATATTAACTTAATAAATATCAGCTATTCTTATAAAGAAAATCTGAATTGTTTTTCGTTGCGTTGACCATCTGACAACGTAGCGTTAAAACTTTTAGCTCTTATCAGGATGCTAAAAACATCATGATTCACAGTTAAGTTAATTCTGAGAGCATGAAATGAAAATTACCATTTCCGGTACCGGCTATGTAGGCTTGTCAAACGGGCTTCTAATCGCACAAAATCATGAGGTTGTGGCATTAGATATTTTACCGTCACGCGTTGCTATGCTGAATGATCGGATATCTCCAATTGTTGATAAGGAAATTCAGCAGTTTTTGCAATCAGATAAAATACACTTTAATGCCACATTAGATAAAAATGAAGCCTACCGGGATGCTGATTATGTCATCATCGCCACTCCAACCGACTATGATCCTAAAACTAATTATTTCAATACATCCAGTGTAGAATCAGTAATTAAAGACGTAGTTGAGATAAATCCTTATGCGGTTATGGTCATCAAATCAACGGTTCCCGTTGGTTTTACCGCAGCGATGCATAAGAAATATCGTACTGAAAATATTATTTTCTCTCCGGAATTCCTCCGCGAAGGTAAAGCCCTTTACGATAATCTCCATCCTTCACGTATTGTCATCGGTGAGCGTTCAGAACGCGCAGAACGTTTTGCTGCTCTGTTACAGGAAGGCGCTATTAAGCAAAATATCCCGACCCTGTTTACCGACTCAACCGAAGCAGAAGCGATTAAACTGTTTGCAAACACCTACCTGGCGATGCGCGTGGCGTACTTTAACGAACTGGATAGCTACGCAGAAAGTTTAGGTCTGAATTCCCGTCAAATAATCGAAGGCGTTTGTCTCGACCCACGTATTGGCAACCATTACAACAATCCGTCGTTTGGTTATGGTGGTTATTGTTTGCCGAAAGATACCAAGCAGTTACTGGCGAACTATCAGTCTGTGCCGAATAACCTGATCTCGGCAATTGTCGATGCAAACCGCACGCGTAAAGATTTTATTGCCGATGCCATTTTGTCACGCAAACCGCATGTGGTAGGTATTTATCGCCTGATTATGAAGAGCGGTTCAGATAACTTCCGTGCGTCTTCTATTCAGGGGATTATGAAGCGTATCAAGGCGAAAGGTGTTGAAGTAATCATCTACGAGCCAGTGATGAAAGAAGACTCATTCTTCAACTCTCGCCTGGAACGTGATCTCGCCACCTTCAAACAACAAGCCGACGTCATTATCTCCAACCGTATGGCAGAAGAGCTTAGGGATGTGGCAGATAAGGTCTACACCCGCGATCTCTTTGGCAGCGACTAACATCTTGTTATCAGGGCTATTTACGCCCTGATTGTCTTTTGTTACTTACGCAACAATTCATTATTTTTATCACTTATCCTATAGCATTCACGAGGATTATCGCTAAACTATGCGGACTTGGAAATTTCCGTCAGTTAGGGTAATGATGAGAGTAGAAAATAATAATGTTTCTGGGCAAAACCATGACCCGGAACAGATTGATTTGATTGATTTACTAGTGCAGTTGTGGCGTGGCAAGATGACAATCATCATTTTCGTCATTGTGGCTATTGCCCTGGCTATTGGATATTTGGCAGTAGCGAAGGAGAAATGGACGTCAACAGCAATTATCACTCAGCCCGACGTGGGGCAAATTGCTGGCTATAACAATGCCATGAATGTTATCTATGGTCAGGCTGCACCGAAAGTATCGGATGTGCAGGAGACGTTAATTGGTCGCTTCAGTTTTGCCTTCTCTGCATTAGCAGAAACGCTGGATAATCAGGAAGAGCCAGAGAAACTTACCATCGAACCTTCTGTTAAGAACCAGCAATTACCATTGACTGTTTCTTATGTTGGGCAAACAGCAGAGGGCGCACAAATGAAGTTGGCCCAATACATTCAGCAAGTTGACGATAAAGTCAATCAAGAGCTAGAAAAGGATCTCAAGGACAACATTGCTCTAGGACGGAAAAACTTGCAGGATTCTCTGAAGACCCAGGAAGTGGTTGCGCAGGAGCAGAAAGATCTGCGTATCCGTCAGATTCAGGAAGCGTTGCAGTATGCGAATCAGGCGCAGGTGGCAAAGCCACAGGTTCAGCAGACTGAAGATGTGACGCAAGATACGTTGTTCCTTTTGGGGAGCGAAGCTCTGGAGTCGATGATTAAGCATGAGGCGACTCGTCCGTTAGTGTTCTCACCAAACTACTATCGGACACGTCAAAACCTGCTGGATATCGAAAACTTAAAGGTTGATGATCTTGATATTCATGCTTACCGTTATGTGATGAAACCGACGTTACCTATTCGTCGCGATAGCCCGAAAAAGGCAATTACCTTGATTCTGGCGGTGCTGCTGGGCGGCATGGTTGGCGCGGGGATTGTGTTGGGGCGTAACGCTCTGCGTAATTACAACGCGAAGTAATCTTTGCAGTTTTAAAGAAAAAGGGCAGGGTGGTGACACCTTGCCCGTTTTTTTTGCCGGATGCGACAACAATATCGCATCCGCTTACCCCACAACTCACTGATGCCGTTTACGCAGGTTCTCAATCACCGTCGTTAAATCCAGATCCTGATCCTGCAACAATACCAGCAGGTGATACATCAAATCAGATGCCTCGTTGGTCAGCTCAAAGCGGTCATGTACCGTCGCTGCCAGTGCGGTTTCCACGCCTTCTTCGCCCACTTTCTGCGCAATGCGTTTGGTGCCGCTGGCATACAGTTTGGCGGTATAGGAGGTTTCCGGGTCTGCAGATTTACGTTCGGCGAGCAGTTGTTCCAGTTGATACAGGAACAGCCACTGATGAGCGGTGTCGCCGAAGCAGCTGCTGGTGCCTTTGTGGCAGGTTGGCCCGATGGGATTCGCCAGCACCAGTAACGTGTCGTTGTCGCAGTCCGGCGCAATACTCACCACATTGAGGAAATTGCCCGACGTTTCGCCTTTGGTCCACAGTCGCTGTTTAGTGCGCGAGAAGAAGGTGACTTTGCCGCTTTCGATGGTTTTGTCTAAGGCTTCCGGGTTCATATAGCCCAGCATTAACACTTCGCCGGATACAGCGTGTTGCACAATCACCGGCATCAGTCCGTCGGTTTTTTCCCAGTCCAGTTCGCGACGTTGTTGTTCTGTTAACATATCCTGATCTCCACGCCCTGTGTTGCCAGGTACGCTTTTAATTCACCAATATTGATTATTTGTTTGTGGAATACGGAAGCTGCCAGCGCGCCGTCAACGTCGGCATCGCGGAAGGCTTCGAGGAAGTGTTCCATGGTGCCCGCGCCACCGGAGGCAATCAGCGGGACGTGGCAAACTTCACGTACTTTTTTCAGTTGTTCGAGGTCGTAACCGTTACGCACGCCGTCCTGATTCATCATGTTGAGGACGATTTCTCCGGCACCGCGTTTTTGCACTTCCTGTACCCAGTCGAGCGTTTCCCACTGAGTGACGCGGGTGCGGCTTTCATCGCCGGTATATTGATTCACATGATATTTACCGGTTTCAGCGTCGTACCAGGTATCAATACCGACCACAATACACTGCACGCCAAAGCGATCGGCCAGGCGAGTAATTAACGTCGGGTCCGCCAGCGCAGGCGAGTTTATGGAAATTTTATCAGCGCCAAAGGAAAGAATTTTCGCGGCATCTTCCAGAGACTTAATCCCACCCGCCACACAGAACGGAATGTCGATCACTTCCGCCACGCGAGATACCCAGCTTTTATCTACCACACGGTCATCGCTGGAAGCGGTGATATCGTAGAACACCAGTTCGTCTGCACCTTCTTCGGCGTAACGTTTTGCCAGCGGCACGATATCGCCAATGATTTCATGGTTGCGAAACTGTACGCCTTTCACCACCTGACCATCACGAACGTCGAGACATGGAATTATGCGTTTTGCCAACATGCGATGGCCTCCTTCACGGTGAATTTACCTTCCAGCAATGCCCGACCAACTATTACGCCGCGCACGCCAGTGCCACGCAGGGCAGCAACATCGTTAATGTCGCCAATGCCGCCGGAGGACTGAAATGCCACCTGCGGATATCTGGCGCACACTTCTTCATATAAAGAAACGTTAGATCCCGCCAGCGTGCCGTCGCGCGAGATATCGGTACACAGCACATGTTTCAGGCCGACGGGCAGATAGGTTTCCACCAGTTGTTCCAGCGAAACGCCCGAATTCTCTTGCCAGCCGCTGACTGCCACCTGCTTGTTGCCTTGCTCGTCAATACGGACATCCAGCGCCAGCACTAAGGCATCCGCACCGAAGCGTTCAAACCAGCCTTTCACCATTTCTGGTGATTTCACCGCGGTGGAGCCGACCACCACGCGCGCAACGCCCGCTTCCAGTAACGCCGCCACGTCTTCTTCGCTACGCACGCCGCCGCCAACCTGCACCGGAACGTTAACGCCCGCCACCAGGGTTTTAATCAGCGGGATTTGACGTTTAGCCGGATCTTTTGCCCCGGTCAGATCCACCAGATGCAACACTTCGGCACCCTGCGCGGCGTAATCCTTCAATCGCGGCAGCGGGTCGTTACCGTAATCGCGCTGTTTGCCGTAATCGCCCTGATGGAGACGCACCACGGTGCCGTCGATTAAATCTAATGCCGGAATAATCATCACATCTCCAGGAAGTTTTTCAGCAACTTAGCGCCAGCGGCACCAGAACGCTCCGGGTGAAACTGTACGCCGTAGAAGTTATCTTTTTGTACCGCCGCGGTGAACGGTTCGCCGTAATTACACTGGGCGATGGTCCACGGATTGACCGGCATTGCGTAGCTGTGAACAAAGTAAAAATACGTACCGTCTTCAATCCCCTGAAACAGGCGGTTGCCTGCCTGCGGGTAAACGCGGTTCCAGCCCATATGGGGCAGCGGTAGACCAAAGTCGGTCATTTTCGGCACGTCTTCGTCGATGATGCCCAGCAAATCGACGCCGTTGCTCTCTTCGCTGCGCCGCCCCAGCAGTTGCATCCCTAAGCAGATGCCCAGCACCGGTTGGGTACAGGCTTTGATGAGATCAAACAGTTCTCGCTCACGCACCTGATCCATCGCTGCTTGTGCGGTGCCGACGCCGGGTAAAAATAGTTTATCGGCCAGCAACACGACGTCCGGGTCACGGCTGACTTTGGGTTCATAACCGTGGCGCGCAATGGCAGACTTCACCGAGTTCAGGTTGGCGCAGCCAGTATCCAGGATCACCACGTTCATTACAGCACTCCTTTCGACGAGGGCAGGGTATCGCCTTCCACGCGGATGGCCTGGCGCAGGGTGCGACCAAAGGCTTTGAACAGGCTCTCTACACGGTGGTGATCGTTTTTACCTTTGGTTTTCAGGTGTAGCGTCACGCCCATGGTGTATGAGAGCGAACGGAAGAAGTGCTCGATCATTTCAGTGCTGAGATCGCCTACGCGCTGGTAGGTAAATTCAGCTTTATATTCCAGGTGCGGGCGACCAGAGATATCCAGCGCGCAGCGGGCAAGGCATTCGTCCATCGGTAGCACAAAACCAAAGCGGCAAATACCGCGTTTGTCGCCGAGGGCAATTTTTAACGCTTCGCCCAGCGCCAGGCCGGTATCTTCGACGGTGTGGTGATCGTCGATATAGAGGTCGCCTTTGACGTTGATTTCCATACGGAAACCGCCGTGGGTAGCGATCTGATCCAGCATGTGATCAAAGAAGCCAACGCCGGTGTTAATCTTGCTGCCACCTTCGCGATCCAGCCACACCTGAACGTCAATCTGCGTCTCTTTGGTGTTGCGCACTACATGGGCGTAACGGTCTCGTTTAGTGAGTTGCTCACCAATCATCGGCCAGTTCAGGGTTTCGCGGTCGTAGCGTAAACCATTAATACCCATGTTTTCAGCTAGTTGAATGTCGGTCGCGCGATCGCCAATCACATAACTGTTGGCGCGATCCATCGCTTGCTCAGCGAGATAACGCTCCACCAGTTTTACTTTCGGCTTACGGCAGTCGCACTCATCGGCGGGCAGGTGCGGACAAATCAGCACTTCATCAAACTGCACGCCTTGCGAGGTGAAGATCTGCATCATCAGATTGTGCGGGCCATCGAAATCCGCCTGCGGGAAACTTTGTGTTCCCAGACCATCCTGATTAGTGATCATCACCAGCTTGTAGCCCGCTTTTTGCAGCTTCAGCAGCTCCGGGATCACGCCCGGTTCAAAGGCGAGTTTGTCAAAACGGTCCACCTGAAAATCACTCGGCGGTTCGCTAATCAGGGTTCCATCGCGATCGATAAAAAGATACTTCTGACTCATCAAACTTGCTCCGCACGTAAGGCGTCAATGACGCGCTGGCTTTCTTCACGGGTTCCAACGGTAATTCGCAGGCAGCCGCTTAAAGAGGGTTGTTTATTCTGATCACGTAAGATAATGCCCTGATCCCACAAAGATTTAAACACTGCACTGGAGGCTTTAAAGCGCGCCAGAATGTAGTTGGTTTCGGAGTCGAAAACCTGCTCCACGCAGGGGATTTCTTTCAATGCGGCAATCAGATATTCACGTTCTGCAATAATTTGCGCCACACGTCCGCGCATGGCGACGATCCCCTGCGGGCTTAACGCCTGGGCCGCAATGTCGGCAACCGGCGTCGAGAGCGGGTAGGGGGCGATCACTTTCATTAACAGGTTGATGACCTCTTCGTTTGCCAGCGTAAATCCGCAACGAAGCCCCGCCAGAGCAAAAGCTTTCGACAGTGTGCGCAAAATAGCCAGGTGCGGATATTCCGCCAGCCAGCCAGCCAGCGATGCCTGTGGACAAAACTCTATATAGGCTTCATCGGCAACCACAATCGCCTTACCGCGCGTTAACTCCAGCAGGGTGCGAAAATCCTGCGGGTTGATCAGTTGCCCGGTCGGGTTGTTGGGGCTGCAAACATAGACCACTTTTACGCCGTCCAGCTTGTCGGAAATGCCCTGTAAGTCCAGTTGCCAGTTGTCCAGCGTCGGCACTGTGCGGCACTCGACGCCAATGGTTTCAGCGCTGACGCTGTACATGCCGTACGTTGGCGGGCAGTAGAGGATGGCGTCTTTACCCGGTTCGCAAAAAGCGCGAATCAGTAGTTCAATACCTTCGTCCGCGCCACGGCTGACCAGCACCTGTTCCGGTTTTACGCCTGCATATTGCGCGTAATTTTCAATCACCGCTTTCGGCTGGCATTCCGGGTAGCGGTTGAGCGTTTGCTGAGTAAGCTGAAACTCCACGGCTGTGGGATATTCGTTGGCGTTCAGCCAGACATCGCCGTTACCGCCCAGACGACGCGCCGACTGATACGGCGTCAGGTTGCGGACGTTTTCACGCGCTAAATCGGTAATAGTCACGGTGCTCATGCTTGCTCCTTAAGGGCGTTAACACGCAAAGTAACGGCATTTTTATGGGCGGTCAGGCGCTCGGCGGCGGCCAGTGTTTCTATGGTTGAAGCCAGCGCGGAGAAACCTTCTTTCGAGAGTTCCTGCACGGTCATGCGCTTCTGGAAATCTGCCAGCCCGAGGCTGGAACAGGTGGCGGTGTAACCGTAAGTCGGCAGAACGTGGTTGGTGCCGGAGGCGTAATCACCTGCCGATTCCGGTGACCAGTCACCAAGAAATACCGAACCGGCACTGGTAATGCCATCGACCAGTTCGCGGGCGTTGCGGGTCTGAATGATCAGGTGCTCCGGGCCGTACTGGTTGGAGATCTCCACGCACTGCGCTAAATCTTTAGTCACGATCAGGCGGCTGGCGTTCAGTGCCTGGCGGGCGGTTTCGGCACGCGGCAGTTCTGCCAACTGGCGTTCGACGGCCTCGGCAACGCGACGCGCCATATCAGCAGCGGGCGTCAGTAAAATCACCTGTGAATCCGGGCCGTGTTCAGCCTGAGAAAGCAAATCAGAAGCCACGAAATCCGGCGTAGCGCCGCTGTCAGCAATCACCAGCACTTCCGACGGGCCTGCGGGCATATCGATCGCCGCACCGTCCAGACGCTGGCTCACCTGACGTTTCGCTTCGGTGACAAAGGCGTTACCCGGCCCGAAGATTTTGTCCACTTTCGGCACAGATTCCGTACCAAACGCCAGCGCGGCAATGGCCTGTGCGCCGCCGACGTTAAACACGTCCTGTACACCGCACAGCTGCGCCGCATAAAGGATCTCATCAGCAATCGGCGGCGGTGAGCACAGCACCACTTTTTTACAGCCCGCAATACGCGCCGGAGTTGCCAGCATTAATACCGTTGAGAAGAGCGGGGCGGAGCCGCCAGGAATATACAACCCAACTGAAGCGACCGGGCGCGTGACTTGCTGGCAACGTACGCCTGGCTGCGTTTCTACATCTACCGGCGGCAGCTTTTGCGCAGTGTGGAAGGTTTCAATATTTTTTACTGCCACCGCCATCGCCTGTTTTAGCTCGTCGCTCAGGCGTTCGCTGGCGGCGGCGATCTCCTCAGCAGACACCTTCAGTGCGGTAACCGTGGTTTTATCAAACTTCGCGCTGTATTCCCGCAGGGCGTCATCACCACGTGCTTTCACGTTATCGAGAATATCGTTAACCGTGCGGGTAATGCTTTCAGAAGCGGAGATCGCCGGGCGCATTAACAGCTGGCGTTGTTGCTCCGCAGTACAGCTATTCCAGTCAATGATTGTGTTAAAGCTCATGGCGATCACTCCATCATCTTCTCAATCGGCAGGACCAGAATTGAACTGGCACCCAGCGCTTTCAGTTTTTCCATCGTTTCCCAGAACAGGGTTTCGCTACTGACCATGTGCATCGCTACGCGTTGTTGGTCACCCGCCAGCGGCAGAATGGTTGGGCGTTCGGCACCTGGCAGCAGGGCGATGACTTCATCCAGACGTTCGGTCGGTGCGTGCATCATGATGTATTTTGATTCGCGCGCCTGGATCACACCCTGAATACGGGTCAGCAGTTTGTCGATCAGCTGCTGTTTGGATTCTTCCATTTCACCATCGCGCTGGATAAGGCAGGCTTTCGAGCGGTAGATAACTTCGACTTCGCGCAGGCCGTTTGCTTCCAGCGTGGCACCGGTGGAAACCAGATCGCAAATCGCATCCGCCAGTCCGGCACGCGGGGCGACTTCAACAGAACCGTTCAGTAAGCAGGATTTAAAAGAGATGCCTTTCTGGTCGAGATAACGCTTGAGCAGGTGAGGATAAGAGGTGGCGATACGTTTACCGTTTAAGGAGAGCGGGCCGTCCCAGGCTTCATCAACCGGCGTTGCCAGCGAAAGGCGGCAGCCGCCGAAATCCAGACGACGCAAGGTAAAGTAGCGCGGATCTTCACCCTGGGCGCGGCGGTTAAGCAGCTCTTCTTCCAGCACGTTTTCGCCAATAATCCCGAGGTCAACCACGCCATCCATTACCAGACCGGGAATGTCGTCGTCACGCACGCGCAGAATATCAATCGGCATGTTTTCTGCCATCGCGATCAGGCGCTGGGTGTGAAGATTGATTTTAATGCCACAGCGCGCCAGCAATTCGCGTGAGTCATCACTTAAACGGCCGGATTTCTGCATAGCTATGCGTAAACGAGTGTTGTCTGTCATTTTGTTATTCCTCTTTAAACCTGTCTGAACCGTTATCAACCGCGCAATAAAAAAGCCCCCGGAAGGTGATCTTCCGGGGGCTTTCTCATGCGTTCATGCACCACTGGAAGATCTGAATGTCTTCCAGCACACATCGCCTGAAAGACTAGTCAGGATGATGGTGATGATGGTGGTGTTTAAATTGAACGCGTGTCATAAAAGTCTCTGTGAATGTTTATTCAACTGATGTCTTTTAACCTAAACCACTTTCACGTTAGAAAGCAAGGGCTTTTTTATATATTTTATGGCGATGGATTTGTTTAATGAATGAGCGGGGAAAGGAGGGGGCTAAGAGGACTGTCCTCTAAGCTGACGGCACCAAAAATAGCGAAGCCTGGATTTTCGTCTCACTGACAATACCTTGATCTACAAACTAATTAATAAATAGTTAATTAACGCCCATCATTGTACAATGAACTGTACAAAAGAGGAGATTGACATGCGTACAATTAGCTACAGCGAAGCGCGTCAGAATTTGTCGGCAACAATGATGAAAGCCGTTGAAGATCATGCCCCGATCCTTATTACTCGTCAGAATGGAGAGGCTTGTGTTCTGATGTCACTCGAAGAATACAACTCGCTGGAAGAGACGGCTTATCTACTGCGTTCCCCCGCTAACGCCCGGAGATTGATGGACTCAATCGATAGCCTGAAATCAGGCAAAGGAACAGAAAAGGACATTATTGAGTGAAACTAATCTGGTCTGAGGAATCATGGGATGATTATCTGTACTGGCAGGAAACAGATAAGCGAATTGTTAAAAAGATCAATGAACTTATCAAAGATACCCGCAGAACGCCATTTGAAGGTAAGGGGAAGCCAGAACCCCTGAAACATAATTTGTCAGGTTTCTGGTCCCGACGCATTACAGAGGAGCACCGTCTGGTATACGCGGTTACCGACGATTCACTGCTCATTGCAGCATGTCGTTATCATTATTGAACAGATTCATTCATAGAATGAATTGTCAGTTTTGATACGCTAGCGTAGCCTTATAGATCTAAGGTGTATCAGGAGATAACGGATGAAAAAGGTCGCAATTGTCGGGTTAGGGTGGTTAGGCATGCCGCTGGCGATGTCACTTTCAGCGCGAGGCTGGCAAGTCACCGGGAGTAAAACCACACAAGATGGTGTCGAAGCGGCCCGAATGAGTGGCATTGATAGCTATCTGCTTCGCATGGAGCCTGAGTTAGTTTGCGATTCTGACGATCTGGATGCCCTGATGGATGCCGATGCACTGGTCATTACGCTTCCGGCACGTCGTAGCGGCTCCGGCGATGAGTTCTATTTACAAGCGGTACAAGAGTTAGTGGATAGCGCGCTGGCCCATCGTATTCCCCGAATTATTTTTACCAGCTCAACATCTGTCTATGGCGATGCGCAAGGCATGGTGAAAGAAACTACCCCGCGTAATCCGGTAACCAACAGTGGACGAGTATTAGAAGAACTCGAAGACTGGCTGCACAATTTACCCGGTACTTCGGTCGATATTCTGCGTCTTGCGGGCCTGGTCGGACCGGGGCGTCATCCCGGACGCTTCTTTGCCGGAAAAACCGCGCCTGATGGTGAACATGGTGTTAATTTAGTCCATTTAGAAGATGTTATTGGCGCTATCACTCTGTTGTTACAGGCACCTAAAGGCGGACACATCTATAATATATGTGCGCCAGCTCACCCTGCGCGTAATGTTTTCTATCCGCAGATGGCCCGTTTACTGGGGCTGGAACCTCCGCAGTTCAGAAATAGTCTGGACAGCGGCAAAGGTAAGATTATTGATGGCAGTCGGATTTGTAATGAACTGGGATTTGAATACCAGTATCCCGATCCGCTGGTAATGCCGCTGGAGTAAACGATCACGCCAGCAGGACGCCGCATACACTGCAAGGGGGCGTGTATGAAACCACTGCTGGATGTGTTGATGATCCTCGATGCCTTAGAAAAAGAAGGCAGTTTTGCGGCGGCGTCGGCCAAACTCTACAAGACGCCGTCCGCTCTGAGTTACACCGTTCACAAGCTGGAAAGCGACCTTAATATTCAATTGCTTGATCGTAGCGGTCACCGCGCTAAATTCACCCGCACCGGAAAAATGTTATTAGAGAAAGGGCGGGAAGTTCTGCATACCGTGCGGGAACTGGAAAAGCAGGCGATCAAACTGCATGAAGGCTGGGAAAACGAGCTGGTGATTGGCGTGGACGACACGTTTCCTTTTTCTCTGCTTGCGCCACTGATTGAAGCTTTTTATCAACATCATAGCGTGACGCGCCTGAAGTTTATCAATGGCGTACTCGGTGGTTCATGGGATGCCCTGACTCAGGGGCGAGCGGATATTATTGTTGGCGCGATGCATGAGCCACCATCTTCCAGTGAGTTTGGTTTTTCACGGTTGGGCGATCTGGAACAAGTCTTTGCGGTCGCGCCTCATCATCCGTTAGCCCTGGAAGAAGAGCCGTTAAATCGTCGTATTATTAAGCGATATCGGGCGATTGTGGTGGGGGATACTGCGCAGGCAGGCGCTTCTACGGCCTCACAACTTCTCGACGAACAAGAAGCCATTACCGTTTTCGATTTTAAAACCAAGCTGGAGCTGCAAATTAGCGGCCTCGGCTGCGGCTATTTACCCCGTTATCTGGCGCAACGTTTTCTCGATAGTGGCGCGTTAATCGAGAAGAAAGTGGTCGCCCAAACTCTCTTTGAACCCGTCTGGATTGGCTGGAATGAACAGACCGCAGGACTTGCCAGTGGCTGGTGGCGGGATGAAATTTTAGCAAATAGTGCGATCGCCGGTGTTTATGCAAAATCTGATGACGGAAAATCAGCCATTTAAAGAAAAATTATTATGACAAGCCTCTCATTCTCTTGTCATTTCCCCCCCATTTAGGCACAATGCGCCGCTGTCAAAAAATGACTAAAAACCGACGTTTCATCAGCGTCGGTTATTTTTTGCTTCAAACCAATCATTCATACCAAGAGGCCGGGCTTCGTACCGGATAGATATTTACTAAAAATCGACAGTTGTTGTCGCTGAGGAATCCAAAAAAATGGGGCAATTTTTTGCTTACGCGACGGTTATCACCGTAAAGGAGAATGACCATGTCGCATAACGTTACTCCAAACACCTCTCGCGTGGAATTGCGTAAAACGCTTACGTTAGTTCCGGTTGTAATGATGGGTCTTGCCTATATGCAGCCGATGACGCTGTTTGATACTTTTGGTATCGTTTCAGGCCTCACGGATGGTCATGTGCCGACAGCCTATGCGTTCGCATTGATTGCGATCCTGTTTACGGCTCTGAGCTACGGGAAGCTGGTTCGCCGCTATCCTTCTGCTGGCTCTGCATACACTTACGCCCAGAAATCCATTAGCCCGACTGTCGGCTTTATGGTGGGTTGGTCTTCTCTGCTCGACTATCTGTTCGCGCCGATGATCAACATTCTGCTGGCGAAAATCTATTTTGAAGCTCTGGTGCCTTCCATCCCATCGTGGATGTTTGTGGTGGCGTTGGTGGCCTTCATGACCGCCTTTAACCTGCGTAGTCTGAAATCCGTAGCGAACTTCAACACTGTAATCGTCGTGTTGCAGGTAGTGCTGATCGCGGTGATTCTGGGCATGGTTGTTTATGGCGTATTTGAAGGTGAAGGCGCTGGTACGCTGGCGAGCACTCGTCCATTCTGGTCTGGCGATGCGCATGTTATCCCGATGATTACCGGGGCGACAATCCTGTGCTTCTCCTTTACCGGCTTTGACGGCATCAGCAACCTGTCGGAAGAAACCAAAGATGCAGAGCGCGTGATCCCGCGTGCGATTTTCCTGACCGCGCTGATTGGCGGCATGATCTTCATCTTTGCAACTTACTTCCTGCAGCTGTACTTCCCGGATATCTCTCGCTTTAAAGATCCGGATGCGTCACAGCCTGAAATCATGCTGTATGTTGCAGGTAAAGCATTCCAGGTTGGTGCGCTGATCTTCTCCACCATTACCGTACTGGCGTCCGGTATGGCGGCGCACGCAGGCGTTGCGCGACTGATGTACGTAATGGGTCGTGACGGCGTATTCCCGAAAAGCTTCTTCGGTTATGTTCACCCGAAATGGCGTACTCCGGCAATGAACATCATCCTGGTTGGCGCGATTGCCCTGCTGGCAATCAACTTCGACCTGGTAATGGCTACGGCGCTGATCAACTTTGGTGCGTTGGTGGCGTTCACCTTCGTTAACCTGTCGGTCATCTCGCAGTTCTGGATCCGTGAGAAGCGTAACAAGACGCTGAAAGATCACTTCCAGTATCTGTTCCTGCCGATGTGTGGTGCGCTGACCGTTGGTGCGCTGTGGGTTAACCTGGAAGAAAGCTCAATGGTTCTGGGTCTGATCTGGGCTGCTATCGGTCTGATTTACCTGGCTTGCGTCACCAAGAGCTTCCGTAACCCGGTTCCGCAGTACGAAGACGTAGCATAATCATCTTTTCTAATAATAAACCGGAGTCGAATGAATATTTGGCTCCGGTTTTTTTATTCTTTTTTATCGACATCCTCATTAATAACCATTTGTTCTAATTTAGAGAATTTGGTTATTGGTCTGCATTCCACCAGTCATGAATAATTTCCTCATTAACATTCATCTGGTTAATTAATTTATGTTTTCAATGATATTAAGCGGGCTAATTTGTGGTGCTCTGCTGGGATTTGTCATGCAGCGTGGGCGTTTTTGCCTGACAGGTGGTTTTCGCGATATGTATATCGCGAAAAATAATCGCATGTTTTACGCCTTGCTGATTGCAATTTCGGTACAAAGCGTGGGGGTTTTTGCGTTAATTCAGGCGGGCCTACTGACTTACGAAGCCGGGGCGTTCCCGTGGCTTGGTACTGTTATAGGTGGGTATATCTTCGGGCTGGGAATTGTTCTGGCGGGTGGATGTGCCACCGGGACCTGGTATCGCGCGGGTGAGGGATTGATCGGCAGTTGGATCGCGCTTTTCACTTATATGGTGATGAGTGCGGTGATGCGTTCTCCACATGCCAGTGGTTTAAATCAAACCTTGCAGCACTACAGTACTGAACATAACTCTATTGCTGAGACTTTTAATTTGTCTGTGTGGCCGTTGGTTACCGTTTTGCTGGTGATAACGCTCTTGGTGGTGATGAAAGAGTTGAAGAAGCCAAAACTCAAAGTCGCGACCTTACCGCCGCGCCGAACCGGGATCGCTCATATTCTGTTTGAAAAACGCTGGCATCCCTTTGTCACTGCTGTACTCATCGGTTTGATTGCGCTTTTAGCCTGGCCCCTGAGTGAAGCAACCGGACGCATGTTTGGGTTAGGAATCACTTCCCCAACGGCCAATATTCTGCAATTTCTGGTCGCGGGTGACGTGAAATACATTAACTGGGGCGTTTTCCTGGTGTTAGGGATCTTCGTGGGGTCATTTATTGCAGCCAAAGCGAGCCGTGAGTTCCGCGTTCGCGCAGCTGATGCACAAACAACATTACGTAGCGGGTTAGGTGGTGTACTGATGGGCTTCGGTGCCAGTATTGCAGGTGGTTGCTCTATCGGTAATGGACTGGTTATGACTGCAATGATGACCTGGCAGGGCTGGATTGGCCTTGTATTTATGATTCTCGGAGTCTGGACTGCGTCCTGGCTTGTGTATGTTCGACCGCAGCGTAAGGCGCGACTGGCAACTGCTGCGGCAAATTAAGTAAGGTGTAAAGATGGCGATTAAAAAGCTGGATGTGGTGACGCAGGTCTGTCCGTTTCCACTCATAGAAGCAAAAGCAGCACTGGCAGAAATGGCCAGCGGCGATGAGTTGGTAATTGAGTTTGATTGCACCCAGGCAACTGAAGCAATCCCACAGTGGGCGGCAGAAGAAGGGCATGCCATCACCGATTATCAGCAGATTGGCGATGCAGCGTGGAGTATCACCGTTCAAAAAGCCTGACTCAACATTGACCTCCGCCGTACCAGCGGCGGAGGCTTCAAATTAGACGATCTCTTCCGCGTACTGCCAAAGCGCTTTTAACAGCGCCACTTTCTCTTTGTTATCGGCATATTGTTGTGCCAGCATCTGCAATTCATCTGCATAACCTTGTAAAAACTCGGGCGTGAAGACCTGGCGGCGGTGCTCCAGCCAGCGTTGCTGCTCGGCATAATCCAGCGTCCCCGGGAAGTTGCGCGCCCGATAATTGAACAACAGCTTTTCAATCCGTTTATCGACAAAAGTGATATCCAGTGCCGGTAAATTACGCGGCTCGGTTTCCAGCACAATTTTCATTGCTGCACGATCGGCGTCACTGAAAAAGCCGTTATAAAGCTGTGCATCCACGTTATCTGAAGGCGTAAACGGTTCGGCTTCCGCGAATATCGCCACCACTTTTTCGCGCACTTGCGGATTTTCACGCAGAATTTTCAGGTTATCGAGGCAATGCTGACGATTAATTCCCAGTCGGTCGGCATCTTCCGGGCGTAGCGTATTCGCCTGGGCCAGCACCGGACATTTATTGATATGCACCAGCTTAACCGGAACGGCGGCGTTATCGCCAAGATCGGTTTTTGCGGTATATAAACGCTCGCGCAATGTGTCGCTATCCAGTTCCAGTAATGGCGAAATGTCTCCTGCCAAATCCACCATAATTACGGCATTGCGATTTTCAGGATGCCACGCCAGCGGTGCCACCCAGCTGGTATTGCCGCGCCATGCTCCAAACATTCCGGAAACGTGCACCAGGGGTTTCATCTGCGGAACATCAATCAACGCCATCAGTTTGTGTTTATTACGATGGGTAAAGAGATAATCAAACAGGCGTGGCTGACGCGTTTTTACCAGCTTTGCCATCGCAATAGTGGCGTACACATCAGCCATCGCATCGTGGGCGTTGCTATGTTCAATACCATTCGCTTTGGTTAAATGCTCAAGGCGAAAGCTCGGTAGACCGTCATCATTTTCAGGCCAGTTTATTCCTTCCGGGCGCAGGGCATAACAGGCACGCATAACATCCAACAAATCCCAGCGCGAGTTATCATGCTGCCAGCTCCAGGCGTAAGGATCGTAGAAATTACGATAAAAAACGTTGCGTGTGACTTCGTCGTCGAAACGCACATTGTTGTAGCCCAGAATACAGGTCTTCGGTACGGTAAAAAGCGAGTGAATACGGGCGGCAAACGCGGCTTCGTTTTCTCCTTTCGCCCATGCTTCCTGCGGGGTAATACCGGTAATTAATACTGCTCCAGGCTGGGGTAAATAGTCATCCGCGGGCTTGCAGTAAAAGACTTCGGGTTCGCCGATGACATTGAATTCGCTATCGGTGCGAATGGCTGCGAACTGTGCAGGGCGATCTAACGCGGGGTGCGTGCCAAAGGTTTCGTAATCGTGAAACAAAAAGGTAGATTGTTGCTTACCGTCATTCATCATTAGGTTAAATCCGTTATTTCTGCTGTCTGCCAGAGTATCAAATATCACCGTGCTAATCAGCTTTAGCGCCACAATTTGGCAGCGAGTGGCAACAGATCATGTCAGATAAAAATGAGAGGGTAGTCACATTTTCTTGCACTTTATTCCAGCCAGTTCATAAGTATTTCCGTAAAAAGAACAGCTATTTGAAACTCCTGAGGGTTTGCTGTTGAAACGCCGTCTTATTATTGCTGCTTCTTTGTTCGTTTTTAACTTATCGTCTGGTTTTGCGGCGGAAAACATTCCTTTTTCACCTCAGCCTCCAGAGATTCATGCCGGGTCCTGGGTATTGATGGATTACACCACCGGTCAGATCCTCACCGCGGGTAATGAGCATCAACAGCGCAATCCCGCCAGCCTGACAAAGCTGATGACGGGTTATGTCGTGGATCGCGCTATCGATAGTCATCGCATTACGCCAGACGATATTGTCACCGTGGGGCGCGATGCGTGGGCGAAAGATAATCCGGTGTTTGTCGGTTCTTCACTGATGTTTTTGAAAGAGGGCGATCGCGTATCGGTACGTGATTTAAGCCGTGGTTTAATTGTGGATTCCGGAAATGACGCTTGTGTTGCTCTGGCTGACTATATTGCCGGTGGGCAACGGCAGTTTGTTGAAATGATGAACAACTATGCCGAGAAGCTGCATCTCAAGGATACGCATTTTGAAACAGTGCATGGTCTGGATGCACCTGGCCAGCATAGCTCGGCTTATGATTTAGCTGTGCTTTCTCGCGCTATCATCCACGGCGAGCCCGAGTTTTATCATATGTACAGTGAGAAAAGTCTCACCTGGAACGGTATCACCCAGCAAAACCGTAACGGGTTGTTGTGGGATAAAACCATGAATGTTGACGGCCTGAAAACGGGTCATACTTCTGGTGCCGGGTTTAATCTCATTGCTTCGGCTGTAGATGGGCAGCGTCGTCTCATTGCAGTGGTAATGGGGGCTGACAGTGCAAAAGGTCGTGAGGAAGAGGCAAGAAAATTACTGCGTTGGGGGCAACAAAACTTTACTACGGTGCAAATTTTGCACCGTGGGAAAAAGGTCGGTACGGAACGCATCTGGTATGGCGATAAAGAAAATATCGCCCTGGGAACAGAACAAGAGTTCTGGATGGTACTACCGAAAGCCGAAATTCCACATATCAAAGCCAAATATACCCTTGATGGTAAAGAACTCACCGCGCCAATTAGCGCCCATCAGCGGGTAGGGGAAATTGAACTTTACGACCGTGATAAACAGGTGGCGCACTGGCCGCTGGTTACCCTGGAATCTGTTGGGGAAGGCAGCATGTTTTCTCGCCTGAGTGATTATTTCCACCATAAGGCCTGACCTTTCTTTTGCAGCAGACTGGCAGGAGTGCGAGTCTGCTCGCATAATCAACACTCATTCCTTGTGGTTTTAATATTGCAACTATACTGTATATAAAAACAGTGTTAATGGAGGCGTCATGAACTACGAGATTAAGCAGGAAGAGAAACGTACCGTTGCAGGTTTCCATCTCGTTGGCCCGTGGGAACAGACGGTAAAGAAAGGCTTTGAGCAGTTGATGATGTGGGTAGATAGCAAAAATATTGTGCCGAAGGAGTGGGTTGCTGTCTATTACGACAATCCAGATGAAACACCCGCCGAAAAATTACGCTGCGACACCGTCGTGACGGTGCCGGGTTACTTTACGCTTCCCGAAAACAGTGAGGGCGTCATTCTGACAGAAATTACAGGTGGTCAGTATGCGGTGGCGGTAGCTCGTGTAGTCGGTGATGATTTTGCTAAACCCTGGTATCAGTTCTTTAATAGTCTCTTGCAGGACAGTGCTTATGAAATGTTACCCAAGCCCTGCTTCGAGGTTTATTTGAACAATGGCGCGGAAGATGGGTACTGGGATATCGAAATGTATGTTGCGGTGCAGCCAAAACATCACTAATTCATCTCAGGGCGGTGTGTTAACGCGATGACCACTCTTTTTTTTGAAAGCGAAAAGAGTAAGATGCGCCTTTCAATTTTTTCGCTCCTGCCGGGAAATTACACTGTTCCCGGTTTGTCCGTCGGATAATTCAGAGGCGCGCCTTCTGGCCGACAGATGAGTTATGAGCGCTTTTAATCTCATTACGGAGTTTCTGCGTGCGTGCCGATAAGTCATTAAGCCCGTTTGAAATCCGGGTATACCGCCATTACCGCATTGTGCATGGTACTCGGGTCGCGCTGGCATTCCTGCTCACTTTTCTCATTATCCGCCTGTTTACTATCCCGGAAAGCACCTGGCCGCTGGTCACCATGGTGGTGATTATGGGGCCAATCTCGTTCTGGGGTAACGTTGTCCCTCGAGCCTTCGAACGTATTGGCGGTACGGTGTTGGGTTCGATATTAGGTCTTATCGCTCTGCAACTGGAGTTAATTTCGTTACCGCTGATGTTAGTCTGGTGCGCGGCGGCTATGTTTCTTTGCGGTTGGCTGGCACTGGGCAAGAAACCGTATCAAGGATTATTGATTGGGGTGACGCTGGCAATTGTTGTGGGTTCCCCGACAGGTGAAATTGATACGGCGTTATGGCGAAGCGGCGATGTGATCCTCGGCTCTTTACTCGCAATGTTGTTTACCGGTATCTGGCCACAACGGGCGTTCATCCACTGGCGCATTCAACTGGCGAAAAGTCTGACCGAGTATAATCGGGTTTATCAATCTGCATTCTCACCGAACTTACTCGAACGCCCACGTCTGGAAAGCCATCTACAAAAACTCTTGACCGATGCCGTGAAAATGCGTGGGCTGATTGCGCCCGCCAGCAAAGAAACTCGTATTCCAAAATCGATATATGAAGGTATCCAGACCATTAATCGCAATCTGGTTTGTATGCTGGAGTTGCAAATCAATGCGTACTGGGCCACGCGCCCCAGCCATTTCGTGTTATTGAACGCGCAAAAACTTCGTGACACCCAGCACATGATGCAGCAAATACTGCTGAGCCTTGTTCATGCGCTGTACGAAGGTAATCCGCAGCCGGTTTTTGCCAATACGGAAAAATTGAACGATGCTGTGGAAGAGCTGCGTCAGTTGCTCAATAACCACCATGACCTGAAGGTTGTGGAAACACCAATCTATGGTTATGTGTGGCTGAACATGGAGACGGCACATCAGCTTGAGTTGCTATCGAATCTGATTTGCCGGGCCTTGCGCAAATAATTCCTGAACTTCAGAATCATCTTGCTGCTGCTTCGATTCAGCAAGGATAAAGGGTATGATAGTGAAAAGGGATAAAAGCATTGTCATCTGCGGCAGCTATGAGTAATGTTGGCCCTAACGAATAGCGGTTGCTTAAACGAATCCGACTCTCACATTATCAGGGGTATAAAAATGGAAACTACCAAGCCTTCATTCCAGGACGTACTGGAATTTGTTCGTCTGTTCCGTCGTAAGAACAAACTGCAACGTGAAATTCAGGACGTTGAGAAAAAGATCCGTGACAACCAGAAGCGCGTCCTGCTGCTGGACAACCTGAGCGATTACATCAAGCCGGGGATGAGCGTTGAAGCAATCCAGGGCATCATCGCTAGCATGAAAGGTGACTATGAAGATCGCGTTGACGATTACATCATCAAAAATGCCGAGCTCTCCAAAGAACGCCGTGATATCTCCAAAAAGCTGAAAGCTATGGGCGAAATGAAAAACGGCGAAGCGAAGTAATTCCTGTTTTATTCAATGAGGGTTGCCCGGCAACCCTCATTGCTCATTGATTCTTTTCTGTGTATCAAAGTCATCATTCCCATCTGATAACCTATCGAAATTAGCGACAGACATCTTCTGTATGCAGCAAGGCAAAAAGTTCTGTAACTCCATTGTTATTAACCGCACTGGTTACTAACACGTTGTGCGCTCCGGCTTCCCGTAACCAACATTTCACCAAAGATATTTGTTCCATGCTGGCTAAATCTGCTTTGGTTACTACTCCAATGACCGGGCGATTCATTGACGAGGTAAAGCCTGGCGAAAAAGGTGACCACGGTGCGTCCGCATTAAGCACCAGCGCGATAATGTCTGCTTCGCAGGCACTGACCAACAGTGCACTGTAGAGGCTGCGGTTTTCGAGGTATTCGCCTGGTGTATCAATGGTGGTCGGGGACCAGACGATTGCCTGCGTTTTCTGATAATGAATATTTTCGCCACGCAGACATTGCGTGAGTGACGTTTTTCCGCACTGGCTGGGGCCGATGAGCATCATACGTTGCATAACGTCAGGTTCGCGTAATGGGGCAGGCGGTAAAGCGCATCATTTCACCCAGCGTACGGGTAACCTGGCTAAGTGCATATTCGATCGCAGAAACATCACCAGTCAGCACTACGGCACCGGTAAAACGATCAAGAAAACCGATCTTTACAGCGCCTGATTTTGTGGCGATATCGCATGCGATGATAGATGCTTCGCTGGGGGTAATTGTCAGAATACCAATAGCGGAAATGGTGTCTGGTAAACCCAATTTCTTAAACAGATCCTTCCCTGGATTAGCAATGACATGTGCCAGCGTGACCTGCTTACCAGGGACATATTCCTGAATCATCCGTTCAGTTGTGTGCTGAGTTGTCATTATCCCTCCACCATCTGACGCCACATGGCTTCATGTGGACGGGCAATCACCGACCGATAGACCAACAAACCTTTTTCCCCCGCACGCTCGCTGGCGACAGAGACCGCGTTATTAACATCTGAAATATCGCCAGCAACCACCATGTAGCATTTACCGCCAATGCCAAAAGCCATATGTACGCGAACGAGAATGACATTCGCAGCTTTGACAGCACAATCGGCAGCGTCAATGCAGGCGGCGACACTCCAGGTTTCGACTACGCCGACAGCCCGGTGCTGTTCAACATGGTTAAGTCCGCTGATTGCAGAAAGGAGGCTGGGATGAATATTCGGCAGGACAAGACTGTCGACCAGTATTTCACCAGCAAGGGACGCTCCGCTGTTGATGGCCTGTTGCACCGCGCCCACATCGCCACCGAGCATCAGCAGAAATTTTCCGGGGCATAGCGTTTTGCTGACCAGTAACTCAACGTTGGCGCTTTTCAGCATGGCGTCGCCGGTTTCCATCCCTTTCGCGATACTGCTAAGTTCTAAAATACCTACCGCTTTCGACATGGTTAACCTCTCACAAGCGTAATCGCGTTTTCTGTCACATCGCTGACCATGCCATCAATACTGGCATGAATGGGGGCACCTAATGTGCCGTGTGGAATTTGACCTACACATTGCCCATGAACGACGCGATCGCCTTTTTGTACACACGCAATTGCGCTGGCACCGATGTGCTGGCGTAACAATAACGTCACTTTTTCGGGCTGAGGCACCTGTTCAGACAATGGCGCATCCTGATACCACGGGGTTAAGCCAAGTCTGGTTACCAGCCGTTTTACGGGAATCAGTCGATAATTTGCCATGGGATCTGCAGGATTTAAGGCACCTTCGTAGCGGAGATTTTGTGCGCGTAATTCCTGCTTAAGCAGGCGGTTTATGCGCATTGGTGAAATTCCTACCGGACAGGCGACACTGGCGCAGACGTTGCACTCTGAACAGGTGAGCGCTGTCAGTAACAGTTGCGGCGTGGCGAGCTGTTGGTAGTTAACCGCACGTACTAATAAATGGGGTGCCAGTTCGTGACCGATTAAATGACGTGGGCAGAGATCGGTACACAAGCGGCATTGCTCACAAACAGTTTTCGCGACGGCAAGTACGCTGCGGTCATTCTGCAATCGACGTTGGATCAGTGAATGAGAGTTGGGTAAAACCAGCAAGCCGCCAGTGGTTTTGCTGACTGGTGTGTCGAGCGATGTGATCAAACTTCCCATCATCGGCCCGCCATTGATAAAACCAGGAGCATCCACTGTTGCGCCGCCCGCCAGCGCCAGGACTTCACGTAAAGACATGCCGATGGGGACGGTTACCGTTATTGGTTTCGCCACTGCACCATTAACGGTGAGTGTGCGGCGCGTCACTGGATACTGTTGCTCGACGGCTCTGGTAATATTAAGTACGGTTTGAACATTATTGACCACCACACCGACGCTAACGGGTAATGCAGCGGGTGGAACGCGGCGACCAGTTGCCATCCAGATGGTCAGCACTTCGTCTCCTGCCGGGTAAACATCGGGCAAAATATGCAGGCGGATATCCGGTGGTAACAGTGGTGTGAGTGCGTTTATTGCCCGTTGATATTTCTCTTTCAGCGCGATGATTCCGCTGCTGGCCCCGGTGGCTTTCATCGCATAGTGAACACCGCGAAGCAGGCGGCTGGCTTGCTGCGCCATTAACTGTTGATCCACTTTCAACATGGGTTCGCATTCCGCCGCATTCACCAGGAAAGTGTCAACACGCGCTTGTAGCTTAATATGGGTTGGAAAACCTGCGCCGCCAGCACCCACGACACCTGCTGCTTGTACTCGCTCGCGGATGGTCTGGTCGTCGCAGGAGGTTAACTTGACGTTCATAACAACTCCTCGAGCAGTTCTGCAATTGCGGAGGCATCAGCCGCACGCGGGTTGGTACGCAACGTTGCATCCGCCAGTGCCGCCTGAACCATATCTGGTATGCGTATTGACCATTCTGCTTTTTTTTCTTTCAGCGCATTAGCAAGAGTCGGCAGCGTACAGGTTGTTTTAAGCTGCTCAATATGTTGAATAAGTGCATTCAGGCTGGCGGTGTCATTGGCGTTGTCCGGGCATAAATGGCACGTTTTCGCCAGCCGGGCATAGCGTTTGGCTGTGCGCGGATCGCCAGCATTAAAGCGGATAACTGCCGTGAGCAGGAGCGCATTCGCCAGTCCATGCTGCAGATGAAACTGTCCGCCGAGTTGATGAGCAATTGCATGGTTTAAACCGAGTCCGGCCTGGCTAAAGGCCATTCCTGCAAGCGTCGATGCATTATGCATTTTGCCACGGGTGGCAAGACAATCGCCTTTTTTCACTGCAGTGGGCAGGTATTGAAAAACAATTTGCACGGCTTTTTCGACCAGTGCATCCGTGAAGTCGCTGGCGCGAGGAGAAACATAAGCTTCAAGCGCATGGGTTAAAACATCCATCCCGGTATTGGCCGTTATCGCCGGTGGCACGCTGACGATCAGAGATGGATCAAGGATCGCGATATCCGGATAAAGTGCATTATCGAAAAGGGGATATTTAATCCCTTTCTCAGGATCGCTGATGACACAAGCACTGGTCACTTCGGAACCGGTACCGCTGGTGGTAGGAATGGCTACGCAGGTTTCAATTTCAATGCCACACTGGCGACCGAACCAGACAATCGCTTTTGCGGCGTCCAGGGCAGAACCGCCGCCAAAACCGATAACCACATCCGGGCGTAAAGTCTGCATTTGCGCAATGCCTTTCACCACGGTCTGGATAGTTGGGTCGGGCGTTATTTCGCTAAAAATACTAAGACGATTACTGTCGGGCAGCGCCTGATGCAACGTGTTAATGAGTGGTGAGCGTGCCAGAAAGACGTCGCAAATAATCCAGATGTGTTTATGAGAGAAACGGCTAATTACCTTGAGACTTCCCGGTCCGCTGTATAAACGCGTCTGCAGTGAAAAAGTATTCATTTCCGTTTCTCTAGCGAATTGAAAAGCCGCTGGTTAACACGCAGCGTCGTGAGCGGGCAAAAGTCCGTGCTGACGTTGTCCCTTCTCCGGTCGGTGTTGCAATGGTAAAGGTCGTAAAGCCTTCGCCGCCGACGCCAATACCCGCCCAGGAGGGGCCGTTTTTGACAAAGATTGAGGTTTGCATAACGCGTGCGGCAAGGTTGAGCCGTGAGACGTTCTGCGAGTGCATAATTGCCGTGTGGTGCAAGCCGTCTTCCACTTTCAGTGCCAGGGTGAGAGCGCTATCAAAATCGTTGACCTTCACAATGGGCAGCATTGGCATCAGTTGTTCACAAGTAACCCAACTATCATTGGCGTCGACAACAGCAATCAGTAGGCGCGGCGCTTTTGCGGGCAAAGGGAGGCCTGCCGCTTCCAGCAAGGCTGATGGGCTTTTCCCAACCAGTTTTTTGTTGGCGCTACCGTCTGGCAGGCAAATTGCACGCAATTTCTCAGTTTGCTCATAGTTAAGAAGAAGTGCGCCAAAACTTTGCATCTGCTGAATTAAATAATCTGCCACTGATGCCACGACAATCAGGCTTTTTTCAGCAATACACGGCAGGTTGTAATCAAATGAAGCGCCGTTGATGATGTCCTCGGCGGCTTTCACAATATCCGCCGTTTCATCGACGATGCACGGAGGGTTACCCGCTCCGGCACCAATCACTTTCTTGCCACTTTTCATTCCCATGGCGACGATCCCCGGACCGCCGGTAATCGCCAGAACGCTGATTTTAGGGTGCGCCATCATCTGTTCGGTGGCAGCAAAGGTCGGTTCAGATACGGTAACGATCAGGTTATGAATGCCACTACAGCGAAACGCGATGTCTTCGATTGTGGTAATCAGTTTTAACAAAACGTTTTTGGCACCCGGGTGTGGACTGAAGTAGACGCTATTACCTGCTGCCAGCATGCTGATGCTGTTGTTAATGATGGTTTCCGTGGGGTTGGTGCTTGGCGTGACCGAGCCAATCACCCCAAACGGAGAGTACTCAAACAAAACCATGCCACCATCACCGGTTAGTGCTGTGGTGGTTAAATCTTCAATTCCTGGCGTGTTATCAAGTGCCGCTTTGTTTTTTAGGTACTTATCTTCTTTATTTCCCATCCCCGTTTCTTTGGCGCTTTCTTCTGCCAGTTCGGTAAGGCGGGGCATTAATTCTTCGCGAATGGCGCTGATAATGGCGCTACGGGTTTTAAGCGGACACTGTTGAAAGCGTAAAAAGGCCTGGTGTGCTGCGCAGACCGCTTCATCAACAGTCTGGAAAATAGCGTTTCTTTGCGTTCGTGGTGTAGCGGGGACAAGTTGCTCGCGCAGAATATTGCGGATCAGTGTTTCTAATTCAGAGTTATTCATTGGTTTACTCCCACGTTAATTGCCGCCATTGCGCTTTGAGCAATATCCATGTCTTGTTCAACGCTACCGCCGCTGATGCCAAGCCCGCCAAGCAATTTTCCGTCACGCCAGAGGGGGAAGCCGCCACCAAAAGTGACGACTTTGCCTTGCATATGGCTTTCGAGCCCGTAAAGCGGCGCGCCGGGTTGCACGGTATCAGCAAGTTTGTGGGTTGCCGTTTTCATCGCCACGGCGGTCCAGGCTTTTTTCGGTGCCAGTTCACTGCTGACCAACAGGGCATCAGGCATCCGCCAGGTAACACTTTCTGTTCCGTTGGCATCAACAATGCTGATGACAACGGGAATATGCAGTTCATCCGCGCGCATTGCCGCACTACGAATGAGCTGGTGAAGATCCTGAAAAGTGAGCGGCATTGTGCGTTCCTTCAATGCTGGTATGTGGTTGGCTTCGTGATAACGTTTTGTGATTTCCTGAATCATCAGGTTTTGATGAGCAACGTTGTCTTCCACGCGGGCGAGGGCATACAGACAATCGGAAAGTCGGTTGATATAGTGCAGCAAAACATTCCGGACGGTGGTTTCCGTTGTCAGTTCAACCAGACGTCTTTCAGCCCGTCGAGCCACTGTGCGGGCGAAATGCATGCGGCTCGCGGCTTCACATCGACCAGGCAGAATGAAGCTGTGAACTGGGGGGACGGCGTTCATTGCGCTATCGATCGCGTTTTCCAGCGCAGCAATTTCTTCCGTACCGATGTAACGCTGTTGCGCTGACGGCTGTTCACTTTCACTGGCGAGTTCGGCGCTAAACCAAAATATCTGTTGTTGAATGGCTTCCAGTAAGATGCGATGGCTTTCGATGGCGGTGGCGCAATAACACAGACTGAGTGTCGCGTTCAGTTCATCCAGCGTGCCATAGGTTTCGACACGTAGATGAGTTTTGCTGACGCGCTGTCCGGTAAATAAAGACGTACTTCCTGAATCACCTGTTCGGGTATAAATTGCCATCTTTTAGCTCCTTAGCGCGAAAGCGTATCGACAATGCCGACCACTGCCAGGTCGATGGCCTCGTTAGGGCCTGAAAACACATGTCTGGCGCTGGAACCACTGCTGAGGAGTACCAACTCACCAACGCCTGCGCCGACTGAATCAACGGCAACTTCGTCGCCGGTTAATGGCGTGAGAGGCAGTTCGCCGTCAGCACTGATCCGGCGAACCAGCAGCAGTTTTTTCCCGATCAGAGAAGGTGATTTTTGCGTGGATACTACCGCGCCAGTGACTCGAGCCAGATGCATAAGTTACTCCTGCCTGATTAACTGAATATTTCGGGTAATTGCCGCTTCACGAGCCAGTGCGGTCACACAACATTTCCGCTGTAAAACCAGTATTCCCGAGCTTAACTGTGCGATATCGGCATAACTTAAAAGTCGATCACGATGAAGGTAGATCGGTTGCCCTTGTTCGTCGCACCAGCTTAGCGGTAGACGGGCGAGAGTCTTCAATTCAATGGCGTTCAGGAAATGACGCTGCAACGACAATTGAATGTGCAATCCCCAGGCTAACGCTTCGTGTATCTGAATTGCTGCTCGATCTGACGTTTCGTTCTCCGCAAGTTGTCGCAGCAGCGGCAGATCGACATATCGGATTTGTAATGACGCATACTGATGAACGCTCTCTTGAACGCTGGCGTCTCGCAGTTGAAAAACAGTCAGCACGAGTGTTTTTCCCGCACGTTGTTTAAGGCGAAAAACCACTTCGTCAACAATACGTTGCATCAGCATGTTATTCATGGCACTGACACCAGTGTGGCAAAAACGTCAGGGCTATCAGCGCCTGCGGCGTTGGCCTCATCGGTATCAATATGCATTTCAAGACGCATATCCGGAGAGACGCGAACAGTGACGTTTTCGAATATCAGTCGTCGCTCATCACCTTCAATGGCGACCGCCACTTTATCGCCATGCGTAACGCCATAAATCAGGGCATCCAGCGGAGACATATGAATATGCCGTTGCGCGACAATGACGCCAGATGTGATCTCCAGTTCCGCAAATGGGCTTATCAAACGAATCCCCGGAGTGCCGCTGAGATCGCCTGACATGCGTAGCGGGGCGGTGATCCCTAACGTTCTGGCGTCCGTCCGGGAAATTTCCACCTGGCTTGCATTGCGTAACGGCCCCAACAAGCGAACGTTGTGCAATTTGCCTTTTGGTCCCTCCAGCGTAACAACCTGTTCAGCAGCGTATTGGCCAGGTTGCATTAACGGCTTTTTCTCGCTAATCGGTTGTTCAGGAAAAAGACGCAAATAATCCGCTGATGAAAGATGTATATGGCGACTGGAAACGCCCAGTGGGATAGGGCGCTCGCGCATCTCATCCAGAATCTGGCTCACTGTTTCCTGCAAGGTTTGTTTATCCACTGCTACTCCCCTCGCTTGTTGGCGTACAGGCAAAGTGAGCGGGGCTCACCTTTTTGCCGCTGACATGCCGGGTCAAGACACAAATTACAACTGATAATCTCTGAGGTGACGGTTGTTGCTGGTGTTTTGCTTGTTTCAACCGTCACGGTCAATGCTTCAGTTGTGTGGGGCAGAATGCCGTCTCCCGGGCGGGCAATCACTTTGTGTGCGACAAGGCCATTTCGCTGTCCGGCGAAACTGGCTCCCGTCGCGATCGCCGCATTAACCGAGGCGACGTCACCGGTGATTTTGATGAGCGTCCAGCCTGAGCCATTGGTCTTCTCAAGGCCAACCAGCGTGATGGACGCGGCTTTTGCCATAGCGTCTGCGCAACTGATGGCGAGAGCCAGACCACTGACTTCAAGTAATCCCAGTGATTGCTTCACGCTGTGCTCCTTAGCAAATGGGGTTATGCCGATTTAGGTAAAATAGCCTCAACATCACTGTGTGGGCGCGGGATGACATGGCAGGATTTCACTTCGCCAACGGCGCTTGCCGCAGCGCTCCCCGCATCAACGGCGGCCTTTACTGCGCCAACATCACCGCGGACCATCACCGTAATCAGACCCGAACCAATCTTTTCATAGCCAACCAGTTGCACGTTGGCGGATTTAACCATGGCATCTGCGGCTTCAATTGCGCCAACTAACCCTTTTGTTTCAACCAGTCCTAGTGCGTTGTTCATACAGCGTTTCTCCTGTGGATTATGAGTGGCATTCCCTGAAGGGAATGCCTTTTACCAGGCGGGCAGCGTTATTGCCGATGCTGCGCCGGGCATGGTTATCTTGTTGATACATCAGCGTAAACAGTGGCGCTGATGCCGGTAAGTTTTTGTAATGCACAATCAGCTTTTCCCGGTCGCAGGCTATGCCAACCAACAGGGGGGACTGACGAGCAGCCTGCCAGGCGCTATCGATGACTTCACCTGACGGGATATGTTGAATGCGAAAGGGGATACCTTCCTCTTCAATGCCAAGAAGCACCTCATTCCATGTACTGATACAGTCACCTATTTCCGTAACGACAATAGCGGGCGTATGTTCTTTACTTTCCATGAGCCAACTCCCTGTGCCAGGAAATCAGTAGCCCGGTAGCTACCGCATTGCGCGGGCCTTCACTACCACGGATATTCCCCCGTCCGGCGACCAATCGATAATGCGCCAATGCATCGGTGACTAACTGCGGTACTTCGAAATCCAGGGAAGAACCGCCCACCAGAACGACGAACGGAATATCGCGAATATTTCCGCCTGGACTTACCTGACGTAGCGCGCGCAGGGCATTGGTTACGAAGACGCGCTCTTTCGCACTGCGGCGAACAGCACGTACTTTTTCCAGTGTTAAATCGCCGGGAATAGGCACCAGTTCGTCAGGTTTCACCACACAAACGCGGGCAAATACATGAGGGGACAGCGGAGTAGGGAAGAACTGAACGCTGCCGTCTTCATGGCGTAAATGGAACAGGCTTTCTACTTTTGCCAACGGGTATTTTTTGATTTCTTCTGCCAGATAACGATCATTTAAGCCCAGTTCCCTGGCAATAATCATCGTCACCATGTCGCCCGCTCCCGCAAGGTGAGTAGCTATCATTTCCCCTTTCTGATTGATGATGGAGGCATCGGTAGAGCCTGCACCTAAGTCCAGAATTGCCAGTGGACGTGTGGTTCCAGGGGTAGTCAAGGCCCCCTGAATGGCGGCTTCTGCTTCTGCGCCTCCGACCTGAACATCAACATGCAGTTTTTGCTTAATTTCACTGGCGATCATCGCCATTTGCAGACGGTCGGATTTCACCATAGAGGCAATACCCACAGCCTGTTCCAGTGAAAATTCACCTGCCAGACCACCGGTTACGCTGACGGGGACAGAGGTATCTATCGCCAGCAAATCCTGAATAAAAATTTCGTTGCTGGGTTTGTTGGTCAGTTCCGCCATGGTCTGGCGAACATGTTCCAGCATTCCGCCGATGTTGGTGCCTGGTTCTCCCGTCACGTTTTCCAGTTTTGGGCACTCACCGACCGCTTTCATAATGGCATCGGCACCAGCAGCTACATCAACGCGCGTTGTGCGCCCGGCAGAAAGCAGTTCGATATTTCCGGCGGGTATCGAACGGGCTTTAACGTCGCCAGAGGGCGTTTTCACTACCACTGCTGAACGGTTGCCGATTAGCGCCCGCGCGACAGGAACAATATTTTTAGTCTCTTCAGCATTGAGGGCGAATACGGTGGCAATCCCATACGGGTTAGACAGGGTTTCGATAACTTTCCCGGGAACGGCAACTTCAATTGCTGCCAGCATGCCGAGCGGAATACGATCGATGTAGAGGACTTCATCCACAATAGGTAAAGGAATTTCCAGGCGGTTATTGACCAGTACGCCATCGTCGCGTTGCAGAATAACGCCAGTCAGCTGATATCCGGCGCGTACGGAGGCGTTTATCATCGTCGCGATATCGGCAAAATCAAATGCCGATGACACCACCAGGATGTAAGGTGTGTCCGCCGGGCGTGTTAATAACTCTTGCGGAGTGATGGTGAGCCCTACGCCCAGCCCCACTCCGCCCGGAGTTTTCGGGTTGTGACCGATCATGGTTGATTCGGTGATGATAGTTTCAGTGATGGTTTCCATCGCCACATCACCAATGACCGGAGTTGCTTCGTTGATACGAATAAGCGAAATATCGCTAACATTGATGCCGACTTTTTTCGTTGCCTGTGCGAGCGCCTCCTGAATACCATGGACGTTACGCAACGTACCTTTAATTCCGGTGGTTTCCGCCAGGGCGCTACTCACGAACGACAACTCTCCAGTTGCACTGAGCGTTGCCAGCGCAACCTCTGTTGATGAGTTGCCGATATCAATGCCTGCTATATATCGCATAGTTCGTCCTTAATCGTCGCCTTTCAGTTTTTTGCGCTCGACATAAAGTTCCGCAGCTTCACGGACAAATGCAGCACAAATTTTGGCCTGATAACGCTGTTCAAGATCGTCAGCAATGGCAATAAGTTCTTGCTTAGTTGAACGATAAGGGCGTAACGCATTGTAGATTTCGAGGATGCGATCATCTGGTACTGAGGTAAGCTCAGCGGCGCGTTCAAAATTCATCGCCAGACGATCGCGACCAGCATCTCTGGCAATCGCAGCCTGAATACGCAATGTTTCAGGGGTAATGCGCATATCCAGGGCGGTGACGTTATCGCTTAGCACATTTTCCAGAGTGAAATCGTCGAGCGTTTTATTGGTCGCTGTTTTAACCCATTCCGGATGTTTATTTGCCAGCGGGTAATCCGTCACTTTGGCGCTCAGTATTGATGCGTTGGGGACCGCAGAAACAGGAGCTGCATCCTGTAAACTGTTCATGCGGTTCAACACGTCCCTGACCATCGACTCAATTGCATCGGTATTCATGAAGGTTTCCTTTGTTAAAACGTCACGCGCAGTTCTTGCGGTTTTTTGCCAGTGACCACGTACTTCGTCTCTTTAATATGCAAAATGGCAGATTTGGCCTGGTATTTCGGCCGCGCCATTTGATCGTTGAGGGTCGGCACCGGTTGTGGAGACTCGCGCTTCGCATAACGCGCGGCGTTTTTGCCAATCTGACGATAAGTATCCAGCGTCAACAAAGGCGCTTGTGGGAAAAGTTCCAGGTTAGACAAGGGAGGAAGTCCCTGCTGGTGGATAACCGTTGTGCCTTTCGACTGAATACCGATAGCAATACCTGAACCACTAAGACGATCGCCTTCGACTGCTACGAATGCGACATCGGACGATTTAAAGCAGCGAATCACACGGGCTTTAATGCCTTCTTCTTCGATACCGGCAATCACTTCGCGCAAGATGTTTTTATGCGGAATACCGATGATATTGACGGTTTGCGCCAGGCCGAACGCCGGGCCTACAGCAATAATGACTTCATCTTGCTGAGTGCCTTGTTGGGCTTCGCCAATTTCGGTCAGAAATTTTCCGGTATCTGGCGCGGAAGAGACAGTTGCAGAGACAGGTGCGCGAAATGAAACGGACTTGTCGCTGGGTTGCATTTCTGCCAGCACGTCTTCGATAATCTGACGCAGTAATTTTTCGTTAATTTCCATTTCTCACCCTTAGTCAATTTCGTTGGGATCAAGTGCACCGGGAATATTTTTGATCTCTTCCCAGCGTTCCCCTTGCAGGCGGTAACCTGTAGCCGGTCCGGCGTAATCATTGACGTCATTGACCGCAGAGAGCACTTGTCCGTCATCGACGATGATGGCTGAGGTATGGAGATAATCGCCGGTCAGTTTTGCTTTTTGCATGTTGAGCATGTCCTGGGCGACATCGGTAAAACCGCCTTGCGCCAGGGCTTTCACCACTTCCAGGCTGTTCCGGTTTTTATTGATAATCTCCTGGGCGAACTTGATGTCTTCCACAATATTGCGCTCAGGCATATCTTTTGAACCGTGGGCATAGGTTGCCGCTTCGACTTCTTCATCGGTAATAGGCGGTAGTCCCATACCGGCAAAGACAGCCTGTAAAGCGCGAGCGGCTTTATTGCGGATAGCGATAACATCTTCTTCGCGTACTGGTCGCAGCCCACCATCAACCTTCAGGTCACGCTGAATGACGTTGTAATCATCGAAGTCTTCAGCATCTTCGTTTGAACCAGCAAACATGTTGTCGTAGTTCGGCACAGCGGAAAAACCGGAAGAGATAAAGTCGGTGCCTGGCAGAAATTGCATCAGGAAACGTGCGGTACGGCGCATATCCGAGTGGGTAAAGGTCTGGTCATTACTGGAGGCGCATTCCAGATCCAGCGATGAGCAAATTAAGTTTTCCGCTAATACTGCGCGGATGCCTGATGGCACAGCTGATGGAACACCGATGCAGCTTACCGAACCATTCTGCAGACCCTGAACGCCTGCGGCTTTGGTGATGTAAATGCAACGAGCCTCGAGGTAAAGCATTGATTTGCCTTCCGCGTAACCCATCTGTACTTCAGAGCCGGAGCCGGAAGTAAAGCGCATTTTTAAGCCACGAGAAGCATAGGATGACGCGAGAAACCCTTTTGACCACGGGGTATCATCACCATCGGTGAAAACAGGTTCTGTACCATAGACAGAAATTGTTTCGGCGTAACAGGTGTGGCCTAACATACCGAGTTTCAGTTCGGTGGCTTCTTCCAGTGAACACTGGGTCAAGACGCCCGGACGTCCCACCTGTGAGCCGACCAGCAGGGCGATGGCGTTGAACGGTGCATAGCGAGCAACGGCAACGGTGGTTTCCTGTTCATCAAACCCGCGCCATGCGCCTTCAGCTGCGTCGGCGGCAATTTGTACTGGGTTATCTTTGACGTTGGTGACATGAGCCTGTTGTGATGGTGTTCGACGGGCGCGCATTTTCTGCATCGCCATCATCATCTCTACCACGTTCATCTGCGAAACCACTTCGACGATTTTTGCAGGCGTCATTGCTGTGGTAAGGGGAACGATATCGCTACGTTTGACATTTGGATCGCACAACATATTGGCAAGTTTTACCGAATCCATCGCGATGACTTCTTCGGCGCGCGCGAGATTGATGCCGTAGCGGGCGATAAAGTGGTCGATCAGGTCAAACTGGCTGGCGGGTTTTCCATCCAGTTCGGTAACGACGCCGTTAACAATTTTGATTGACGGTTTAGGATCGTTCGGGCTTTCCATCGCAATAAAGCCTTCTTCAATCCACTCTTTAACGAAACCGTCCTGGTTGACCGGGCGTTTTGCCAGTGCTTCAAATCTTTTCGATCTCATAAATCTGCCTCAGAGAATTCAGATGTAGGAAGGGCGATCGTTTTTCGGTGTATCGCCGAGAGTCGAAAGCACGGTTTTACCGATTTCGCGTGCGGAGATGACCGCCTGGCGGACTGCGCCGGAGTCACCCGAGATAATCAGAATGACTTCATTGCTGTAGCTGGTGCCTTGAGCGGGGGAGCTGTATGCCACAACATCCACATTGGCGGACTTCAGCGCGGTGTCGGCCATCAGAACACCCACAGCGGCTGGAGCGCCGACAATAACGCCGCAAGCCCGTCCCAATGGTGCACCAAACGCTTTTTCCAGTGCATAGCTGGCGCGGGCGGTATATTGCAGCTCAAGATGTCCGGCTTCGTTGGCATAGACATCGCCAAAGGTCCGATCGAGTTCTTTCAGGGCGACTTCAATACCGCGTTTCACGTCAGAAACATCGTTGCCACCTAAGAGGATCAATGAGCCATGTCCGGCACCGCCTTTAGTATCCCGAGGAAGTTCAATGCTAATAACTTCAGTGTTGGTGGCTTTTACCGCTTCATCAGCGGCCATAATGTGTGGCCCTGCGCCAATACGCGCACCCAGAATGCCAATGGAACGATAGCGTTTTTCAAGTTTCATCGCGTCCAACAGGGCGCTATCAACGTTCGCAATGACCAGACCTACAGTGTCGCCAATAGCGGTGCCAACAAATTCCGTTAACGTGCAGCTTTTTTCTGCCATAGCCGTCTCTCGTGTTTGATGAGTGGTTTCCGGGAGAACCTCATGCTCTGGCGTCGCTACGCGAGCGATGACCTGCGCCATGATCTGTTCGACCAGTTCATTGCTGCTCATGGGTTAATTCCCTTTGGTAAGATTTTTTCGACATCGGTATGTGGGCGGGGAATAACGTGTACGGCTTTTACTTCACCGACGTTACGCGCAGCTGCGGCACCTGCGTCTGTTGCCGCTTTTACCGCCCCGACATCACCACGAACGATGACGGTCACCAGCCCGGAACCTATTTTTTCGTAGCCGACCAGCAAAACATTTGCCGACTTCACCATGGCGTCTGCGGCCTCTATGGCGGCAGTTAAGCCTTTGGTTTCTACCATTCCTAACGCTTCTTGTTGCATAAAGACCTCGCCTGGATTTTTTTGACGATATGACTATAAAAAAAAGCGAGGAAAAAGAATGGCTGACTTAATCGGCTAATGAGAAAAATTAATAGAGAACAAATATTATAAAATTGCTTTTATGAACTATATGTTGTTAATTTATTAGTTGTTTTGTGGATATTTCAATGTGAATTAATTGCGTTGGCTAGTGAGTTTAATCGCGAGTAATATTTCGTTGAGTTTAGTTCGAGGAAGGAACTGTGATATTTGTTTCAATTTTATTATATCATGATGTCAATTTTTTATTGTGAAAGTTTGACAGTAATTATTACTTTCAACACTGATTAACGCTGTGTTGCATGATTCGGCAATGACAATAATTTGTTATGTTAGCACGATTTTTACACGAGTCTGTCATGCATGTTGGCAATATTTTCTGCAGAGCAATTTTTTATAGTTGCGCTCGGTATACACAACAATCAGCGCATAGTTGGCTGATAAAGAAAAACTCCGTAAAGAAGGTGTCACTATGAATGATTCACTCAAGGCGCAATGCGTTGCCGAGTTTTTAGGCACCGGACTGTTCCTCTTTTTTGGCATCGGTTGTTTGTGCGCCCTGAAACTTGCCGGGGCAAGTCTGGGACTGTGGGAAATTTGTATCATTTGGGGGTTAGGGATTTCGCTTGCTGTTTACCTTACGGCAGGTATTTCCGGCGCTCATCTCAACCCGGCTGTTACCATTGCTCTGTGGCTGTTTGCCTCTTTCCCAGCCCGTAAAGTGCTGCCATTTTGTGTGGCGCAATTAGCGGGTGCCTTTGGTGGTGCGGTTCTGGCATATTCTCTATACAGCAGTTTGTTTACCGATTTTGAATCTGCTCACAATATGGTGCGTGGTAGTGCAGAAAGTTTACAACTCGTCAGTATCTTCAGTACTTATCCGGCAGCGGCGATTAATGTATGGCAAGCTGCGTTGGTCGAAGTGGTCATAACGTCCATGTTAATGGGGTTGATTATGGCGTTGACCGATGACGGTAATGGCGTACCCAAAGGACCGCTTGCACCTTTACTTATTGGTATTCTGGTTGCTGTTATTGGTGCTTCTACCGGACCATTAACCGGTTTTGCCATGAATCCAGCGCGTGATTTTGGACCTAAGATTTTCACCTGGCTTGCGGGGTGGGGAGAAATTGCGATGACTGGTGGACGCAATATTCCTTATTTCATTGTACCCATTATTGCACCGATCATTGGGGCATGTGTTGGTGCGGCGATTTATCGCTATCTCATTGCAAAGAATTTACCTGTCAATAGTGTTACACCTAAAGGAATTAGCGAATAACGAAATACTCTGGCAGTTATAAACATTTATTTTTTTACTGTTTGTGATCTGCTTTCCGAACTTATTAAAAAGTCTCCCGCTTCACGGAGGCTTTTGTTATTGTCCTTTGTGCTTCTCGTCAGTAAATCATCAGGGATGATGTGAAGATTAAATGTAAAACAATTGTTTTGCTATAACAATAAATTAACTGGGAGGTTTTATCATGATTTCTGCGGCGACACTTAATTCAGAACTCATTAATAAAATCGCGCAGGATTTTGCGCAGGCGACCAGCCTTGCGGTTGTCGTGGTCAATATTCACGGCGATGAAATTTCCGAGCTGTTTAACTTCACTCCATTTTGTCAGATGATGCGGCAACACCCTCAGCTAAGCACTCGATGTCGCATGAGCGATCGTTGTGGGGGCCTGGAAGCCTCTAAATCCGATCAGCCTTGTATTTATCGCTGTCATGCCGGATTAACCGATTTCTCTATTCCACTGGTAATCGCCGGACATTTAGTCGGTTTTGTATTGTGCGGGCAAGTTCGTCTGCGTAATGATGATGTCGATTTGGTCGATATTCTGAATGTCGATGATTGCTGGCAGGCAGATCCCGAATTACTTAATGAATTCCGCAAAGTTCCTGAGATGGATTACTCAAGAGTTATGGCCTCTGCTGATTTGTTGAAGTTGATTGTGGAAAATTGCCTCAAAAAACAACTCAATTTTGTGGTTATTAAAGAGAACAAATCTCGGTCAGATTCGGTGCGCCAGACTCGTGCGCCTAATCCCCACGACAATAAAATGAAAAAAGCTTTACGCTATATTGATGCGCATTTATCAGACGATTTGCGTCTGGAAGATGTCGCCTCGCACGTTTATCTAAGTCCTTATTATTTCAGTAAGTTATTCAAGAAATACCATGGAATCGGTTTTAATGCGTGGGTAAACCAACAACGGATGGCCAGCGCTCGTGAGTTACTGTGCCATAGTGACTGGAGCATCGCCAGCATTGCGCGTAATTTAGGTTTTTCGCAAACCAGTTATTTTTGCAAAGTTTTCCGTCAGACTTATCAGGTTACGCCGCAGGTGTATCGACAGCAAGTGAGTGAAAATGCGGCGATGGAAACGGTATAGAATAAATGCTAAAAAAAGGGAAGGTTTAAATAAACGCTGGAATGAATAATTAACGTTATTTACGTGTTATGGGAAAAGTGAAATCAGCTCATAACATACGCTGACAGGTGTGGCACATTTGTGCCTGGGAAGAGGGTGAAAATCCCTCGCAGCCCCCGCTGCTGTAATGCTGACAAACCCGAAAATGCCACTGATCGCGAGATTGGGAAGGTCGGGTGAGGATGACGCTAAGCCAGAAGACCAGTCTGTCAGTCAATACCAACAACTTCGGTGGGAAGTGGGTTGCCCGGAAGCGTCCGGTAGAGTACTGGCGCGTCTTTATACCCCTACCACCCTGAAAGGATCAGGGTATGGCGGCATCATTTAGTTCTTTCATCGCAGTGCCGACAGGCACCAGGGCTGCATTCAAGGTGTGGCAATATTGTTTCATGGCTTATCAACCAGACCGCCATTACAGGAAATTAAGTGGAGGGCGAGAGACATGAAAACGATAAAACCCGAATCGATAGCTCTTTTTTGCCTCTTATCTGGAGATGTGGATCTGGCGAAACATCTGGCTGAAATATTGCCAATAACCTGTTTTGTTGGTGAGGACTGGCAGCAAGATTTCCAGCCTCTTGATGGTGGGCCTGTGCAATCGTTATCAGATGCGTATAGCGATTATTCAGTGCTGCTATTGATAGCAGCTGAAAGCGAGATATCCGTACCAGAATGGCTCGCTCATTCTGAGGGAACGACGGTAATTTTGATTGCAGAACACAATGCCCGTTTGCTGACTGGTCCGGCTGGTGGGGCTGTAGCATTAATCCATTATCTGAATGAAATCTGTCATTCCAGAGAAACCGCTGTCAATGACGCATTTTGTCAGACGTTAACACGAGGAAGTCTGGCTATTCCACATAGCCATCTTCTTTCGTAATGGATTGAGAATGCTGGATTTTTAATTATATTACGCGCAGTATTAATCGCGTAAATGTTTTGCGGTCAGCAACGGTGGGGGATCCATTGTTCTGTTCAATGAATACCATCATACAATTGAATCAGGAGTCGGTATGATGATTTTGGTGACGGGGGGCGCACGGAGCGGGAAGAGTCGCCATGCAGAGGCGCTTATTGGGGACTCTTCACAGGTTCTGTATATCGCCACCTCACAAATCCTTGATGATGAGATGGCTGCACGGATAGAACATCATCGGCAAGGCCGCCCGGCGCACTGGCGCACGGTGGAGCGTTGGCAACATCTTGATGAATTAATTCATGCAGACATTAACCCGCATGAGGCTGTATTGCTGGAATGCGTTACCACCATGGTGACTAATCTGTTGTTTGATTATGGCGGCGATAAAGACCCTGATGAATGGGATTATCAGGCGATGGAACAGGCGATTAATGCTGAGATTCAGTCGTTGATTGCTGCCTGCCAACGTTGTCCCGCAAAGGTTGTATTAGTGACTAACGAAGTGGGAATGGGGATTGTGCCGGAGAGTCGTCTGGCACGACATTTTCGTGATATTGCCGGGCGGGTAAATCAGCAGCTGGCCGCTGCGGCAAATGAAGTATGGTTGGTGGTTTCGGGTATTGGAGTAAAAATCAAATGAGTAAATTATTTTGGGCGATGCTCTCTTTTATTACGCGTCTGCCTGTACCGCGTCGCTGGTCCCAGGGACTGGATTTCGAGCATTATTCTCGCGGTATTATTACTTTTCCTTTAATTGGATTATTGCTTGGCGCGATTAGCGGGCTGGTCTTCATGGTGCTGCAGGCATGGTGTGGCGTACCACTGGCGGCACTGTTTAGCGTGCTTGTGCTGGCGCTGATGACCGGGGGATTCCACCTGGACGGCCTCGCCGATACCTGTGATGGCGTATTTTCTGCACGTAGCCGCGATCGCATGTTGGAAATCATGCGTGATAGCCGTTTAGGCACCCACGGCGGTCTGGCATTGATTTTTGTGGTACTGGCAAAGATTCTGGTGTTAAGCGAGTTGGCTCTGCGTGGCGAACCGATCCTTGCATCGCTGGCGGCAGCATGTGCGGTCAGCCGCGGGACTGCCGCATTATTGATGTATCGTCATCGTTATGCCCGGGAAGAAGGGCTTGGCAATGTGTTCATTGGCAAAATTGATGGGCGACAAACCTGCGTCACACTCGGCTTAGCCGCTATTTTTGCTGCCGTATTATTGCCGGGTATGCATGGTGTGGCTGCTATGGTGGTGACGATGGTGGCGATTTTCATCCTCGGTCAGCTTCTCAAACGTACGCTGGGCGGGCAAACCGGCGATACGCTGGGAGCTGCTATAGAGCTTGGTGAACTGGTCTTCCTGCTGGCACTGCTATAAAGAGACGTGACATGCAAACACTTGCCGATTTACTGAATACGATCCCTGCCATCGATCCTGCCGCGATGTCGCGTGCACAACGGCATATTGACGGGTTACTCAAACCTGTTGGTAGCCTGGGAAGGCTGGAGGCGCTTGCCATACAACTGGCAGGAATGCCGGGGTTGAATGGCATACCGCATGTGGGCAAAAAAGCGGTACTGGTTATGTGTGCCGATCACGGCGTCTGGGAGGAAGGGGTCGCTATTTCCCCAAAAGAAGTGACAGCCATTCAGGCTGAAAATATGACCCGCGGAACAACCGGCGTGTGTGTGCTGGCAGCACAAGCGGGCGCTAACGTCTACGTAATTGATGTTGGTATTGATACTGCTGAGCCTATCCCCGGGCTTATCAACATGCGTGTTGCTCGAGGTAGTGGCAATATTGCTTCAGCTCCGGCAATGAGTCGCCATCAGGCAGAAAAGTTGCTTTTGGACGTCATATGTTATACGCGGGAGCTGGCAAAAAACGGTGTTACGCTGTTTGGTGTAGGTGAACTGGGGATGGCAAACACGACACCGGCAGCGGCAATAGTCAGCACAATCACTGGCCGGGCTCCTGAAGAAGTGGTTGGGATTGGCGCAAACCTGCCGACAGATAAACTGGCTAATAAAATTGATGTTGTGCGCCGGGCGATTACGTTGAATCAACCAAATCCGCAGGATGGCGTTGATGTCCTGGCAAAAGTGGGTGGATTTGATTTGGTCGGAATGGCTGGCGTGATGTTAGGCGCTGCTTCCTGCGGTTTACCCGTGTTGCTGGATGGATTTCTTTCTTATGCTGCCGCGCTCGCAGCCTGCCAGATGTCTCCTGCAATCAAACCGTATCTCATTCCTTCTCACCTGTCGGCAGAAAAAGGGGCGCGTATTGCGCTGTCGCATTTGGGGCTGGAGCCTTATCTCAATATGGAGATGCGTTTAGGTGAGGGGAGTGGCGCAGCTCTGGCGATGCCCATCATCGAAGCTGCCTGTGCGATATATAACAACATGGGCGAACTTGCTGCCAGTAATATTGTTCTACCGGGGAATACGACTTCTGATTTGAACAGTTAAAAACGAAAAGTCTGATAAAAGCTATACTTAACGGATAGCTTTCGCGACTTAGGAAAGGGACATGATGCGTCGTGTAAATATTTTTTGCTCATTTGCTCTGCTTTTTGCCAGCCATACTAGCCTGGCGGTAACTTATCCATTACCTCCAGAGGGTAGCCGTTTAGTGGGGCAGTCGTTTACTGTAACTGTTCCTGATCACAATACCCAGCCGCTGGAGACTTTTGCCGCACAATACGGGCAAGGGTTAAGTAACATGCTGGAAGCGAACCCGGGCGCTGATGTTTTTTTGCCGAAGTCTGGCTCGCAACTCACCATTCCGCAGCAACTGATTTTGCCCGCCACTGTTCGTAAAGGGATTGTGGTTAACGTCGCTGAGATGCGTCTTTATTACTACCCACCAGACAGTAATACTGTGGAAGTCTTTCCTATTGGTATCGGCCAGGCTGGGCGAGAAACCCCGCGTAACTGGGTGACTACCGTTGAACGTAAACAAGAAGCTCCAACCTGGACGCCAACGCCGAACACTCGGCGCGAATATGCGAAACGAGGGGAGAGTTTGCCCGCATTTGTTCCTGCGGGCCCCGATAATCCCATGGGGCTGTACGCGATTTATATTGGCAGGTTGTATGCCATCCATGGTACCAATGCCAATTTTGGTATTGGGCTCCGGGTAAGTCAGGGCTGTATTCGTCTGCGCAATGACGATATCAAATATCTGTTTGATAATGTTCCTGTTGGGACGCGTGTGCAAATTATCGACCAGCCAGTAAAATACACCACTGAACCAGATGGCTCGAACTGGCTGGAAGTTCATGAGCCGTTGTCGCGCAATCGTGCAGAATATGAGTCTGACCGAAAAGTGCCATTGCCGGTAACCCCATCTTTGCGGGCGTTTATCAGCGGGCAAGAAGTTGATGTAAATCGCGCAAATGCTGCGTTGCAACGTCGATCGGGAATGCCTGTGCAAATTAGTTCTGGTTCAAGACAGATGTTTTAAGAGCGTTGGTAATTAGAAAGCAAAAAGCCTGCTAGAAAGCAGGCTTTTTTGAATTTGGCTCCTCTGACTGGACTCGAACCAGTGACATACGGATTAACAGTCCGCCGTTCTACCGACTGAACTACAGAGGAATCGTGTGAACGGGGCGCATATTAATGGCAGTGCATGGTGATGTCAAAGGGTGAAATGCATTTTTTTGTTTGTTTGCTGTCAATTTCAACAAAGTGGTGAGCTTTCAATCTTATTGGGTAATGAACCATCGTGGTGCATACCCTCCTTTTATAGGGCAGGGGAACGCGACAGCTGATTAAAGGAGCAAATGACGAATCTATCATAATCTCTTATTTGACAGTTGGTTAGCTTGTACATCAACGCCAAAATAAAACTGGCAAGCATCTTGCAATCTGGTTGTAAGTAATGGCGGCACTTGGGCCGATTCTTAAAAACCGGAGGCAACATGAACTTCAGACGCCTGAAATACTTCGTAAAAATTGTAGATATTGGTAGCCTGACCCAGGCTGCTGAAGTATTGCATATCGCACAACCAGCGCTCAGCCAGCAGGTTGCCACACTGGAAGGTGAGTTAAATCAACAACTTTTGATCCGTACAAAGCGGGGCGTTACGCCAACAGACGCCGGAAAAATTCTCTATACCCATGCGCGGGCCATTTTACGTCAGTGTGAACAGGCCCAACTGGCGGTGCATAACGTTGGTCAGGCATTATCGGGGCAAGTCTCGATTGGCTTTGCACCAGGAACCGCTGCGTCATCCATCACCATGCCCTTATTACAGGCGGTTCGCGCTGAATTTCCGGAGATCGTTATCTATCTTCATGAAAATAGTGGTGCAGTGCTTAACGAAAAATTGATAAATCACCAACTCGATATGGCGGTGATTTATGAGCATTCCCCTGTGGCTGGTGTATCCAGTCAGGCTTTGCTGAAAGAAGATCTTTTTCTGGTAGGTACTCAAGATTGCCCGGGGCAAAGCGTTGATGTGAATGCTATTGCGAAAATGAACCTCTTTCTCCCCAGTGATTACAGTGCTATTAGACTTCGTGTTGATGAGGCTTTTTCCCTACGGCGACTCACGGCAAAAGTTATTGGTGAAATTGAGTCTATTGCCACGCTTACCGCAGCGATTGCCAGCGGCATGGGCGTTGCAGTATTACCCGAATCGGCCGCGCGTTCGTTATGTGGCGCAGTAAATGGGTGGATGTCACGCATTACCACTCCTTCCATGAGTCTCTCTTTGTCATTAAATTTACCCGCCAGAGCGAACTTATCGCCACAGGCACAGGCAGTGAAAGAGTTGTTAATGTCAGTGATTAGTTCTCCAGTGATGGAAAAAAGGCAGTGGCAATTGGTGAGCTAAGTGTTATATCGGAATGGAATAAGATGCGGGTTTTTATTATTTGTTATGCCGGGCATTAGACTTTAACAATAACGGGAAATCTGAACTGCCCGGAGTTTACCGTGAATTTCCAACAACTAAAGATAATCCGCGAGGCTGCACGTCAGGATTACAACCTGACAGAGGTTGCGAATATGCTTTTTACCTCACAGTCAGGCGTCAGCCGTCATATTCGGGAACTGGAGGATGAACTTGGCATCGAAATATTTGTTCGACGAGGTAAGCGACTGCTGGGCATGACTGAACCGGGCAAAGCATTACTGGTCATTGCAGAACGTATTCTGAATGAAGCCAGTAATGTTCGTCGGCTTGCAGACCTGTTTACCAACGATACGTCTGGCGTTCTCACTATTGCAACGACGCATACTCAGGCACGTTATAGCTTGCCAGAGGTCATTAAAGCTTTTCGCGAACTTTTCCCGGAGGTTCGGCTCGAGCTAATCCAGGGGACGCCACAGGAAATTGCGACATTGTTGCAAAATGGCGAAGCTGATATTGGTATCGCCAGCGAGCGTTTGAGTAATGACCCGCAGCTCGTCGCCTTCCCGTGGTTTCGTTGGCACCATAGTTTGCTTGTTCCACACGATCATCCCTTGACGCAAATTTCACCATTGACGCTGGAATCAATAGCGAAGTGGCCGTTAATCACTTACCGACAGGGGATTACGGGGCGCTCACGTATTGATGACGCATTTGCCCGCAAAGGTTTGCTGGCAGATATTGTATTAAGTGCGCAGGATTCTGATGTCATTAAAACCTATGTTGCTCTTGGGCTTGGGATCGGATTAGTTGCCGAACAATCCAGCGGCGAACAAGAGGAAGAGAATTTAATCCGTCTGGATACGCGGCATCTTTTCGATGCTAATACTGTCTGGTTGGGACTGAAGCGAGGACAACTTCAGCGTAACTATGTCTGGCGCTTTCTGGAACTTTGTAATGCAGGACTGTCAGTTGAGGATATCAAGCGGCAGGTGATGGAAAACAGTGAAGAGGAAATTGATTATCAGATATAGCAAAAAGCCCGCTATAAAAGCGGGCTTTTCAGAAATTTGGCTCCTCTGACTGGACTCGAACCAGTGACATACGGATTAACAGTCCGCCGTTCTACCGACTGAACTACAGAGGAATCGCTGTTGAGGCACATCTTAACGGCGAAAAATCTTTTGTCAAACCCGATTTTTAAATTCCCCAACTGTTTGCCGTTTCTATCAACAGTTTGTTGCATTTGCAGACAATTTGTTGGCGAAAATCTTTGCAGCTTTGCTGATTCTCCCTCATTATTTGAAATGTGGTTTCACTTTCTGCAATTAAGGTCGGCTTTGAATATCTCCTCTGCTTTACGCCAGGTTGTTCACGGCACTCGCTGGCACGCTAAACGCAAGAGCTACAAAGTGTTGTTCTGGCGCGAGATAACCCCGCTTGCTGTTCCTATCTTCATGGAGAATGCCTGTGTCCTGTTGATGGGTGTCCTGAGCACTTTTCTGGTCAGCTGGCTGGGAAAAGATGCGATGGCCGGCGTGGGATTGGCGGACAGCTTCAATATGGTCATTATGGCTTTTTTTGCTGCTATCGATCTTGGTACTACTGTCGTTGTGGCATTTAGTCTCGGTAAGCGGGATCGACGACGAGCGAGGGTGGCGACGCGGCAGTCATTGGTGATCATGACGTTGTTTGCCGTACTGTTGGCAACGCTTATTCATCATTTTGGCGAACAAATTATTGATTTCGTCGCGGGTGATGCCACGACAGAAGTTAAAGCACTGGCGTTGACTTATCTGGAGCTGACGGCACTCAGTTATCCAGCAGCTGCCATCACTTTGATTGGTAGCGGGGCACTTCGTGGTGCAGGGAATACGAAAATACCGCTACTGATTAACGGTAGCCTGAATATTCTTAATATTATTATTAGCGGCATATTGATTTACGGCCTTTTCTCCTGGCCGGGACTGGGATTTGTCGGGGCTGGGTTGGGTTTAACCATTTCTCGTTATATTGGCGCAGTTGCAATTTTGTGGGTGCTGGCGATTGGTTTTAATCCTGCGCTAAGGATTTCGTTAAAGAGCTATTTTAAACCGCTGAATTTTAGCATTATCTGGGAAGTCATGGGGATTGGTATTCCAGCGAGTGTCGAATCAGTGTTATTTACCAGTGGTCGGTTATTAACCCAAATGTTCGTTGCCGGGATGGGGACCAGTGTTATTGCCGGAAATTTTATCGCGTTTTCAATTGCGGCTCTTATCAACTTACCCGGAAGTGCGCTCGGCTCTGCTTCTACGATCATTACAGGCCGAAGGTTGGGGGTAGGGCAGATAGCGCAAGCAGAGATTCAGTTGCGGCATGTGTTCTGGCTTTCCACTCTTGGATTAACGGCCATCGCCTGGCTAACGGCTCCCTTTGCCGGGGTTATGGCATCGTTTTACACCCAGGATCCACAGGTTAAACATGTCGTTGTGATTCTGATTTGGCTAAATGCTTTATTTATGCCTATTTGGTCCGCCTCATGGGTGCTACCCGCTGGATTTAAAGGTGCTCGCGATGCCCGTTACGCCATGTGGGTTTCTATGTTGAGCATGTGGGGTTGCCGGGTTGTCGTCGGTTATGTGCTGGGCATCATGCTTGGCTGGGGTGTGGTTGGTGTCTGGATGGGAATGTTTGCCGACTGGGCTGTGCGGGCCGTGCTGTTTTACTGGCGAATGGTTACTGGACGTTGGCTGTGGAAATACCCTCGATCCGAACCGCAAAAGTGTGAAAAAAAGCCAGCTGTGTCGGAATAAACGACAAAATGCAGATTATTTCAGCAAACGATTTCAAATTTAAAAAACAGGCTTTGACATTATGGGTGGGCATCGCTAATATTCGTCTCGTTCTCACGATTCCTCTGTAGTTCAGTCGGTAGAACGGCGGACTGTTAATCCGTATGTCACTGGTTCGAGTCCAGTCAGAGGAGCCAAATTTTAGTTTTGAGATATCTCTATGAGTCTCAAAACAGTTAAAAAATAAAAATTATTTTTACCCGGTTACCTTGTAAAAAAGTGACCGGTTTTTTTGATTTCTGTGTTTCGTGCGCTTAATCGAGTCTCACGCTTCAGTGAGCAAGTTGCCCCCAACAGACATCACGATTCGCAAGGTCAAAAACTCTGTTCCATGAAGTACCGTACAAAGATAAAGAGAAAAATGCCTTATGCGGGATGTCGCTATCGCGTCTTTATCGGGAAACTATGCGTTATTGCCACTTTGCCTTCTGTAATCAGAAAAAGAAGAACTGGAATTTTAATAAATATTATTTCTCTGGGAACGGGGATTTTTTATAATCAATATGACGAGTTGAACATTATATTTTTTATAAGGGTTATATGAGATTAAAGAAATCTGCCGTAAAGACAGATTTCTTTAAAAGATAATTAGAGATTTGCGACGTTATGATAAACTTTTTGTACATCGTCGTCATCTTCAAGGGCATCAACAAGCCCTTCAAAGATTTCTAAATCTTCTGGGGAAAGCTCAACTTCAGATTGAGCAATCATTTCTAATTCTGTTGTTGAGAACTCAGTGATTCCAGCTGCTTTTAGAGCCGCGATTCCTTTATGAAGGTCAGTAGGTTCAGTATAAATAACAATGTTACCTTCTTCTTCAGTCACATCACGAACATCAACTTCAGCTTCAAGTAAAATTTCAAAAATATGGTCAGGGTCTGTCCCTTTAAATACAATCACACCCGTATTGTCAAACATATAGCTGACAGAACCTGCCGCTCCGATATTGCCGCCTTTTTTATTGAAAATTGTGCGAACGTTAGCAATCGTACGGTTAACATTTGAAGTCAATGTCTCGGCGATAATCATTGAGCCATTAGGACCAAAGCCTTCATAACGTCCCTGCACGAACGTTTCATCTCCGCCGCCTTTGGCTTTATCAATTGCTTTATCAATAACGTGCTTTGGAACTTGTGCCTGCTTTGCACGTTCAATAACGAATTTTAAAGATGTGTTTAATTCTGGATCAGGTTCACCTTGTTTGGCAGCAGCATAGATTTCTACACCGAATTTTGCATAAATTTTAGACGTTGCACCGTCTTTAGCCGTTTTTTTAGCAACAATATTGGCCCATTTACGTCCCACTGGAATGATCTCCTCGAAAATTTATTTACATTACAGGTAAATCGTTAACATGTGTTAATTCGGCATATTATATCATAACAGGAAAAATCTCGTCTATTAGAAATAAAAATATTCTAAAGCCATAATCTTATATTTTGTTTTATAAATACTAATGTTGTTGGCGGGATTTTTTATAATTATGTTTTTAAAGCATACTTGCTTTTAATATGCGGAAATCATTAAGACGATAATGAAACTCGCATTTGCCCAAGGAAGCAAACAGCCCGCGTTTATTGCAGGCTATTTGCCAGATGTCTTACTTAATCCTTCACATCTATTTCTGATAAGAAGGTTCAGAACTTATTATCGGAACGGCGGCTCATTAAAGGTTCGTAATTTACGTGAATGCAGTCGGTCGCCTTCTGCGCGCAGCAAATCGATCGCCCGAATGCCAATTTGTAGGTGTTCGGAAATAGCGCCTTCATAAAAACGGTTAGCCTGACCGGGAAGTTTAATCTCGCCATGCAACGGTTTATCTGAAACACACAGTAGTGTCCCGTATGGCACGCGGAAACGATATCCTTGCGCGGCAATGGTTGCACTTTCCATATCAATTGCTACGGCCCGGCTTAAGTTAAAACGAAGTGCAGAAGCTGAGTAACGTAATTCCCAGTTCCTGTCATCTGTGGTTACCACAGTACCAGTACGTAGCCGCTGTTTGACTTCCTCACCGGGCCTGCCACTCACCAGCTTGGTGGCGTCATAAAGCGCACGTTGCACTTCAGCAATGCTCGGAATAGGAATATCGGGCGGCAGAACCGCATCAAGAACGTGGTCATCGCGTAAATAAGCGTGTGCAAGTACATAATCGCCAATGGCCTGACTTTCACGTAATCCGCCACAGTGACCAATCATCAACCAGACATCCGGGCGTAGCACTGCCAGATGATCGCAGATGGTTTTAGCATTTGACGGTCCCACGCCAATATTCACCAGAGTAATACCCTGACCATCGGCGGTAATTAAATGCCATGCTGGCATCTGATGTTTTTTCCATGCAAGGTCGGAAATGGCTTCTTCTGGCGCTTCGGTTTCGGCGGTGATCCAGTTCCCGCCAGCACAAGAAAGGGCAATGTAGGGACTATCAGGATCGAGGATCTGGCTGCATCCCCAACGAACGAATTCATCCACATAACGTGTGTAGTTGGTAAACAAGACGAACGGCTGAAAATGTTCAACTGGCGTACCGGTATAATGGCGCAACCGTGCGAGGGAAAAATCGACGCGGCGCGCATCAAAATGCGATAGGGGGGAGAATTCAGTTGGATGATAAATGCCGTCTGCAGTTTCATCGCCAATTTGCGCCAGTTCTGTTGTCGGGAAGTAGCGAGTTAACCCAGCGCTCATTGAGCGATCAAGTGTCAATTCAGAGCCATCGATGACATAAGGATAAGGGATTTCATGCTGCGAGGGTTGCACAGAGATATGCGCACCATAATCCTGATACAGCAACGTAAGTTGTTCATTAAGATACGAACGAAAGAGAGTAGGGCGAGTAATCGTGGTGGTGTAGCTGCCTGCGTGAGTAAAACGACCAAATGCGCGCGTTTTGGGGGGATTGGTTGTGCTACCGTCCCAGGTTACGGTCAGTGATGGATAGACAAAAAGACCTTGTTTGCGGGCGTTTTCATCAGGTAATTCGCCACTTGTAATATAGTTGCCAATGGCGTTGCGTAATGCGACTACAGATTGCTCATACAGCGCGTCGAGTTTATCCAGTGCCTGAGCTGGGGTCAGACCGGAGCCCTTATTATTCATGTGTGTCTCCTGTTCCATACAATTACCGCACATCCGATAGTATGTCACAGGAATGTGAAACAAAAGTGTAAGGCGAAGATCGGATGATCTTCGCCAGACTATCAAGCGCGTTGATTGTCTTTCATCAACAAAGCGGTCATTGCGGAAATCAGACATCCAGCCAGCAAATAAATGGCGACGCTATGCCAGTTCCCGGCAAAGTAAGTGATGAGTGCAGCGGCAATAAAAGGTGTAAATCCACCGCCAACCACACTGGCGACCTGATAACCGACTCCAGCACCACTATAGCGATAACTGGCACCAAACATTTCGGTAAACATCGGTTGTTGCACACACACCACCATGTCATGCGCAATGTTTGCCAGCATTATGGAGAAGAAAACTATCCAGAAAATAGATTGTGCTTCAAGCGCCATAAAGAAAGGAAATGCGCTCAACGTTCCGATTAACGCACCTGTGATATAAACCCTGCGGCGACCAAAACGATCGGCAAGCCAGGCAAAACAGGGAATTGTCAAGCAGCTTAATCCACCTACCAGCAAACCAATATTGAGGAAAAGTTCGCGCGGTAACCCCATATTCTGGGTTGAATAATTAAGTGCAAAGGCAGTAACGATGTACATCGTCAGCAATTCGCACAGTCGTAGCGCAATAATCTTCAGGAAAGCACCGGGATGTCGTAACAGCGCTTCGATAACCGGGATGCGTTTTTTCGCGGCAGCTTGATAATGTTGCTGTTGTTCAAATTCCGCGGACTCCTCCATGCCATTGCGCACCCACAATGCTCCCAGTACCAGTACGATGCTAAACAGGAAAGGAATGCGCCAGCCCCAGCTTAAAAACTGTTCGTCAGTCGTCATCATACTGATCAATGAAACCAGTCCGGTTGAAAGCAGTAAACCTACACCGTAGCCAACTTGTACACCGCTACTGTAAAAGGCTTTTTTATTTTTCGGTGCACTTTCAACGGAAAGCAACGCCGCGCCTCCCCATTCGCCGCCGACGGCAAATCCCTGAATGGCACGCAGTGTCACCAGCAAAATAGGTGCCCACCACCCAATGGTCGAGAATGAAGGAAGAATACCAATCAAGGCTGTCGCGATGCCCATCATCCAGACGGTCAGCATTAACATGCGCTTACGTCCCAGTCGGTCGCCAAAGTGACCGAAAATGACACCGCCGAGCGGACGGAAAAGGAATCCGACGCCAAAGGTGGCAAATGCGGCGAGCGTTCCCATCGCCGGGCTTACTTGCGGGAAAAACTCGCGATTAAACACCAGTGCGGCGGTGATGCCATAGAGTAAAAAATCATACCAGTCGACGACGGCACCAGCGAAGCTGCCTAACGCAGCTCGTCGGGCGCGACTTAACGAAAGCGTCCCTTCATCGGGACGAGTGGAGATGAGCGTGGAGTCCATAATGATCCTGTTTGTACTGTCTTTTTATAATTAGTATGGAAAAGGTAACTCACATTGCCGTCGATCTATAAACGAACCTTATGAGACTACCTCGACAGAGCGCATCTGCAAATGATTTTATGGCTGATTAGCGGCAACATGAAAAATTCGATGGAAGATGAAAGCGCAGGAGTTGCTGGTGTTGTTTAAGGATTAAGCAGAGGAGCCACAGGTTAGAGATATGAAACATAAAAGTCCGCATATGCACAAAATGGCACCCTGATGAGTCTGATAGACTGCATTGCATTATAACCAGTAGGGAGGCGAGGTTAGGTATGTTTTTAGCATCATTGTTGAGACGTATTGCATTTAGTTACTACGATTATAAAGCTTATAATTTCAATATTGAAAAAACAGACTTTGTTGTCATCCATATTCCCGACCAGATTGGCGATGCTATGGCCATCTTTCCTGTTATTCGGGCGCTTGAATTGCATAAAATTAAGCATCTTTTAATTGTTACGTCGACAATTAATTTAGAAGTGTTTAATGCACTTAAACTTGAAAAGACTAAATTAACATTAGTCACAATGACTATGCAGGATCACGCAACATTAAAAGAAATAAAAGATTTAGCAAAGAACATAACACAGAAATACGGTACGCCGGATCTTTGTATAGAGGCGATGCGTAAAAAGAACCTGAAAACGATGATATTTATCAGTCAGTTGAAAGCAAAAACGAATTTTCAGGTTGTTGGTTTAACCATGAAGTGCTACTCCCCTTTGTGCAAGAACGCGTCCCGGATGGATCAGAATCTCCGGGCTCCTGTACCCATGACATGGGCATTTATGATGCGTGAGGCGGGTTTTCCAGCAGTCAGGCCAATATATGAATTGCCACTAAGTGAGGATGTACTCGATGAGGTGCGCGAGGAAATGCGATCGTTAGGATCTTACATTGCGCTTAATTTAGAAGGTAGCTCGCAGGAACGTACATTTTCATTATCGATTGCAGAAAATCTAATAGCAAAAATTCAAAGTGAAACAGATATACCAATAGTGATCGTTCATGGACCAAAAGGGGAAGATAAAGCCAGGGTATTAGTGGATTGTTATAATAATGTCTACCGTTTATCCTTATCACCCTCGATTAAACGTTCAGCAGCAATCATAAAAGATGCTTATATCGCAATAACTCCTGACACCTCAATATTACATATGGCAAGTGCCTATAATACTCCCGTTGTTGCAATTTATGCTGATTACAAAACGCGATGGCCCGCAATGGCCGATGTTTCGGAGTCAGTCGTCGTTGGGCAAAAAATTGACAATATAAGTCTGGATGAATTCGCAAAGGCATTAAAAAGTGTTTTGGCGAGAATATGAGACAGTACTTATGCATAGTAATGCCGATCTGTTATGAACGGTGGTGTCATCAATACTCTGAGGCTGGTCAATCATCACAGAAAACCAGCCTTTGGATCAAAGCTGTACTCACCGGATACGATCATAGTCACATCGAACGCGATTCTTGCGGTGCAGCAGTTTTATTTATTCATTTTCTGTGAGAGAAGGGCAAGCTCTATAGAGGGAATGTAAAAAAGAGTGCTCCGAATGGAGCACTCTTTAAGAAATTATAACGGAAAATCACAGGTTTTTATAACATGTCGCATAAGCAAACCCAAGCTTTTCAAATACGCTTTGATCACCTGTTGCCAGGGAAACTACGTATTGTTCGCTTGAGTTTGCGGGACTAGATGACCAATACATATTTGATTGAAAACCAGCGTCAGTCGTGTAATGCCCCATATCTCCCCATTCACTGTACAGTGACCCGATGCCTCGGGAACTACTGTGGTTTAAATAGTTTGCTCTGGGGAGCGTGTAGCCATTGCTGCTGCAAAAATTTTCAGCAAGGCTGTATATCATGAAAGCCTCGCCGGCGTTCACCCACCAACTCTTCACACGGATTTCGTATACATAGCTAGGGCCTCCTGATTTTGGCGTCGCCGTAATCCTTTCCCAATTGCTGCCGACATTTTTAAATGTCACTTTACCGGTAGCATCAACATCGACCCAGGAGGCAGAGCTTGAAAACTCATAATCAGCCGCCGTTTTTCCTGGGGCAAAGTTGTCATTATTCAACTGATAATACGCCCCGGTGAACCCCTGCGAAGGGAATGTAGTTGTCGGTAGGTCAGTACCATTGACTGATACTGTACCGCTCATTATTTTGTCTTCTGCGCGAGTGAATTGTATTGTGGTACTCAGACCAGCTTGATGAACACCATTCAATACAGGGATCAGCGTTGCGATACCCTCTCCGCCGCTTGTAACAGTGGCTTTGTAATCACCGTTGATATTTAGACTGTAATCAATTGCGCTAATTTTTATATAGGGCACGTTAGTACCTGATTGCACAAATTCCATCCCTTCAGAAACTTTGATCGGATTGCCTGATATATCGTGCAGAACAAGACGTAATTCAGCACTATCGGTATAGTCCCCTTTCAGTGATGACCGATTGCTCTTAAGGACGGACTGCGAGGTGTCTGCCGGGCCAGCCACCAGCGTTATATCTACTGTTTGCATTCCACCAGCGGTCGTGACTGCGCTTACCGTGACGCTACCTGTCATCGCTCCTTTCACGCTTGTTGTCGCGATTCCGTTTTGATCGGTCACCGCTGTTAATGACGTTAATGTGGCAGAGCCGCTTTTTAAGGCGAAGTACACAGTGAGACCTTCGATCAGGTTACCACTGCCATCCTCAACCGTTGCCTTTAAGGTACTTAAATCACTGTTGGTGGCGGCGATAGTCGATGGATCAGCGATAAAGCTAGCAACATGTGCGGTGCTTGAGTTGCCAGTGACTTTCACGGTTGTCTGTGTCTGTATTGTTACGCCGTTATGGAACGATGCAGTCACCGTATATGTACCGACTTTATTGCTGGTCAGAACGACCGGAGCCTGACCTGAAGAGTTAGTTCTCACTTTTCCGCCACTTAACGTCGCCCCTTCTGGCGTTACGCTAAAGTTGATGACCTGACCCTCCACTGGAGTGCCATTTGCAGAGGTTAGCGTTGCCGTCAGAGTAGTGCCTGTAGGGGCATAGACACCGATAAGCGGACTGGACGCCGTGAGTGTCAGTTTTTCATCAATAGCCTCCAGTTGTTTCTCAAGTGAGGCTCCATTCGCCAGGGATGCTTTCACCATATACGAACCGTTTCTTTCGGGCGTCATGGAGACCTCGGCTATACCATGCGTATCAGTAGAGACAATATTTTGGCTGATGGTCATGTGCTCTGGTGGCTCTGCACTGAATGTTACAGATTCATTAAGAATCGGGTTGCCAAACTGGTCGTTGACGTGAGCTTTAACTGCTACGTCTTGTGCGACCATTAGCTGACCTTCAGGTATCTCCAGACTGGTAATCGTTGCAGAATTAATATCTGCTTTTGCATTCAGTAATCGCGATATGACTTCAGTAGGTTTATCTGCCAGAGAGGCTGAAACTGTTTTCAGTCCGACTTCGGTGCTTGTCACAAGAATTTCAGCGAAACCCTGATCATCCGTTTCAACGCTGGTGCTGCTTAGCGTGACGGAGGTTCCGCGGAAATTAACTTTTATGCCTTCTACCGGGTTGCCGTTAGCGTCAGTGACGCTTGCAGTCATGGTCGCGCCCTCGGTCGTGCTGACGACGAATGAGTATACAGAGGTTAAGGAGGCTAGTGTTGCGGTACCAGCATCGGCAATCAAAGTCACCTGTTTCGTATCACTGACACCATAATTGTTCACGCTAACTGTCACGGGGTAGGTGCCGGATTTTGTACCGCTCAGTGTAACTTCAGCCTTGCCGTTGATATCAGTAATGGCGGAACCGCCTTGTCCGAGAGTGAAGCTTGCGCTCACGTCTGCCGGTAGCGTGAATGTCACCGCCTCATTGGCTAACGGGTTGCCGTTTCCATCAGTCACTGTTGCCTGAAGTGTGGTCATCCCAACGTTATTGGCGATAAAGTTGTCCTCGGTAACGTTAAGATTAACCTGCGCACTGAGCGTATCCGCAATAAAGTTCACCACCAACTGCTCACTCTTACCGCCAGTCATCGATGCTGTAACAGTATGAGCGCCTGCTTTTGTACCTTTCAGCGTGACTTTCGCTTTGCCTTCAGCATCAGTAATCGCTTTACCGCCATCGCTCAGCGTGAAGTTCGCCTTCACATCTTCCGGCAGAGTAAATGTTACTTCAGTGTTGGCTATCGCATTGCCCTCTGTATCAGCGACTGTTGCTGTTAGTGTCGTGAGATCGTTATTGTCGGCAATCAACGGATCCTTCGAGGCTGCCAGCGTGATTTCGGCATTCGCGACGTTCGGCACATAGGTCACTGTTTGTTGCATCGAATCGCCATTTTCGAGGGTTGCCGTCACTTGATAAACCCCGGCTTTTGTAGCGGTAAAGCTTGCGTAAAAATTGCCGTCGTGGTTGGTAGTATATATAGCGTTATTACTGGGGGTCACGCCTTCACTTGGTGATACTCTGAGGGTTACCTCCTGCTGGGGTACACCGTTGCCGTAATTATCCTTCACCTCAATATACAGATTGGTAGTGTCGCCTGCGGAGACTGTATCAAAAAGTGCCTGTAGCAAGGTGAGATGTGCCGTAGACGCATCAGCGTTGACATTAATTGATGTGCTAAGCGTGGAGCTACCATTTTCCAGACTGGCCTCAACGGTATCCGGTCTCGCTCCTGATTCTATCGAGGAGCGGGTATTGGTATAAGTGACGGTAGCCTTACCCTGTTCGTTCGTTACGGCTTGGCCGCCATTCGTCATTTCGGCAGAGTTTGTTCTGCTGGTGAAGTTCACAGTCACACCTTTCACCGGAAAGCCATTATTATCAACGACTGTGGCGGTGATGACGCTGCCGGAGCTGTTCTGCGGGGTACCGGCGATTATGCTGTCTGGGACAGGCGTCAACTCGATAATTTTTGCCGCTGCTGTGTCGCCAATAAAATGCACAGTTTTGTTGTCGCTGGCACCATTATTAGCCAGTGATGCAGTGACCGTCTGCTCACCAAAGGCAACGCCTGCGAGAGTGGCCTGCGCGATGCCAGACTCATTGGTATTACTTACTCCCGGGGTCAGGGTGAGTCCTGAAGAGGCTGAGCTGAATGTTACCGGAAGATTATTCACCTCATTGTCGAACTGATCTTTAACCGTTGCAGTTAGCGTTGCGTTATCGACGCCATTACCTGTGATCTCATCTTTTGACATCTGCAGGACAACCTGAGCCGAGGTTTTGTCCGCCACAAATGTTACCGGCTGCGAATCACTGGTATTGTTATTACCCAGCGTTGCGGTAACCGTATGCGTACCCGCTTTTTTACCTTTGAGCGTGACATGCGCTTCCCCATTGGCTTGGGTGATGGCAATGCCGTTATTTTCGAGGGTAAAGTTTGCCGCCACGCCCTGTGGCATGGTGAAGTTCACCGTTATTCCCGCCACCGGATGATTCGACGGATCTTTCACTGTTGCTGTCAGAGTTGTCTCATCCACGCCATTCCCAATGATTTCCGCTTTCGATGTTTGCAGAACGACAACCGCTCTGTCTTTATCCGCCACAAACGTCATTGGCTGTGTATCGCTGACATTGCTGTTAGCCAGACGAGCCGTGATCATATGCGTGCCCGCTAACGTGCCGGTCAGGGAGGCGATTGCAGTCCCGTTGCTATCCGTCATGCCTTTTCCGCTGTTGCTAATCGAGAACCGACTTGCGACGTCGTTTGGCACAGAGAAGGTGATTTCTTTATCTTTTAATGGGTTGCCATTTTTATCCTGCAAGGTTGCAGTCATATGTAGCGGAGCTGTGTTGGTGACGGTGATATCACCTGAAGGCACACTGAGGGTCAGGGCAGCAGTACTTTGATCACCGATAAAAATCACCTGTTGATTAGCCTGAGAACCAGAGCTCACAGAGGCCGTAACCCTATAATCACCATTTTTCAAACTGGTCAGCGTAGCTGTGGCGATCCCGTCGTGGCTATTCACTTCTGTTTGGCTCAGTTTCGCCTCTGCTGAATTAACATTGAAAGTGACCTTGACGTCATTGAGCAGGTTGCCTTTTGCATCCCGGACTGTCGCGGTCATTGTGGCGCTATCATTGCCGTCAGCGACCACTTCATTTTTCGACTTCTGCAGCTCAACCTGCGCGGTACTCGAGTCGCCGACAAAACTGACGATTAACGTTTGTTTCACGCCATTTTCAAGGGTGACTTCAACCGTGTTGTCTTCCTGCTTACTACTTTTCAGATCAAAAGTCGCCAGACCATTAACATCCGTTTTTGCGGTGTTTTGATTGTTGAAGGAAGTTGCCGATCCGCTTAATACCGCAAACGTGACGGTATGATCATTGATTGGGTTGCTTCCTTCATCAGCGACATTGACCGAGACGGTGTTTGCTGCATTCTCATTGGCGAGCACACCATTATTGCTGGCAGATAATGTCGCAATTTTTGCTGACTGCGGGTTGGCGTCGATGATAAAACCAGCGGTATGCAAATCTTCATTCCAGTTTTGCATTAATAGCTTCGCAGTAAGCCCACTGCCTTTGGTATAGGCGGTATAGGTTGCCTTATAGACGCCATCTGCGGTTTCTTTCCAGTCTGTAGTGACACCAGGTTTCACGTTGTCGATGCTGACTGCGTTATTCAGTTGCTGTTTTTGCTCCTTAACAGGTTTGTCATTTTCATCTCTCAGTTCTACCGTCACCTCGATAGGATTGCCGGAGAGATAACGGTCTTTATCAATTTTAATTGACGAGTGAGTTCGGGATGACGAAATAGAAATGATATTCACCACGGCGGGGGCTTTAGCCGCATCCACACCATTCAGCTGTGGCATCAGCGTCAGCGTGCCAGACATCGCTCCTGTGGTCAGGATCTGGGTATAGCTTCCGTCACCATTATCTTTCCATTCAGAAAGGGTGATGTCCTGAACTCCTTCGTGACGCGTCGAAAGCACCAGCCCGATAACAGGATTACCTGCTGCATCATGAGCAATAAAAGTCAGTGTGGCGGTTGAATGGGAATCCGCGCTCAATGTTTGGGTACTTAACGATACCGAGGAATCTTTCTGGCTTAGCGTAGGTGCCTGAACGACCACCATGCTTTGTTCACGATTCGACAAATTGCCTTTGACATCTTCAGCGGTGACTTCAATCGGCCAGGTGTTATCGGTTTCTGGCGTACTGGTGAACCGGTAAGCCGGCAGGGTAACCAGAATATCTTTACCCGTTGTGACCACTTTGCCACCGGCAGCTTCCAGAGCGGTGGCTTCGACGTTATAGCCTTTCAGGGCATATTTGGTTTGTAGCGACGAAACCAATGATTTCACTTCTCCTGACTTCCCTGTCACGGGGTCTGTCAGGGTCAGGCGAACCAGTTCTTTTTTGCGGTATTCCAGAACGATGTTGTTGTTGCGATCCACCAGATCATAACGGCTGCCTGCAAGGCTACGCCGTGCAGCGACTTCGTTCGGGTCAAGCTGTTTCTGCATTGCGCTGCCAGGTTGCCAGGTAAAATCGACGGCAAAACGGGTGTCATTTTCGCCCTGTTTACCCTGGCGTTGCTCCGCGCTGAAGGTCATCAGCGGGAAGGGGGTATAGTTAAGTCCAGCGGTTATGGTATGAGGATTACTTTGCCGATCGTCTTTATCGAACAGGGCCACTTCATCGCCATAATACTGTTCATAGACCAGTTTACCGCCAAGGTGCGGCCAGGCGGGTAGCCAGCCTTCTGCGCGTACATCCCAGCCATTGGCCGGGCGGGCTTCATAATCGTTGTCCAGCTCAGGTGCGCTGCGCCAGTTGGTCAGTGGCAAATAGCCGTTACTGCTTAATTTTAGATAGTCGCGCCAGTACTCCGCGCCAATGCCGGCGCGGGAGTGGTAACGGCTAAGATCGTGGTCGAAAAAGAAGTTGATGCCCGACATCCATGTGGGAGTGAAATGACGCCAACCTAAGCCGTTGTTAATCTGCGTACGCTCGTCAGTACGATGGAGAGTATGCTGACTGAAAAAGAGATTATCAGGCGTTTCATACCACGGATGGAGAAAATCGAACTGGGAGTTCTTCAGGCTAAAATCTTCATCCACGCCCAGCGTGATTCTTGCGGTACCGAAGCGGCTTAACCAGTCTGTCATTGCGCCTGAAGCCTGAGAAGAGGCCCATCCACGCGCCATATTTGCCGCTTGCTCGCTGTTCATATCTTCGGCGAGCAGAGACCCGATTGGCTGTGAAGTACTGGCTATCTGTTGCTCAAGGTTGCCACTGCTATTACCCGGTGGCGGGGTTAAATTATTTTCACTAACTTGTGCCGGGACATCCAGTTCATCACCCTGGCGGACATTATCAAAACCTCGAGCAAACGTACGAAACTGGTTGAGTTTGCGTAACTCAGCCACCGAAATACCGAAACGTTCGGCAACGCTTTGGGCCGATTCCAGCGCTCCAAGGGTGTAGGGCACCGTATTGGCATTTGCAATGGCAATTTGTGCAGGAACTGGTTGTTGGGTTGCGGTGTTTACCACACCTTGTGCTGCCGCAGCCATAGGGAACGCAAGTTGAGTTATCAGGCAGATACCCGCAGTTAAGCGGCGTAGTTTAATTCCCATCCCGCATAAGATTTGTCGGTCATTTATTTCTTCTCCACTTCTCTTCTTCGTAGCCATGCTTACCTTCCCTGAACGAGCTAACATAAATGCGCCCTTTCTAGCACAGCGAAAAAATGTAAATCCTGATAGCAATATGATTGAAAATTAATAACTTTTCGTTAGGCAGTTTTGGGTGTGAGTTGCAAGAGGGGAGACTACTGAATAACTCAAGTTTTATAATCGAGGGGAAAATGGTGATGGCGTTCATAGCAAAACGCCCTCAACCATAAAGGTCGAGGGCGCTTAAGATGTTAAAAAACCGCTATCCGTTAAAAAGCAATGTTCAACTAAGGTCAGTGACATTGCGCTAAAAAAGCGAATTTTTAGAATTTGGCTCCTCTGACTGGACTCGAACCAGTGACATACGGATTAACAGTCCGCCGTTCTACCGACTGAACTACAGAGGAATCGTGTGAACGGGGCGCATATTACTTAGCGGTACCTTGTCTGTCAACACTAAATTTCATAAGTCATTTCAATTGGTTAATTAATCTGCAAAGTTGTTAATTAATGAACATTCGTCGCCGAAAACGAGTCTGTATCATTAGTGCGATGCAGTCTCTGCAAAGGATCTTGTTGATAAAATTGGCAGAAACGTTGCCACAATGAAGGGAAACGAGGAGCAAAAAGTTCTGGGGCGCTAAAGAAATATTCAGAAAGTACGGCAAAACATTCAGCAGGATCACTGGCAGCATAAGCATCAATGCTCGCCGCATTCTCGCCAACCAATTCGATTTCTTCCTGAATGTTGTTCATTGCAGCATGAAGATCGTGTTCCCAGCCAGCAACCTCACGCAACGGAATAAAGGGAACTCCGCTGGCGCGATCGCCGTTACGGGTGTCCAGCTTATGAGCGACTTCATGAATAATCAGGTTAAAACCAGAAGCATCAAAAGAATCTTGTATATCCAACCAGTTCAAAACGATAGGCCCTTGCTGCCAGCTCTGACCTGACTGAACAATACGTTGGTTATGCACCAGACCGATATCGTCTTCCCATTCATCATCGACCACAAATGGCGCAGGATAAATTAAGACTTCATGAAAACCATCCAGCCATTCCAGTCCTAACTCCAGAACGGGTAGGCAAAATAGAAGTGCTATCCGGCAGCTTCTTAATGAATCCAGTTCAAAGCCCTGTAAAGGAACAAGCCGCTTTTGCTGTAAAAAACGTTCGGCAAGAGTGACTAATTTGCTTTGTTCCTGTTCCGTCAGACACGTTAAAAGGGGGATCGATAGTGCTTCCTGCCAGGGAAGGGCAGTTTGATGTGCTGATTCTTGTACTTTCCAGGGCCACTTAATCATCGTTTTGCTCGCAAACTCGTCACTTGAACAAAATTGCACGGACAGGGACTGTTAAAATGCCAAATTTCCTGGCATCATGGCAACCATCTGAACGGAGAGATGCCGGAGCGGCTGAACGGACCGGTCTCGAAAACCGGAGTGGGGGCAACTCCACCGGGGGTTCAAATCCCCCTCTCTCCGCCAAAATTCAATCACTTACACATCATTAAGTCAGTGACAAAAATCACACTTGGAATTACTTGGAATATTTTCTTGGAATATTTTCAGGTAACGGGACATCAAGTGTTGGTGAAACTTTAACCTTCCTGTCATAGATTAGCACTTGCCCTTCGGTTTTGTGACCAGAGAAAAGTTGCTTATCCCGGCTGCTTCCTTCATAGTCTGAAATTCCTTTCGCCTTCAGATCATGAAAGGTGAAGTCGGTTAAAATACCTGAAATTTTGCCTGCGCGATTTCTTGCTTCTACCCACATTTCGTTAAAGCCTTTGTACATATATCGGTTGCCGTATTGATTGCTGATTACATAGGCGGATGTTGGTAACTGTTTTGCTTTTTCGATCGCCGCCTGTAATCGTGGACTCAATGCTTTTATCTGTTTTTTCCCTGTTTTCCCTTGCTGGATAAAGATCCCGTCGTTTCCAATCTGCTCCCATTTCAGCGATAACACATCGGAAACCCTCGCTGCACACAGATAGGCAATTTCCATTGCGATAAAAACAGGAAGAGGTGCAACGCTTAATACTGCCTGGTATTCTTTGTCGGTTACATATCGTTCGCGGTTTTTGGCCTTGAATTTACTTACACCTGCACATGGGTTACCCTTCACGTACCCTCGCTCATACCCCCAACTGTAAACGCGGGACATACTGCTTTTTTCATGGTTGGCTTGCGTTTTACTCTGCTCCCCTCTCTGGTCCATGTATCGACGGATGTGTTCTGGTTTTATGGAATCTGCCGGCACCTTACCGAATACGGCAAGCAACTTTTTTTGATGTTGCAGATAATCTTTTTGTGTTCTTGGACTGAGGTCACTGTAATAGGCGCTGGCGAGGAATTTTTCCCACAAGCGACCGAATGTCATTGCGCGATCGCGATTATTTACAGTTTCCTCATACCTTTTCCATAAAGCAGCTAAACCATCCTTGATGGCGGTTAGTGTGACAGATTCTCTGGATGTTGGTTTCCATACATAACTATATTTATTTGGGTATACATTTGGAGGTAGTTTTTCGTGTTCAGGATTTTTCCTTCGTCTTCCCATCAGATTGCACCAAAATTCGGCTCTACCTCGCGTGGTGGTAAAGTTTTATTGCAGGTAAATAGATCCCGGCTGACAATCGGTTTGCCACTACGATTGGTATAGAACGGAAGCCCGTTTTCCGTTAACCATTTTCGCTGGTGGCTTGCATATTTGCAGCCCGTTAATATTAGCAATTCATCTTCGGTTAAAAATAAGCTGCTCATAGCTATATCTCATAACCGCCGCTAACTATATACGGTTAGCGGCAATTAGGGTTGAACATTAAAAATCAGCCTGACTCGGGATCAGTTTTTGCCAGATAACTGAAACGTATTTTGCCTGGTAACGGGCGTCATCAAGTGCATTATGGCGCTCACCTTCGAATGGAATAGCCGTTCTGGCATCGAAGTCTATGGCTTTCCCCAGCTCAACGATTGTGCGTACATCGCGATCGTTGTAGTAACGCCACGGGCAGGGGATCCCCTGCCGTTCGTATGAACGGCGCAAAATCGTGTTGTCGAAGTTGGCTCCATTTCCCCAAACCTGAACAAAAAATTCACCGGAGTTTTCGTCGATAAATTCTCGCAATTGTAACAGTGCATCATCTAACGGGATTTCATCGGTCATAATGGCAGATTGCGCTTCGCGTGATTGCTTAAGCCACCATTTAATGGTGTCCCGATCAATGACTCCGCCAGCAGTTTCCAGATCGATAGTCTTACTAAATTCCGGTCCCATATCTCCGGTTTGCGGATCGAAAAATATTGCACCTATTGAGATGATCGGGGCATCAGGATTTTTTCCCATGGTTTCAAGGTCGATCATTAGATGGTCACACGTCCTGCTGGTGGATGTGATTTCGTGATGACCGTTCACCTTAATTGAGTGATCTGCCGTCTCGCCAGTTTCATTATCGCTATCGTGATGCTGATTGCCGCCAGCATTCTCCTTGTGTGGATGTTCAGCGCCTTCCATTTTCTCCGGATCCTCTTCCTGAACTTCAACCTGATACTCTTCATCGAATGTTTCCTGGTATGTTGCGTCGCCCATCACCGCGCCACAATCAGGGCAGTTGCCGCCGCCGGTCTGACCGCAGGCGGTGCAGA
>Ga0137302_10088_pt1 | contig 77164 bp, 78 predicted proteins | sample Ramsor2O_GlcNAcB_FD_97184 | JGI IMG/M metagenome (GOLD analysis project Ga0137302, IMG submission 97184) | Mouse cecal microbial communities from Vienna, Austria - N-Acetylglucosamine amended with D2O_GlcNAcB | ecosystem: Host-associated > Mammals > Digestive system > Large intestine > Cecum... | reverse complement strand
ATTACGTCCTTCATCACTAACAGCATATGTGTATTTTTTTCCACTCGGTCGCTTAATCTGCTGAACTCTGCATGCGGAATCCTGTCCTCATAGAGGGCATCCAGCTTTGGAATGATCTCGTTCTCCACACGGAGGCAGGTTCTCTTGATAGGGGATAGGTCCTCCTCCACTGCGATCAGCCTGTCATCTATGGACTGCACTTTTAGCTCTAATGAATTGAATCTTCCTTCTAGTGAGTTGAATCTTCCTTCTAGTGAGTTGAACCTTCCTTCTAATGAATCGAATTTTTCTTCTAGTGAGTTGAACCTTCCTTCTAATGAATCGAATTTTTCTTCTAATGAATCAAGCCTTCCTTCTAATGAATCGAATCTTCCTTCTAGTTTGCAATCCAGTAACTTTTCTATCTGTATGAGTAATTCATTGTTGTCCATTCGCTGTTCCTCCTTCTTTTGTGTTAATATTATTATACTCCGGCAAGGAAAGAAAAACAACATATTTTTCCATATAAGATAATATTCAGAAACTTCAAATAATATCGACTTCATCCGATGTCGGTATTGACGGTGCCGCTCCCTTTCTGGATACAGTTATGGATGACGCTTTCGCACACCGTTTCAAGTTGTCCGCGGGACTCATCCCTTCTATAATACCTGCGATAAAATAGCCGGTAAAAGTATCTCCTGCGGCAGTGGTGTCCGCCACATCAGCCGGTATACAGTCCTGCCTGACCTTCACAGATCCCTTCCGGTAAACAGCACCTTTTTCCCCTAAAGTCAGCACGGCTTCTGCCTGAGGAAACCGCTCCGCCATCACATCCAGGATTTTTTCCGGCTCTCTTTCCCCTGTCATCTGAAAACCTTCTACTTCGTTGAGCATAAAGATAGAAATTTTTGAAAAGTCACATTGTTCAAGAGTTCGATTATAAGGAGAAGGGTTGCAGACAATGCGAAGCCCCCGGTCAAATGCACTGTCAATCAGATAGTCTAAAAGATTAATCTCATTCTGGATCAGCAGAAAATCTCCCTGTCCGAATGCATCCAGAGCCTGATTCATCTCATGCTTTGTCTGCCTCACATTCGCTCCTCCGAATAGAAGAATTCCGTTTTGTGCATTCCGATCTACCTGTATGACCGCATGTCCGGTCTCGCCGTCAATTTTCCGCACAAAGGAGGTGTCCACCCCGTATTTATTCAGTTCATCGAGAAGCATCTGTCCGTCAGCGCCGACCGTTCCGCCCTGAAAAACCTCTGCTCCGGCTTTTGCAAGGGCTATGGACTGGTTCAGCCCTTTTCCTCCACAGAAGGTTTCCCTTTTTTCAGATGCCTGCGTTTCTCCTGCCTCTGTGATGTGATCTACCTGATATACAAAATCATAGTTTAAGGAACCGTAATTTAAAACTTTCATATAAACTGCCTCCCACACCTTTTGATTTTATTATATCATTCTCCGGACATATTTCATACCCTCTCAGAACCCATATGTTATAAGCCTGCTTTCTGCATTGCCAGATATGCGGCTCCGATCAGACCGCAGTCTTCTCCAAGCTGTGCCGGTACGATACAAATATTTTCTTTCAGTGCCGGGTACACCTTCTGTTCAGTTCTTTTCTGAATTTCCTTTATGAAGCCCGGTTCCTGAGCATCTTGATCTTTTCCTCCGTATCGATCAGGGATACATATTCCTTGTAGAATAACTGTATACGGTGGATCTCATCTCTCGTGTTCATTTTAAACCCCAGCAAAAATACAATCTGTATCTGCTCATCATCCCAGATGACCGGTTCTTCTAAAATAGCCACCGCAACCTTTGGCTCATTGACGGCAGTCGGCGAGCCATGGGGAAGGCTGATCCCATTTCCGATCGTTGTTGTCGTATTTCTCTCCCGTTCCATGACGGTGCCATAAAAATCATCTTTTACGACTCCCTTTTTTTTCATGGCCTCACACATAACCTGTAAACATTCTTCTTTTGTCTGAACCTTCAGTTCCGCAAAGATCAGTTCCGGAGAAAAAGGATTTTCATTCTCGATCATCTGAGAATTCATATCATCCAAATGATTTCTCAGCCCAACAATACCATTTTTATTTAAAATATTCGGAATCACTGCAACTCTCTTGTCCTTTGTCTTCATATCCTTCGACGAAATGATCAGATCATAGTCCCAATAGTCCTCTGTTTTGTAGTCGTGTGTACTGACAAACACTAATTTCCCTATTTCCGGCACAAACTTCCGTATTCTCTCTTTGATCAGCTGTGCATGCCCCATATTGGAATCAGTGATCACTAATGCATCATATTGATGCTTTTTCCTTTCTATGGCCGCCTGATTATATAAAACAATGTATCCTATTTCGTCTTCTGTAATCTGGAGATGATAGCTTTCCTCAAATAAAATACTGATCACCCAGCTGGCCCGAAATACATTTTTATACTCCTCTTTGATAAAGTCAATCAGGGCATTGTCCTGAGGAGTGCCGTATCTTAACCTGAAAATTGTAGGGCGGAGATGCACGATCAAACTCTCTTTGACCTTCTTATCCGATGTCAGGTCTACTTCCAGAACATCCCCAATCATTTTTAACATTCTGTCTACGAATTCAACCAGCTTATTATCATATTTCCTCACCTGCTCCAGGGTAAGTTCTACTTCTGAAATACCAAGGAATTTAGAACACAGGATTTGAATGGACAAGAATAAGATATCCTCTGACAGGAAGTGTACATGGAACACCTCCTCCAATTTCTCAAAATAGCAACCGTATACGCATACTCCGTATACTTTTTAAGAATCTTCAGTTCTTCCTGGTAATAATCACTTACCAGAGGGATCTCCAATTCCTTTCTTTTATACGCCAGACAGCAGTAAATCAAAATTTTATAGAACGATTCGTCAGTAAACCGGTACTTCCATTCATTTTCCTTGCTTTTCAGCCGGTATCCTTTTCCCCTTTCGTTGACCAGTATAATATGGTACTGCTTCAGCCATTCTTCACATTCTTTCAGCACCTTCAGCATTGTGGGAACGCTCAGATACAGTTTTTCCGACAGCTTCTGTGTCGTAAGGGTCTGCCATGGCCGCAGGTTGAAAAACAGCTTCAGGGTTTCTGTCATCCGCTCCCCCGGATCGTAATTTCCTACCTGATATTTTCTTTTCTTACTCTAAATTGCTTGAATCTTTTCTTTCTGTTCATCAGAAGCCTTCAGCCATACCCACACCCTCGGCTTGCGCTGGATTTCTCCAAGATTATTCTGCAATAGAAATTCATTCATTCCATCCAGCTTGTTTCTCACAGATTTTTCAGAAAGGCCGACTTCCTGTGCAATCTTCCCGGCTGCAACTACTTTTCCTTCCATGAGGCAGTCAAATATTTGTCTCTTATAGAATTTATCTTTTGAACGTCTCATCTCTTCCAGGCTCCTCTCAATAAAATTGAAATCCTTTCACACCTGCTTTTTGATAATTTAAGTATATCATAGAAAATTTTCATCAAATTATTGAGTCAGGACATTTTAATGCGGTAGATTTTTTGCCTTCACCGAGGAAAGTTGTATGACATTTTCCACATGATTTTCGTTCGGCTCTTAGAATGCCTCACTCCAATCATGTAGAAAATAAACGTAATATCTACTGGATAAGTACTCATCGAACAAATGGAATTATCTAACAATAGTTTTTTATCACTATTGGAGGAACGCATTTTAAAGCGTGCCGGAAATAGTGGTAAAAAACTCAAACATCCTGCACAGAGAACTTTTCGAATAACTAAAAAAGAGACCTCAACTGAGATCTCTTTTTCAATCCTATAAAATATTTTTTTCTATACAAACGCTTTCACGCTCTTGTAAATTCCTTCGCTGTCCAGTCCGAATTCTTTGATCAGTTCCACTGCCGGTCCTGAATGTCCGAATACATCCTGTACCCCAAGTTTCAGTACCGGAGTCGGTGCTTTCTCGCTCAGCACATCGCATACAGCGCTTCCGAGTCCTCCGATCACAGAGTGTTCTTCCACTGTAACCACTTTTCCAGTCTCTTTTGCTGCGGCGATCACCAGCTCATCATCCAGCGGCTTTACCGTTGCCATGTTGATGACTTTTGCATTGATTCCGTCAGCAGCAAGCTTCTCAGCAGCTTCAAGACTCTCACCTACACAAAGTCCGTTTGCAATAATGGTCACATCGGTACCTTCTCTTAACACAGTACCTTTTCCAATCTCAAACTTATAGTCTGCTGTATCATTGATCACAGGCACAGCCAGACGCCCGAATCTCATATATACAGGTCCGTCAAGTTCTGCTGCTGCCTTTACAACTGCCTTTGCTTCCACATCATCGGAAGGCACGATGACCGTCATCCCAGGGATTGTGCGCATTAACGCCACATCCTCGCAGCACTGGTGAGTCGCACCGTCTTCTCCAACGGAGATACCGCCGTGGGTAGCCCCGATTTTTACGTTTAAGTGAGGGTATCCCACACCGTTTCTTACCTGCTCATATGCACGTCCTGCGGCGAACATTGCAAATGTGCTGACAAACGGGATCATACCGCTGGCAGCAAGACCTGCTCCCATTCCCACCATGTTGCACTCTGCGATACCGCAGTCAATATGACGCTCCGGAAATTCCTTCTTAAACACGCCTGTCTTGGTAGCAGCTGCCAGATCGGCATCTAATACTACTACGTTTGGATTTTCTTTTCCTAATTCAGCCAGGGCATTTCCATAGCTTTCTCTGGTTGCGATTTTCTTTACATCTGCCATCTTAACATCCCACCTTCTCTAATTCATTCAATGCCTGTTCACATTGTTCGTCATTCGGAGCAGAACCATGCCATCCGACCTGATTTTCCATGAAGGAAACTCCCTTTCCTTTGACGGTCTTCATGATGATAGCCGTCGGTTTCCCTTTGCACTCTTTTGCTTTTTTCAGTGCGTCGGCAATCTCGTCAAAGTTATGTCCGTCGATATTAATCACATTGAAGTTGAACGCTTCAAATTTTGTATCGATCGGATATGGTGAACACACATCGTCAACTTTTCCGTCGATCTGAAGGCCGTTGTTGTCCACGATGACAACAAGGTTGTCAAGCTTTCTGAACCCTGCGCTCATGGCAGCTTCCCATACCTGTCCTTCCTGGATCTCTCCGTCACCAAGCAGGGTGTAAGTGCGGTAGTCTTTTCCCTGTAATTTTGCAGCCACAGCCATTCCCACTGCCGCGGAGATGCCCTGTCCCAAAGATCCGCTGGACATGTCGACTCCAGGGATTTTCTTCATGTCAGGGTGTCCCTGTAAATAAGAATCAATATGGCGCAGTGTGAGTAAATCTTCTTTAGGGAAGAATCCTCTCTCTGCAAGTGTGGAGTAAAGTCCCGGCGCTACATGTCCCTTGGACAGCACGAAACGGTCTCTGTCTTCCATCTTGGGATTTTCCGGATCGATGTTCATCTCTTCAAAATATAAATATGCAAACATGTCTGCGGATGATAAAGATCCGCCCGGATGTCCGGATTTTGCAGCGTGTGTCGCTTTTATGATCCCTTTACGGATCTCATTGGCTGTTTTTTGTAATTCTGCCACTGTCATTTTTTCTCCCAACCTTTCTTATTCTCCAAATACTGCTTTATAGTCTGCCTGGAATTTTGCGATTCCCTGGTCTGTCAGAGGATGGTTCATCATCTGCTCAATGACATTGTAAGGTACGGTAGCGATGTCTGCGCCCATCTTCGCACACTCGATTACGTGGATCGGATTGCGGACACTTGCACAGATAATCTGCGTATCAATTCCGCCTGCCTCAAAAATCTCAACAATATCGGCAATCAGATCCAGACCATTCTGAGAAATGTCATCTAATCTTCCTAAGAATGGAGAAACATATGTAGCTCCTGCCCTTGCTGCAAGCAGTGCCTGTGTCGGATTAAATACGAGAGTCAGGTTTGTCTTAACTCCCTCAGAAGATAATACTTTTGTAGCCTTTAACCCTTCTATAGTTGTAGGAATTTTAACTACCATGTTCGGGTGGATCTTTGCGATTTCTCTTCCCTCTTTGATCATTCCTTCTGCATCGGTTGTCGTCGCTTTGACTTCCCCGCTGATAGCTCCGTCTACGATAGAAGTGATTTCTTTGATGACATCTTCAAACTGTCTTCCGGATTTAGCGATCAGTGACGGATTTGTTGTTACTCCGCAGATCACACCCATGTCGTTTGCTTTTTTAATGTCTTCTACATTTGCTGTGTCTAAAAAAAATCTCATATTATCTTCCTCCTAAAATGAATTGCTGCACTTTTGCTCTGGTATCATTTAACCATGTATCCCCCCGGTTTGTCAAACTCTTAAACCCCAGTGTTTATGCGATTTAAAGTGAATTTATTAATAATTTTATGGTTTATTAATAGCCGAAAATTTATGGTTATTGTATACCAAATTCACCCATCAAAAAAACCTAGGTTTTATCTGTTTTTTCTATTCCATTTATGTTATGCTTTTGTCAGGCAATTAATATTTTTTATTTTATTAGTAATATATCTCGTTTTTATTAATGAATATTAATTAATAAATATTTTTTTGATTAGGAGGATTTATGGCTTCAAAAAAAAAGGTTACTACAAAAGATATCGCAAGATATGCAAATGTTTCCCAGTCCGCAGTGTCAATGATTCTGAACAAAAAAAACAATGTATCTTTTTCTGAGGAAACAAGGCTCAAAGTTTTAAATGCGGCAAAGGAACTCGGATATGAAAAAAAGAAAAAGAAGGAAGCTCAGTTGGTCGGGCTTTCCAAAGTGATTGTCATCATGTGTCCTTTCTTATCCAATCACTACTATTCGATTCTTGTCCATTCTATCACAGAGCGCGCTCACGACTACGGATATGTCACTTTCGCGGCCCCTACTCTGAGGAATCCCAACACCGAGCAGTTCTACCTGAATATGATCCAGGATTTTGACGCGGCGGGCATCGTCTACCTGTACCCGACTTCGTGGCTTGAGGATGTAAATGAAATGTCCAAACATATCCCCGTGATCAACATCGGAGACAAAAATGACGACATCATGTTTGACTCCATCCATGTCAGCAGCACCAAACCGGCTTATCTGGTAGCAGAGCACCTGCTCTCTCTCGGACACCGAAAAATCACCTACGTTTCAACGCCCATGAGTACGATCGAGCGTTCCCGGTCCAAGCGCTTTGAGGGACTGAAAAAGGCCTTCTATGAGCATGGCTTTGATCCGGAAAATGTCACCTGCCGCTCTGTGTCGACCGGGGAGTACAACACCCTTTCCCCGAACATGCTGGAGTATTCCTGCGGCTTTAACCTGACCAAAGAAATCCTTACCGAGGGAACAGATTCCACTGCATTTGTGGCCTACAACGACATGGTCGCCCTGGGAATCTTAGATGCCCTTTTTGATATGAAGTACAAGGTTCCGAACGATTTTTCTGTCTGCGGCTTTGACAACATTCCCATGGCAGACATGCGAAGGATCTCCCTCACAACGGTGGAACACTCTATCGAGGCTAAGGGGCGGGAGGCAGTGGATATCATAGTGAGACACAGGGAATCCAAGACGAAAAACAGGCCGAGGAGCTTCGTGACAAAACTTGAGTTTGAGCCGTTCATCGTCAAAAGAAAAAGTACCGGAAAAGCCAGGAACACCTAGCGTTTCCGGTACACAGTCTCTCCCTCCTTCAACGTCTCCGTCACCTTGATGTCTTTCAGTTCTGAGATAGGTGTTTTCAGTGGATTCCGATCGAGGATCACAAGGTCTGCAAGTTTTCCTTCGGCTATACTCCCTTTTTTGTCTTCTTCAAAATAAGCATAGGCCCCGTTGATCGTCACGGCTTTCAGCGCCTCATAGACACTGACCCGCTCCTCTTCTCCCAGGCTCTTTCCTTCCCGGGTCATGCGGCTTGCTGCACACCACACCGTATGCAGCATGTCCGGAGGAACCACCGGCGCATCCTGATGAAAATTCACACAAAGCCCCTGCTCAAATGCAGACTTGGCAGGACTTATGGCTTCTGCCCTTTCTTCTCCCAGATTCTTTAAATGAATGTCACCCCAGTAGTAAACATGGCCTACAAACATAGACGGGATCATACCGATGTTTTTCATCCTGAAAAGCTGATCTTTCCGCACTGTCTGACAGTGGATCATGACCGGCCTCAAATCATCGTCTTTTGAGACACCGCACTGTTCCATAGCGTTTTCAAAACTGTCGATCCACTGCTGAGAAGCCACGTCTCCGTTGCAGTGGGCGAGGATCTGTACACCGCTTTCTATGGCATCCCGGACATATTTCTGTACTTTCTCCCGTTCCATTGCCGGATATCCCCGGTACTTTTCTTCTCCCACATAGGGTTTCGACAGCCACGCGGTCTTTCCCTGTGGAGATCCGTCCAGGATCACTTTCCGTCCGCCCAGTTTCATGTGATTCCAGTATGCTTTTTTAAGCTCTGCATATTCCCGCTCCAGCTTTTCAGGTTCTTCACCGACGAGAACATAAGAAACCACGTCTGCTTTCAGCAGCCCCTCTTTCGCAGCCTCAAATAAAGCCTCCACATCCTGTCCGGATGCCGCACCGTCCTGAACCGTAGTAATTCCATAGGACAGGTAAAGTTCCTGGGCTTTCTCTATCTGTGCTTTCGGGTCCCTTGGAATCTTTGCATATACCTGAGCCAGAAGCAGGTTCAGTGCCTTCGTCTCTTCCGCATACCCGTCCGGTTCCATAGTTCCCGGTATCCTGCCAAATCTGGAGCCTTCCATATTCGGTGTCGACGCGTCGATCCCTGACTCTTTTAATAAAACTGAATTTCCAACCCCCATATGCCCGGACGCATGCAGGACAAATACGGGTACTTGATCTGACACTTCATCCAATATATGTTTATCCGGGTGCTTCTTTTCTTCCAGAAAATTGTGGTCATACCCCACACCTATGACAGCCCCGCCTGCACCAATCTTTTTTTCCTTCTGAAATGCAGCCAGGCGCATTTTGATATCTGAAAAGCTTTCGCATCCGGACAAATCTGCAAACTGTGAAAACTGTGCCACAAGAGAAATATGACTGTGTCCGTCTATAAACGCCGGCATCAGGGTCTTCCCGTTAAGATCTATCATCTCCGGATGCTGCGCAGCCCTCACTGCTTCTTCCAGGCTTCCTGTGAATGCAATGATCCCGTCCGATATCAAAACCGCCTCCGGCTCTGTCTGGGTGTCTTCCATTGTGAGAATATCCCCGTTATAGTATATCCTGTCCATCTGATCCCTTCCTCTCTGTAAATCATTGTCCCTGTTAGGATTTACAGACCGGGACATTTTTACTCCTCCGGTCAGCCCAAAATCTTCAAATCTTCAGAATCGATCCCTGCCGTCACGTGGCAGAACTGCCCAGGCACTTCTCCGTCCATATGAAAGAATTGAGGTTTCTCCATAAAAAATTCTGCCTTCCGGCAGTGGAAGCTGTAAACACCTGGACAGCCTACATGCTTTCCTCCGGGTACTTTGGACAGCAGCCGGATCATCTTTGCCTTTGATATACCTGCCACAATGCACAGATCCAGAAAGCTGTCATCCGGCCGGGCATCCGGTGAGAATTTCAGGCCTCCGCCCTCATAGGGCAGATTATGGACCGATGCAAACAGCACGTCGTGAAACACCTCTTCCATGGAATCGTCAAGGACCAGGCGCATCGTCACGAAGGCCGATCCCCAGATAAGTCTGCTTCCCCATACGGAGCCGGTTCATCATTTGCTTTGCCTTTGCGTGATTGACCATGTGGCAGACCCGGGCGTCATATCCTATACCGGAGCTGACAAGGAAACACCCCGAAGCTCCGGAAGCAAAAGCGTTTCCCACATTGATTCCTGCCCCGTCCTCATCTGCTAAAATGCTCCTGATCCTCTCTTTCGGGTCTTTAGAATATCCCATCCCCCTGGCAAAGTCATTGCCGGACCCTGCAGGGATGAAAGCCAGCTTCGCCTCTGTGCCTTTCTTCATTCCCGAAACCGTCTCATGGAGGGTTCCGTCGCCTCCCACTGCCACGATCACATCCGGCCGGCCTTTCCCTGTGATCCGCTCTGCGAATCGCATGGCGTCTCCCTCACCTTTGGTCAGGAGTTCCCGAAAATCAATCCCCTCTTTCAGAAGATATGTCCTGATCTCCTCCCAGCAGTGCATCCCTTTTCTGGACCCTGCATTTGGATTTACAATAAAATAATACATTATCATCCCCTATAAGCAGAGAAAAGCCCCTTTTAAAAGGAGCTTTCCGTCATATGAATACTATACCGTGATCTCGGCTGTCATACCGAGCATTTCTTTATTTTCATCCAGGATGGGCTTTATAACTTCACTGACAAATTCCTCTGTCTGCTGCGGTGCACGTCCCACGAAATTTTTCGGTTCCATAATCGCTTCCAGCTGTTCCATCGTCATTCCGAAGGAAGGATCGTTCGCGATTCTCTCCAACAGGTCGTTTTCTTTTCCTTCTTCTTTGACCATTTTCCCGGCCGCCATAGAATGTACACGGATCTTTTCATGAAGTTCCTGGCGGTCTCCGCCTGCTTTTACTGCGTCCATCATGATATTTTCCGTTGCCATAAACGGAAGTTCTTTCATGAGGCGGCTTTCAATAACCTTAGGATAAACGACCAGACCATCCACGACATTCAGGTACAGATCCAGAATGCCGTCAATAGCAAGAAATCCTTCCGGCACAGAAAGACGCTTATTGGCTGAGTCATCCAGAGTTCTCTCAAACCACTGGGTAGAAGCTACCAGCGCAGGATTCATGGCATCAGAGATCACATAGTCAGCCAGGGAAGCCATACGTTCGCTTCTCATCGGATTTCTCTTGTATGCCATAGCGGAAGATCCGATCTGATTCTTCTCAAACGGCTCCTCTACCTCCTTCAAATGCTGGAGGAGACGGATATCATTGGAGAACTTATGGGCAGACTGTGCGATGCCGCTTAATATATTCAGTACTCTGGAGTCGATCTTTCTTGAATAGGTCTGTCCGGATACCGGCTGGCACTTGTCAAATCCCATCTTTTCAGCAATCATACCGTCGATCTTTTTGATCGTGCCGTGGTCTCCCTCAAACAGTTCCAAAAAGCTTGCCTGAGTCCCGGTCGTTCCCTTGGACCCGAGAAGACGCATATTATCGATAACATGGTCAAGATCCTCCAGATCATACACAAGATCCATCAGCCAGAGGCTTGCCCGTTTTCCGACTGTTGTCGGCTGTGCAGGCTGGAAATGCGTAAAACCAAGGGTCGGAAGGTCTTTGTATTCTACAGCAAACTTGGAAAGCTCAGCAATCACGTTCACAAGCTTTTTCTTCACAAGCTTTAATGCCTCTGTCATGATGATAATGTCAGTATTGTCTCCAACATAGCAAGAAGTAGCTCCCAGATGGATAATCCCTTTAGCATTAGGGCACTGCTTTCCATAGGCATAAACATGGGACATCACATCATGGCGGACTAACTTCTCACGCTCTTTTGCAACATCATAGTTAATGTCTTCCGCATGTTCTTTCAGCTCGTCGATCTGTTCCTGTGTAATAGAAAGTCCCAGTTCCTTTTCCACTTCGGCCAGTGCGATCCACAGTTTCCTCCATGTTTTGAACTTCATATCCGGTGAAAAGATATACTGCATCTCTTTACTGGCATATCGTTCGGATAAGGGGCTCTGATATTTATTGTTCATGAATTCTTCTCCTTATTTATCATAATCTCCGCGGATATCTTCCTTCGGCGGTTCCATCGGATATTCTCCCGTAAAACAGCCTTTGCAGATCGGCAGCCCCTCAGAGAGCTGTTCCAATCTCTCAGTCTTTAAGTATCCCAGGCTGTCCGCTCCAATCAGATCACAAATTTCATCAATACTTCGGTTATACGCTATCAGCTGCTCTCTGGCAGGAACATCGGTCCCAAAATAACACGGCCATAAGAACGGCGGAGAACTGATTCTTACGTGGACCTCACTGGCTCCCGCCTCTCTGAGCATGGAGATGATCCGGTCGCTGGTTGTACCCCGGACGATAGAGTCGTCGATCATGATGACTCTCTTTCCTCTTACAGATTCTTTTAAGACATTCAGCTTAACCTGCACGCTGGACTCCCGGCTGCTCTGCTTCGGTTTAATAAATGTTCGTCCCACATAAGTATTCTTCACGAAAGCTGTTCCATAAGGGATCCCCGATTCCAGAGAGTAGCCCAGTGCAGCGGCATTGCCGGATTCCGGCACTCCCACGACGACGTCCGCATCCACCGGCGAATCGATCGCCAGATATTTTCCCGCCTGAAGTCTTGACTGGTACACGCTGACTCCGTCGATACAGCTGTCCGGCCGCGCAAAATAAATGTATTCAAAGACACATCTGGCAGCTTCGCCCTTTGGAAGGCACATACTGCAGTCCGACTGAATGCCGTCTTTTGTGATCGTAACGATCTCACCCGGCTCCACATCCCGGACAAACTCAGCGCCTACCGTGTCCAGAGCACAGGTCTCGGACGCCAGGATATAGGCATTGTCTCTCTTTCCGATGCAGAGCGGCTTAAAGCCATATGGATCTCTTGCCCCAATGAGCTTCCTCGGAGACATCACCACAAGAGAGTATGCGCCCTTTATCTTGCGGATGGCCTTTGCCACTGCGTCTTCCACACTGTGGGTATTGACCCTCTCCCTGGCAATATGGTAAGCGATCACTTCAGAATCTATGGTCGTCTGAAAAATAGCTCCGGAATATTCCAGTTCATGCCTTAACTCCAGCGCATTGATCAGATTACCGTTGTGGGCCAGACCCAGAGTACCTTTGACATAATTTAATACGAGCGGCTGCGCATTCTCGGGACAGCTCTGTCCTGCAGTAGAATACCTCACATGGCCGACACCGATATCGCCTTTCAGTTCGCCTAAAGACTCCTGGGTAAAGACTTCATTACAGAGTCCCATACCCTTCCTGGAAGAAACCTTCCTTTTCGGACCATTGGTATCGGAAACCGCGATCCCGCAGCTTTCCTGTCCCCGGTGCTGAAGCGCAAATAAACCATAATAAATCGTAGAAGCCACGTCATTGCCGTCAAAATCATAGACTCCGAAGACGCCGCACTCTTCTCCTAACTTGTCAAAACGTTCTATGTCCATTTTCAAGCCTCTCTGTGAATAAATTATAAACCAAGTCTTCTGTATACTTCTTCGTATGCCTCTTCCACGTCTCCTAAATCTCTGCGGAAACGGTCCTTGTCTAATTTCTGGTTTGTCTCTAAATCCCAAAGGCGGCATGTGTCCGGAGAGATCTCATCTGCTAAGATGACTTCATCTTTATAGCGGCCGAATTCGATCTTAAAGTCAACCAGTTTAATGCCGATCTTTTTGAATTCCTCGATCAATGCCTCATTTACTTTAAATGCATACTCAGTGATACGTTCTACTTCTTTGCGGTTGGAGATACCGATGGCATAAGCAAAATATTCGTTGATCAATGGGTCCCCAAGATTATCATCTTTGTAGCTGAATTCAAGGGTAGGCTCTAACAGTTCAAAGCCTTCCTCGATCCCGAGTCTCTTGGAAAAGCTTCCTGCAGCCACATTGCGGACGATCACTTCCAAAGGCACGATCTCCACCTTTTTTACGACTGTTTCACGGTCGCTGAGTTCCTGTACATAGTGTGTCGGAACACCTTTTTCTTCCAGCATCTTGAACATGTAGTTGGACATGCGGTTATTTACAACGCCTTTTCCGATGATGGTTCCTTTTTTCTCTCCGTTGAACGCTGTCGCATCATCTTTATAGTCGACAATTAATAAATCCGGATCTTCTGTTGTAAATACTTTCTTCGCTTTTCCTTCATATAATAATTCCTGTTTCTCCATGTCTTATCTCCTTTATTCTTCTGCTTTCACTGCATTGCCCCGCTTTGGAGGCTTCCTCACAAATAGTATCACATATAAAATACCAGTGCAATATCTTCTATCGCACTGATTTTTATTTTTCGACATCCAAAAAAATTATTGGTTATCCTCTAAAAGAATGGTATCCGGCTGTATCACACCCCGTTTCAGTTTGGTATAGAAGATCCTTCTTACGGCCTTGTCAATGACGGATTCCTCGATCTTTCCATCTTTCACCGCACGCTTCACGGCCTTGAATGCCTGTCCCAGATCCTCAGGCATAACGACAATGTTCACGCCTGCTTTTATGGCTTTCACCGCCGCTTCCCCTGAGGTATAGCTGTCTGTGATGGAATTCATATTCATGGCGTCGGTTAAAATGAGCCCGTCGTACTCAAGCTCGTCTCTCAGGATGTCCGATATCACCCGCTGGCTTAAACTGCACGGCTCTTTCTCATCCGTCACATTGGTGAGAATCAGATGGGAAACCATAACGGCATCCGCGTCTGCCTCCATACCGCTTTTAAATGGAAGAAACTCTTCTTTTCTCAGCTCCTGGATGGACTGTTTGGTCTCCGCCGCTCCCCTGTGGGTATCTCCAAGGGCATCGCCGCTTCCCGGAAAATGCTTTAACGTGGCTGAAATTTGCTGCTTCTGCATATTTTTTACCAGCGTCTTTACAATAGCAGCCACTTCTTTGGCATCAGAGCCGAAAGCCCGATTTCCGACCTCCGTGTTGTTTTGATTGGAGAGCACATCGGCCACCGGCGCCAGATTCATATTGATCCCGAAGGCCTTAAGCTGTCTGCTCTGTTCCTTCCCCATCTCTGCGATCTGCCGGTCCGTATAAGTCTCCCCGATCTTCCTGGCGTCAGGATACTGGCTGACTGCATCCGGAAGCTTGGAGGCGATCCGCGAGACGCTGCCTCCTTCCTCATCTGCCGCTATGAACAGCGGTATGTGGGAAGCACTCTGAAGGTCTTTGATCAGCTGCTTTAACTGCTTTTCGGAATTGACATTCTTTGAAAACAGAACGATCCCTCCCACAGGATACTTCTTCATGGTCTTCTTCATCGTTCCGGTTACTTTGGTCTGGTTCTTGCTGCCCGAACCATCCAGTGAATACATAGATACCATAAAGAGCTGCCCGATCTTTTGTTTCAGTGTCATCTCTTTTGTGATATCCTTTGCCATGCCCTGAAGGGTAGCTTCGTCCAGATCTTCTGTTTTTGTATAGTCCTTTTTGCCGTCAATGTTGCACCCGCATAATAAAAGACAGAGTGCCAGCAGCATGCATGTAATACGTCTTCTCATCATAGAAATTCCTTTCTTCAATGAAGTTATTATAGCATGTAATGGCACTTCTGTCATTGTCCTTACTTTTAAAACTTTGTGTCCTACGGAAGAATCGGGAACAGGATCATAGCCTTAAACTGATCTCCGTCGATCCCGATCTTAAATTCTCCCCCGCAGTTTGCAGTAAAGCTGTCTGCGATCGAGAGTCCCAGGCCGTTTCCTTCACTGGTCCTGGATTTTTCTCCTCTGTAAAAGCGTTCCATGATCTCCTCCTCAGTAAAGTTCATCTCATAACCGGAAGTATTCTGGACCGTCAGGCAGACTCTGCTGCCCTGATTTGAGATCGTGGCAAAGATCCTTGTACCTTTGAGGGAATACTTCAGTGCATTTTCCAATATATTCTGCACTACCCGGTACATACGGTTCACATCCCCCTTAAATTTCGTATGCTCTGCTTCACACTGAAACTTCACTTTAAAACCGGACTCTTTGATCTGATCACTCATATCCTCGAGGGTCTGTTCCATCAGTTTCTTGAGATCCATCGGCTCCAATGTGACCTTGGCCTCACCACTGGTAGATTTCGCAAGTTCAAACAGATCAGCAATCGTATTTTTCAGTCTTTCCGTTTTCTGATTCAGTATGGTCACATAATCCCTTGCCTCCGGAGACAGTGTCCTGTCTCTCGCAAGAAGGTCCACATAGCTGATGATCGACGTAAGCGGCGTTTTCAGGTCATGGGATACATTTGTGATCAGGTCGATCTTCATGCGCTCCCCTTTCATCTGGTCCTGAAGGGATTTGTCCAGGCCGCTTCCGATATTGCTCAGCTGTTTCGACGCGTTATAATACAGGGATTCCTTCGGTATGTCTGCATCGGCTTTCAGATCTCCCTCCGAGATTCTCTCGATCTGCCGGATCAGTTTTCCAAGATCCCTCTGCTGCCTCGCAACCTCATCAAAATGTTCTCCCAGATATTTCATTCCAAGGACACCCACACAGAGGGCGATCACTGCCAGAATAGGCGACCAGCCGATCATAAACAGCCCTGCAAAGAAAATTGCAAGCATGAGGTACTTTCCTTTTCGGTAGATTGAAAGCCGTTCCACTGCCAGACGGTCTGCAAACTCCAGAGCTTCTTTCTCCGCCTCCCGTCTCTGCCTGTTCCTGCGGTACCATCTCCGGGCCGTGCCCACACAAAGTGTGTGTTCTAAAAATGTCCCTTCCTTCAGGCGCCAGACCGTTGTCTGCAGGCAGATGGAGAGTACGATCCCGATCATCAGCAGTACGATCCCTGCAAATGTCATGATCGGTATCAGTTCTTCCTGCTGAAGGACACCGATGGATGCAGCCGCCACCGTTCCTGTGCCCAGGAACAGGCCAAATCCTATGACGCAGAGGATCACTTCGTACCAGATGTGGTCTATATTTTTGAAGAACCTGGCACGACTTTTCTGAAGTGCAAACAGCACTGACAGAACAAGAAGCCCCAAAACCTCTGCCCCCAATAATATAGACAATTTGATCATCAGTTCTTTCCTCACATCCGGAAACGTCTTGTAATGTTTATTCAGCGCATTATAATATCCATCGTAGAAACCGACTTCGATCACTGCAGACTCAAGTCTCTGCTGCTTAGCATCGTCAATAAAAAATGTCTGAGGCAGGGAAAGGCTTCCCCTGTTCATAGAGTTTCCGCTGATATTGTAAAAATCCGACGGTGACATAACATTATCTTCGTATTCATCATTATAAGTCTCATCCGTATTTGCATTGCTTGCATATTTGGCTCTTATACTTTTGTTGGGATTCAATCCATACCCCAGCGTATCGTTTCTGTTGATCACGATCTTTTTCTTAAATACAGGTTTTCTTACTGTCCTGGCATCGGCACCTGTCCTGGCATCGGCACCGTATTCTTTCGTCACGGCTTTTTTGCCGTAAGGCTGGATCGTAAGTTTTGCCTTTACAAAAATCTCGTTTTCAAGATTGAACGGGAGTTCTGATTCAACATCCTCATAATTCTGGTCCATCAGATTATTCTCTTTCACCCATTTGTTTAAAATCCGCTGGACGGCGTGCACATAGTAATCGGAGTCTTCCATCCGCTCACCTTTTTTGATCGTTGTGAAATCCAGTCCGTCATTATAATTATCCATGGTATGCATCTGATAGATGCCGAACAGCACTCCGCCTACCATGGCGATGATCACCGCAGCAATCAGTCCGCTGTTAATCCATTTTTTCCATTTTGTATCCAATTCCCCATACCACCTTTAAATATTTTGGGTTCTTCGGATCGATCTCGATCTTTTCACGAATCCTCCGAATATGAACCATCACTGTGTTTTCTGTTGCATATGCTGCTTCTTCCCAGACTCTTTCATAGATTTCTTCGGCGGAAAAAACTCTGCCTGGATGCCTCATCAGGAGATGCAGTATCTTAAACTCTGTAGCCGTGACTTTCACCGGTTCCCCGTCCACATAAATACACTTACCGTCCAGATCCAGTGTCAGTCCACCAAGGATCAGCCTGTTCTTATCTTCCGGCCCTGCTGCTTTGCTTCCGAGCTGTAAATATCTGCGAAGCTGGGATTTTACCCTTGCAATCAGCTCATCCGGCCGGAAAGGTTTGCTGACATAATCGTCTGCCCCCATGGAAAGTCCTAAGATCTTATCGCTCTCCTCCGTCTTAGCAGACAGGATGATGATCGGAATGTTTTTGCTCTCCCGGATCTTCATGGTAGCAGAAAGTCCGTCCATGCCCGGCATCATAATGTCAATAATCAGAAGCTGGATATCCTGCTCCACGAGCACATCCAGAGCCTCAAGACCGTTATAGGCGGGAACTACATCGTATCCTTCCAGTTCCAGGCGCTTTTTGATCGCTCCTACAATCTCTCTGTCATCATCTACTACTAAAATCTTGGGCTGTGCCATAGTCTTCCTCCTCTTTTTCTTGATAACCACAGTGTATCATCCAATTCTGAGATTTCATTGAATACAATTCTGAAAAAAGTCTTACAATCAGTATTTCTTTTTATTATAACAGAACCTGATGTCCGGATGAAACAAAAAGGATCTGCATATTCTAAAGCCATAACCATTTGGAAAGGAGCCTATATGTCAAAATTTGAACCAAACCTTTTAATCCATGAAAAATCACCTTATCTGCTCCAGCACGCACACAATCCGGTGCGCTGGTACCCATGGGGTCCCAAAGCCTTTGAAAAAGCCAGAGCTGAAGACAAGCCTGTATTTTTGAGTATCGGCTATGCCTCCTGTCACTGGTGTCATGTGATGGAGGAGGAATCTTTCGAGAACCCGGAAGTGGCAGAGCTTTTGAACAAAAATTTTATTTCCGTTAAAGTAGACAGAGAAGAACGCCCGGACATTGATTCCGTCTATATGTCTGTCTGCCAGGTAATGACCGGGTCCGGCGGCTGGCCCATGTCTGTTTTTATGACACCTGACCAGAAACCGTTTTTTGCGGCCACTTATCTGCCCAAGACTTCCCGATACCAGCTGACAGGCCTCATGGACCTGCTGCCCCGAATCTCTCTCTTATGGAAACAGGACCGGGAACGCCTTTTAAAAATCGGAAATGAGATCACTGACCAGCTGAATACAAATCGAAGGCCGTCAGAAAATGTTTCCCTATCAGAAGATGTCCCGGCTCAGGCTTTGGCAGAACTTAAAGCATCCTTTGACAAAGTCAACGGTGGGTTTGGCACAGCGCCCAAATTTCCGACTCCGGCAGTGCTGCTGTTTCTGATTCATCAATACAAACTGTGCGGTGATAAGGACAGTCTGTTTATGGCAGAGCACACACTTCTTTGTATGTATCGGGGAGGAATCTTTGACCATATCGGAGGAGGCTTTTCCCGCTATTCAACTGATGACCGCTGGCTGGTGCCCCATTTTGAGAAGATGCTGTATGACAATGCACTTCTTTTAGAGGCATATGGGGAAGCCTATGCATGCTGTAAAAATTCTCTCTTTCCCGAAATCGTTGATGCGGCCGTCTCCTATGTCTTAGAAGAACTTTCTCATCCCGATGGAGGCTTTTACTGCAGTCAGGATGCAGACAGCGAAGGGGAAGAAGGGAAGTACTACACTTTCACCCAAGATGAAATCCTTCACGTTCTGGGAGAAGAAAAAGGCAGGCTTTTCTGCCGCCGCTATGATATTACGGACCGCGGCAATTTTGAAGGCAAAAACATCCCGAATCTGCTGAACCATTCTGTTCTCCCGGATGACCCGGAGGACTTACAAAAGATGAAGGAGGCCCTTTATCTTTACCGAAAGAAGCGGACCAGTCTTTCCACAGACAAAAAAATACTGACTTCCTGGAATTGCCTGATGATCTCTGCTCTCACAAAAGCATCCCGGATTTTCGGACGAAAGACATTCCTTTATGCTGCACAAAAAGCAGAAGCTTTCCTTGACAAACATTTAAGAAAAAACGATGGCCGCCTGTTTCTCCGGTGGTGCGGCGAGGAAGCGGCTTATGACGGCCAGCTGGAGGACTATGCTTTTTATTCCCTGGCCATGCTTTCTCTCTATCGCTCCACTTTTCTGGAAGAATACCTTAAAAAGGCAGTTCAGGCGGCAGACCTCATGATCTCTCTGTTTTTTGACCGGGAACACGGCGGGTTTTTCCTCTATTCCAGTGAAAGCGAGGCACTGATCTCCAGACCGAAAGAACTCTATGACGGCGCCCTGCCTTCCGGCAACTCCGCTGCCCTCCATGTGCTCTCGATCTTATCTGAAATAACCGGAAGATCCATATACAGAGACTGCATGGATCAGACTTTTTCTTATTTTTCTGCAGATCTGTCTGTCCATCCTTCTGCTTACTGTTATGCCCTGACCGTGCTGTCTTCCCAGTTTCATCCGTCCAGACAGCTGGTCATCACGGCAAAAAAAGAGAGCCTTCCCGAAGAATTCCTGGAACTGCTCTCCAGACGTCAGATGACTGACTTAACCGTACTGGTCAAAACAGAGCGAAACAAAGATATGCTGGCTGCCATTGCTCCGTTCACGAAAGAATATCCGGTGCTTCCGGATAAAATATCCTGCTACCTCTGCCGGGGACGGGCCTGTCAGGCTCCGGTCTTTGACGCAGAAAGCCTGGAAGCACTCTTACAGGAGGCGGATTAACTCGGCCGCCTGTTCCGGCGTCATGTGATGGTGAAGGACCCCATTGATCTTAAGATTGGGGCCTTTGCCGCACTGCCGGGTACATCTGCCTTTCACAATTTTAACGGAGATTCCCTGTTCCCGTTCTTTCTGCTTCCCTGCAGCTTCCACAGCCCTCAATATTTCAAGGGCTTTTCCTGCCCCGCAGGACGGACCGGTGCAGACCTGGATCTCATATTTTTCTGAAACTTCCTTAAATTCAGGATACTTTTTTACAAATGCGGCAAGAAAGGACGGCTTGACCCCAAGCCGCAGGGAAGCTTCTTCCTGCACCGCTTTCGGGATGCATCCCAGCACCTCCTGGATCTCCCGGAGGGCAGAAAGAATCTCTTCCTGTCCTGCCGGCTTCCCCTGCCTCTCATAAAACTTTAGGATCTCACCGACACGTAGATTCATGTTCTCTCCTTCTGACTCTGTTCAAAGCTTCCCCTGTCCGTGATCATATCAAGGACCTTCAGTTTCTGGTCCCAAAAAGTATATCTCACTCTGCAGCACAGACTTTCCTTGATCCTCCGGTCCATTGCCCCGTGTTCCGGCGCAAGAAGCTCATTTCCGTCTCCGGAGAGGAGCTGGGCCCGGAGTTTTAAGTCCCCCTGCCGGATGATGATCCTGGATTTCCAGTCTGTCTTTACTTTAGCGCCCAGGTAAGTACCTATCTTATATTCCTTTCCGTATAAATTCAGCGCCGCAAGCACCCCATCGAAATGAAGGCCTGCAATCGGTATTTTTGCCGCCGCCAGCATCAGGCTGTTCTTTCCGCTGTCGGGAAATATGCTCTGGGACCAGAGGTAGGCATCCGGAAAAGATCCGCCCCAGTCCTTTTCAATGTATCCTGTCCCCTGGTCAAAGTTCATCTTATATCCGTTCAAAGTGACTTCTCCGAAAAGCTGATGCCGCATACTGATGATCCCATGGCGGCACTGCATTCCGGGCACATGCCGGAACGGCCCCATAATATCGGAAGAAAGCGGATGAATATTTTTATAAATGATCCTCCCCTCAAGGCTTAATCCTTCCTCATGGATATTGAGAAGAATGCCCCGCTCAGAAAAAATGCTTACCGGCCCCTCTCCTCTTCCCGTATCCAGGACTACATGAAACTTCTGTCCCGATCCGCAGAAAGCCTCAGCCTTCCAGGAAAAATACCATGACTGCTCCTTTGTGATCACCTGAAGGGATGAAAATGCATTTCCTTCCCGGTCAATATGATAAGCTGGTATGATCGAAAACATCTGATCCCCTTTCTGGTGTTTTAAATACCAGCCCTCAAAATAATTCTTCTTTCTTTTTGTCCCCTGAAATGCATTCGGGTTTTTCATGTGTTAAATCCTCCTTTGCTGGATTGTCAATTAAATTTCCTTTATAGTCAAATCTGGAACCATGGCATGGACAGTCCCAGCTTAATTCCTCCGGATTCCACTGGAGGATGCATCCTAGATGCGGACAGGTCAGAGAAACTACGTGGACAATTCCCTTCTCGTCTCTATATGCCCCGGCCTTTTTCCCTTCGTATTCGATCACACCGCCCTGTCCCTTTTTAAGATGCGCCGCCTCTTCATCTGGAATCTTCATTCTCTCCAGTACAAAGTTCCTGGCAGTCACCATCCCCTCTTTTGCCAGCGATTTGGCTGATGCCTTCAGATGAAGCCTCTGAGGTGAAAATACATGGGCAAAGGCATTCCTCTTTTCTATAATATAATCTGTGATCAAAAGAGCAGATGCCATGGAAGAACTCATCCCCCACTTCTTAAATCCTGTTGCCACATACCATCCCGTCTTTGAAAAAGAGTAATATCCAATATAAGGAATAGAATCAATGGTCATACAGTCCTGTGCGGACCAGGCGCTTTCCACCCGGCAATTTCCCCAGTACTGGCGGGCATTTGACTCAAGCATCTGATACTGCCCTCCCAAAAGATTCTCACCCGTCCTGTGGCCTCCGCCGCCGAATAAGAGATATGGTCCGTAAGGCCGAAAAGACAGGCCGTTGTTTGGATCGACTCCCAGATACATATCTTCTATATGATCAGTCCCCGTGAGAGCCAGAACGTAGCTCCGTTCCTGATGCATTCGAAGAAAATAATATCCGGGCCGGTTCATGATGGGATAATGGGTCGTAAAGACGATATTCTCCGCCTCAACGATTCCCCGGTCCGTGATAATTTTGTTCCTCTCCACATCTGTGACAAGGGTCTGTTCATAAATCTCCAGCCCTTCCGCCGCTGCTTTTAAAAATTTCAGCGGATGAAATCTGGCCTGTCCAGTATACCTGACTGCCCCTTTCACGGAAAAGGGGAGTTCTGTCTGTGACGTATAATCAGCCGGAAGGCCAAGTGACTGTGCCGCGTGTACTTCTTCCTTCAGCGCCTCTTCCTGATAATTGGAGTATAAATAGGAAGAGCATTCTTTAAAATCACAGTCGATCTGATGATCCTTTATCAATTCCCTGTATTTTCTCACCGCAGTCTGGTTCATCAGTGCATATTGCCTTGCCTGTTCCCTTCCGACTTCACGGATCAGCTTTTGGTAGATCAGACCATGGGAAACTGTAATTTTTGCTGTAGTCCCCTTTGTCTGTCCGCTGCCGATTCTGTCTGCCTCCAAAACGAGAACTTCTCTTCCCTCCAGTGCCAGGAGATACGCTGTCAAAATTCCGGCTATGCCCCCGCCGATCACTGCAGTCTCAACTTTTTTTCTCCCCTGAAAAGCCGGGAAAGAAGGCATATCCACAGTCTTTTCCCAAATCGTATCCACAAAAATCCCTCCCTTCAATTATTTTTCTTTTTAGGATGGCTCAAATTAATCCGGACTATTCACGGCAGAATTATCAGCACTCATATGAATTGAGTGCTAATTTTCTCTTGACTTTCCCTTTCTGTGGCTCTACAATATTATGCAGAACGGCAGATTCTTGTCCTGCCGAAGAATTGAAAATTAAACCTGTCAATAGAAAAGCAATGCAAAGGAGTGTGTATATCATGGCACAAAAACATGGTAACCTTTCAATTAACAGTGAGAACATTTTTCCAATTATTAAAAAATGGCTGTATTCCGATCATGATATTTTCGTCAGGGAATTGATCTCAAATGGATGCGATGCCATCACAAAACTCCGGAAACTGGCTTCCATGGGCGAATATGAATTTCCGGAAGGTCACAAAGAGGAAATCCAGGTCATCGTTGATGCTAAAGAAAAAACAATGAAGTTTATCGATACCGGCCTTGGTATGACGGCTGAGGAAGTCGAAGAATACATCACACAGATCGCGTTCTCAGGAGCCACAGAATTTTTAGAGAAATATAAGGATAAGACAGATCAGGACCAGATCATCGGACATTTCGGTCTTGGATTCTATTCTGCATTTATGGTAGCCGATAAGGTTTATATCGACAGCCTCTCTTACAAAGATGGTGCGGTTCCGGTACACTGGGAGTGCGACGGCGGTACAGAATATGACATCGAAGACGGCGTCCGGGAACAGGTCGGAACACAGATCACACTGTTTTTAAATGAAGACAGCCTGATGTTTGCCAACGAATCCAAAGTTGAAGAAGTCATTCAGAAGTACTGTTCTTTCATGCCTGTGGAAATCTTTTTGACCGATGCCAATAAAGAACAGGAATATGAGACGATCGACGAATCAGAACTGACCGAAGAGGATGTGGTTGTCGAGCATATCCATGAGGATGCAAAGACCGAAGAAAAGGAAAATGAAAACGGCGAAAAAGAAACGGTCGAGGTTTCTCCCGCAAAAGATCTGGTAAAGATCAATAAGCGCCCGGTATCTTTAAGCGATACACATCCGCTTTGGATGAAACACCCGAACGACTGCACGGACGAAGAATACAAGGCATTTTATCATAAAGTATTTGCGGATTTCAAAGAGCCTCTGTTCTGGATTCACTTAAATATGGACTATCCGTTTAATCTGAAGGGAATCTTGTACTTCCCGCAGATCAACACGGAGTATGATTCCATCGAAGGAACCATCAAGCTTTACAACAGCCAGGTGTTCATCGCCGACAACATCAAGGAAGTCATCCCTGAATTCCTGATGCTCTTAAAAGGTGTCATCGACTGTCCGGACCTGCCGCTGAATGTTTCAAGGAGCGCTCTCCAGAACGACGGCTTTGTGAAAAAAATCTCCGACTACATTTCCAAGAAGGTTGCGGATAAACTGAGCGGCATGTGCAAGACCGACCGTGAAACCTATGAAAAATATTGGGATGATATCAGCCCGTTCATTAAATTCGGCTATATCAAGGACCAGAAATTCGGAGAAAAGATCAAAGACTACGTTCTGTTCAAGAACATGGATCAAAAGTATTTAACACTCAGTGACCTGGCTCCGGTCCCTGCCGATGAGAAAGACAAGACAACCATCTACTACATTACGGACGAAGTACAGCAGAGCCAGTATATCAATATGTTCAAAGAACAGGGTCTGGATGCCGTCATCCTGAAACACAACATTGATGCGGCGTTTATCTCTCAGCTGGAACAGCAGAATCCGAACCTGGCGTTCAAACGGATCGACGCCGATGTGGAAGGTGCCCTGAAAGAGGATTCCGAAGAAGATCTCACCGACATCACGACTGCGCTTACGGAATTATTCAGAAAGACTCTTGGAAAGGAAAATCTGGATGTCCATGTGGACAAACTGAAAAATGAAGATGTATCCGCAGTCATCACCTTATCCGAGGAGAGCCGCCGGATGCAGGATATGATGAAAATGTACGGAATGGCAGGCATGGACCCGGCCATGTTCGGAGGAGCGGAATCTCTGACCTTAAATGCCAACAACCAGCTGGTACAGTACCTGTTTAAACACGGGGACGCAGAGAATACACCGATCATCTGTGAACAGCTTTATGACCTGGCAGTTTTAAGCAACAAACAGCTCCCGGCCGATCAGATGACAAAATTCATCGCACGCAGCAATAAGATCATGCAGATGCTGACGAAATAAAATAGCCAATATTCGCAAGGGTCCTTGCAGTTGGGAGTATATATCTCAGCTGCAAGGACCCTTGTTTTTTATGGCCATGCCTGCTATGGACAGCGCGCCGATTTTTATAAATCTACTATAATTCCCCCTGCCTTTCCCTTTTTTCCAGGTCCGACATAATGGTATCATATCGTTTGTCCAGCTTATAGAGAAACAGTACTGCGATGACGATCACCCACACAAGAACAGGACCGAACTTATAAATGTTCATAATCATTGCCAGGGCAGAACCCGGCTGGACAGTACTGCCTGCAGCTGAACTTATGTAACCAGACATTCCCAGGAGACTTGTCATGGCTGCTGCTGCAAGCCCGTTTCCGATCTTTGTCCCCACAGAACCACATGCAAAGATCAGGCTTTCCTGACGCACGTGATGTTTCCACTGTCCGAATTCCACCACATCACCCAGCATTCCAAAAATAATAGAATTTAACGGCGCCAGGCAGACAGCCCGGATCACACAGCTGAACAAAAGCCACGAAAAGCTTTCCGGATCCATGAAGAATACCAGCTGTCCTGCCAGAGCAAGGACAGCCCCAAAAAGAGACATATTCCTCTTGCCAAATTTTCTGAGAAGAAGGGGACAGATACAGGTCGCTCCCATGAGCACCAGTGTCTCTGTGAAATACAGCACACTGTACATATAGCTGTCATTATAAAGTATATATTTGCAGTAATAAGGGAGAATGGTCCCCGTCAGGCTGTAAATAACATTCTGCATCATCCACAGAATCAGCACCGCCCAAAAATACTGGTTTGTGAGTAAATACTTCATAGATTTCAGGACAGGCTGCTTATCTTTTTTTTCTTCCGCCGCCGGTATATGGACATTTTCCTTACAGTTGATAAAGCAGATCAGCAGCAGGATCAGCGCGATCACCGCCCAGATGGAAATTGTTTTGATCCAGGCTGCCTGGTCATTTCCCATAATCTTTACCAGCGGAAGCGAGCAGCCCACTGCCATGATCCGACCGAATGGGGACATCCCCATTCTTACAATGCTCAGCATATCACGTTCTGTGGAATTTCTGGTCATCATGGCGGACAGGCTTCCATAAGGCAGACTCAGCATGGTGAAGCATACGGTGTTGCAAAGGTTATACGTGATAAAAATGTATACCAGCTGCAAAAGATCTGTAGTCATGGGCACGGTGAACAAAAGCACCACGGAGACAGAGTACGGCAGCGCCATCCACAGCACCCACGGCCTTGATTTTCCCCATTTTGAGTGTGTTCGCTCCACAACAAAACCCATAATGATATCGGAGCATCCGTCAAAAAGCCTTGAGACCAGCATTACCACACCGATGGCCGCCACTGAGACACCCACATAATCCGTATAAAATATCGTCAGCAGGCTTCCAATCATTCCATAAACCACATTGATTGCCACATCGCCGGAACCGTAGGCAAAGCGCACTCTCCAGGGGATCCTTTTAAAACTATTGTCAATTTCCCTCGTCTGTTTATCCATATATTTCCTCCATAAACGTTTATTCTTATACGCTGGCTTATGCGTTGGCAAACGGGTCCAGGACCACTTCCAATGCTTCCCCTTTTTGCATGGCTTTCAGCCCTGTCTCGAAATCTTCAAGAGGAAGCTTATGGGTGATCATATTGACAAAGTCTACTTTTCTGCTGGACAAAAGATTCGCCACATTTTTCAGAGTGTAATTTCCAATAAAGTTGCCATAAACTGTGAGTCCCCTGGCCGTAATATCATTCTGGCAGATTTCCTGTCTTGCGGCCCCGTTCTGTCCAAAGAGCAGAATGCTTCCTCCGCTTTTGACTGCTGAGAGCGCATCGTTGATCAGAATTCCCACTGCGTCTATAACGATATCTGCCCCGGTTCCTTCTGTCTCACTCAGCACCTCTGTCTTTAAATCCTCTTTCGCAGGATTGATCACACGGTCCGCCCCCTGGGCTTTCGCATACTCCGTGCGGAAATCCGATACCTCGGATACAAGAACCTTTCCCGCTCCGCAGGCTTTCAGCAATGTCGTAAAATATAATCCGATCGGTCCGCCTCCCAGCACCAATGCTGTATCACCCGGCATCACCTTCAGCTTTTTCACTGCGCCCATGACACAGTTCAGCGGTTCTGCAAAAATTGCCTGCTCTAACGGGATCTCTTTTGGAATCCGCACCATTTGCCTTTCAGGGGCTACGGCATACTGGGCGAAGACTCCATCTTTATGAACACCCATGGATCCCATATGCGTACACAGATTACTATTTCCTGTCTGGCACGGTGTGCAGACTCCGCACGGCACATTGTTGTCCAGAATAATGTGGTCGCCCACTTTTAAATCGATCACATCACTGCCGATCTCTGTAACCTCACCCACACATTCGTGTCCAAGGATGATCCCCCTATTTGCCTTGATTCCGGGCGGATTGCGCAAAATATGTACATCTGTACCGCAGATGCTGGCGGCCAGGATCCTGATCTGTACATCGTCTCCATGGGAAACCTGGGGTACCGGTCTCTGTGTATATTCAAATTCTCCTAAATCTTTAAATACGATTGCATTCATTTTATCACTCATCTTCTTCTCCTTCCAGATTTTCGGTTATTTTTCATCCAAATATGCCTGATGCAGTTTCTGGCAGAACTTAAGGCTCATCGTACCGTCATGGGCCGTAATCTCCGGGCTGCGTCCGTTCTCTACACAGTCCACAAAGTTCTCAAGTTCATTATAGAATGCATCTCCCCAGCGGTTCATAAAGTCTTCCTGGCATTCCTCCACATAGCCTTTCTCTGTAAAGGCAGACACATAGTTTTTCCTCGGCACGCTGTTTATGCGGATGGTGCCTTTTGTGCCCACAATCTCAGATTCCACATGGCTGCAGGTCGCAGTTCTTCCCACCTGAATGTATGCAGTTGTCCCATTGTCCATTCTGGTCAGAGAAAATCCATTGTCATAGTCATCGTATTCTTCCAGCCCTTTGCACACATAGGCACCGCCAAAGGCATGGCAGTCCTCGGGATCTCCGTCGAGGAACCACCGTGCAAGATCTGTATCATGACTGCCCATCTCAATAAACCACGGTACATAAATTCCTTTTTTCACACCCTCCAGATGAGCGTCCAGCACCGTAGACGGATCCAGGCTGACCCCCTTAAATAAGATCGGTGTCCCGATCTCACCGTTTTTGATCTTTTTCTTTGCCTCTGCATAGGAGGGATCAAATCTCCTCATAAATCCCACGGTAAAACACTTTTCTGAATTTTGTTTTACTGCCTCTTCAATGGCCAGACAGTCCTCTACCTTTTTCGCCAGCGGCTTTTCACAAAAGATATGCTTCTTTGCCTTGCAGGCAGCCACAACCTGATCCTTGTGGGCGTCTGCTCCTGTGGCGATCAAAACCGCATCGATTTCCGGATTTTGAAGCATCTCGTCATAGTCTGTGTAGCCATAAGGAATGCCGAATTCCTCCTGGACCGCTTTCACCTGCGTCTCCCTCCTACCACATACGGCGATGACTTCTGACTGCGGAATACGGCAGTGAAGATTTCGGATACGCATACATCCCATATTTCCAATTCCTATAATTCCAAACTTGATCTTTCCCATAACTTTTTGTCCTCCTTACAGACCGGTCTTCTCCCTGATATAGTTTCTTGCCATGACTGCATATTCAAATGGATTTGCCTTTGCCGGATCCTGCTCTGCCTCAACGATGAACCAGCCCTCGTAACCCGCCTTATGAAGTTCCGAAAACACACCGTCATAATCCACACATCCGTCCCCCGGAATCGTAAAGCACCCTTCCAGCACTGCTTTCCTGAACTTGAAGCCTTCGTCATATGCCTGTTTCATTTTATCCCTGCGGATATCTTTCAGGTGCACATGTCCGATCCTGTCACCGAACATCCGGGCAGCTTCCACCGGATCCTCATCCGAGAACGTGAAATGCCCGGTATCATAGCAGAGAAATACATAACGGGGATTTGTATGGTCCATCAGCCGTTTTGTCTCTGCTGTAGTCTGTACCACCGTAGCCATATGATGGTGAAAGCATAGTTTAAACCCACGGTCTGTGGCAATCCTTCCCAACCTGTCAAGTCCCTGGCACAGCAGCTCCCACTCCTGTTCTGTGGCCTCCGGCTTGTTGTCACCAAACATAGAGGTCTCCTCCGCAAACAGACATCTTGTCAGTTCGCAGACATTGATGCGGGATGCCCCCACTGCCTCCAGAAAGTCCAGCTGTTTGATAAATGCTTTTTCATTTTTTTCGTAAGGTTCAGAGCAGAGAAAGGAAGAAAACCACTGGCTGGCGATCTCCATATTTCTCAGTTTTAAAGCCTTGTTGAGTGCTTTTGGATCGGTTGGAAACTTTCCTCCCACTTCAGTGCCCTGAAAGCCTGCCAGGGAAGCCTCGGAGACCATCTGCTCAAAGGACAGGTCTCCCCCTAACTGAGGCATATCGTCGTTTGTCCACCCGATCGGTGCGATTCCTAATTTAACATTTTGAAACTTCATGTTTCTCCTCCTTTAGCATGATTCCCACTGTCTGCTCTTTACGGATTTCAGAACAGCGCTTATGACTCCGTCCACTTTTGCCCCCATGGCAAAACTCCCCTCATAGCTGCCCCCGTTCATGGCCTGCATCAGCTCATGTGCCTGCAGGGTCTTCATATCATCAAAGGCTATGGCGATCCCTCCTGCCGGCTGGAAGTATTTGAATCCCTTGTGCTCCGGATTTAAAAGAACTGTGCGGAAACCGCAGTCACGCCCGTTGTCCTTATCTGCATCCGCCTTAAAATAAACCTGAACTTCACACATTCTCTCCAAATCATAAACCACAGTCCCTTCGGTTCCCTGGATCTCATAATAGAAGTAATTCTTTCTGCCTGTGGCAACCCGGGATGCAGAAATATCTCCGATGGCCCCATTTTTGTATTTTACAAGGAAGGTGATCAAATCATCATTTTCCACCGTGGCCATTTCGTTTTTGCCCGGAAGCGGCCGTTCTGGTATGACAATAGAGTCCACAGCATTCACCTCTTCAATATCGCCTAAGATCATCTGGGATACAGAAAGCAAATGGCTTGCCAGATCTCCCAACGCACCGGATCCGGCAAATTTATTTACATGTCTCCAGGTGATCGGCTGTTCCGGATCTAACAGCATATCCTGATCATAAGTTGCATGAATCCTCATGATCTTACCCAGTCTGCCGCTCTGCACTAAATCCTTTACATATTGATTGGCAGGATTCATAAGATTTGAAAATCCACAGTAATTTACCACATTCTTTTCTGCTGCCAAGTCCGCAAGAATCTGTGACTGCTCTCCGGACAGGGACAACGGTTTCTCACAGAAGACATGCTTTCCGTTTTCCAGGGCAGCCTTCACCATTTCAAAGTGCATGCTGTTGGGTGTAGCCACATCTACCAGATCAATGTCCGGATCTTTTACGATGTCCGTCCAGTCTGTTGTATAACGGTTGTAACCTAAGGACTCAGCCATGTTCTTTACTTGTTCCTCATTCACATCAGAAATCATCTCAAACACCGGCACATCATCTCCGAATATCATTTTTGCGCTGTGGAATGCAGTTGTATGTGCCTTTCCCATCCATCCTGCTCCGATTAAACCAATACGAATTCCTTTCATTTTCAGATCCTCCTAACATAAGATTGTGTTCCCATTCATAATAATATATTGTCTTTTTCTGCAAGAGACCAGCGCAGTACAGCTCCTGCTGCACCACTCCTTGATTATGATAAAACATGCCGGCAAAATCATGTTTGACTCTTTACATGTTGTATCGTACAATAATCTGTACAATAAATCACTATGCAGGATTGTCAGAAAATAATAAAAAATTGCTCTTTAAGGAGAAATTGATGATTGGAGAGAACGGTGTACTGAAAGACTCAGAACGCTACTATTATGAACCTGACCCGTTTACGGCAGACTATCTGTTTTATTCGCCTCACGGAGGGATCTATCACTGTGACGGAGAATACTCTTTGAGCAGAAATTCGCTGGATGTAAACCAGATTATTCTGGTAGATTCAGGCTCACTTACAATAGAATACGAAGGTGAGACTAAAACAGCACATTCTGGAATGATCATACTTTTAGACTGCAGAAGACCACACCGCTACTACGCCAGCGAGGATCATCTGCGCATGAGATGGTTTCATTTTAAAGGCAACACCAGCCATGCTTATACGGATATGCTGTTGAATCAGCAGGGATTTGTCATCAGCTCTGCCGATCTTATTCCTGAGATTGAACATTGCTGTGAACGGATCCTGATGCTGTATGACAAGACGGAACCTTCTCCTCATGTAGCTTCCGTCTATCTGCACAGACTGCTGGCTTTACTGGCCATCACATCCAGAGAAAAGAAAAAAAGTGATCTGGAGCTTTCTATTGAAAAGACTGCAGAATACATGAAGGGGCATTTAGACGAGAAAGATATCTCTCTGGAAGTTCTTGCAGACATGGCAGGACTCAGCCATTATTATTATTTGAGAAAATTTAAAGAAATTTATGGATTGACGCCTCACAAATATCTCTTAACACAGAGACTTCGCTGCTCAAAAAAATTGCTGACCACAACCTCCCTGAGTATCGAGGAGATCGGGCTTGAATGCGGCTTTTCCAATCCATCCCATTTTATTATGGCTTTTCGGAAAAATACCGATATGACACCGTTTCAGTATAGAAATTTTTGGCGTTAAAACTTTGCAGAACCGGAAGACAATTTCAAAGCCTTCTGTGTAATCCTCCGGGATTTCGATCTGTATCCCCAGGCTGTCCGCCGTCTGCTTTGCCAGATAAAGCCCCATTCCTGTGGAATTCTTTTTCTTCTAATTTGTATCTCCCGTAAATCCTTTATCAAAAATAAACGGCAGATCATACGGCTTGACCCCGATTCCATTGTCCCTGACTGCAAGTATCACTTCACCGCATATATGCGGAAGTGAAACTTTTTCAAATACATCGTCCGTACACGCATTTTTAAGTCTTGCATAATACAGCATTATTTTTAGAATCAAGCGCCCCTGTGGGTTCGTCTGCCAGCAGAATTTCCGGTCTTAACAAGAGAGCCCTGGCCGCTGCGACCCGCTGCTTCCCATGATACCAATAAACTCATCGTCCACAACCTGAAAACTGATTCCATCCAGGGCCTTTGTTATATTTTCTTTTTTTCCATAATACTTTTTAAGAGACTGTACCTCCATTTTTTTCTCGGTCATTTTGTATCCTTTCTCACAGTCATAGGACTCGGTTGTCTTTCTGACCTTATTATACAAAATAACACTTCTGAATAACACTTACACTTCTTGTAAGGATTCATTAAAAAAAAGAAGCGGATAAGTCCGCTTCAACTCCCTGCATCCTTTTCTCAGGAACACTGTTCTAAGATTGATTCCAGCGCCGCCTCACTGCTGCTGTGCGACCGGACGATTTTGGCCTTGCTCCTTTTCGCCTCGCAGAGGGCACATTTCACCATCTTATGGGAAACTGTATTGGTGAACAGAACAACTAAGTCAGGGCTCCCCACCTGCTTTCCCAGTTTTGCACTCATCTGAGTAAACACTTTTGCTTTGCAGTTATATTCTTTGCAGATTCTTTTATACTGACAGACCATCCGGTCGTGTCCTCCAATGATCACAACACTCATAAGCAGCCTCCTCTGTTTAAAATGGAGCCAGTCAAACCGGCTCCCGCACTTGTTATCATTTTTATTGGGCCAGCTTTACCAGGGTTTTCCCAAGGCTTATGCAGGCCGCTTTTGCATCGTCATCCGGAGTTTCATGGGCGATCAGTCCCTCTCCGCCCACAACAGATGCTCCTGCAGATTTCATACGGTCTGTCCAGTCCCGCATCCATTCTCCGTCACCCCATCCGTAGGAACCGAAAAGTGCGATCTGCTTTCCTGAAGCAAAGGCTGCTACTTCCTCAACAAATGGCTCCATTGCCGATTCCTCCAGCTGTTCTACTCCCATTGAAGGGCAGCCGAGTGCAAATGCTTTTGCATCTTTCAGTGTGTCCGCAGAGACTGATTCCACATCCACAAATTCCGCGGTCCCGCCTGCCGCCGTGACTCCCTCTGCGATGGCCTCCGCCATAATTCCTGTGTTGCCTGTGCCGCTCCAAAATGCTATGTATACTTTTGCCATGATAACTCCTTTCTTATGCCGCAACGGTCATCTTCAAAATACCCCTGCCCTGCTGATACAATTTCCAGTAGATTTCTTTACACTTCCTATATTTTTTAAATAATTTCAGTGCCTCACATTGATCGCAGTAAACCTTCCACATTCCGCAGAGCCTGCAGTTCATCCCTCTGTTCTCAATAAATCCGAGAACATCCCCCAGCGGGTAATCCAGAAACACACCAATCTCGTGGGGAAAATCATCTGCCAAAAGCCTGCTTTTCAAATGGCTCAGACAGTGTCCGGCCTCTGTTCCGGAATAACCGAAATCAAAAAGCAGCTCAGCAATTCCTTCCTCCCGGAGTCTCTGATCCAGGTCTTTTCTTCGGTATACATAAACCAAGACCGACTCTTCTCTCCATTTCAGCGCTTCCAGATATAGCCCGCATGGATTCAGCCATTGATTCCAGCTGCGGATTTCCTGCCTTGCAGCCGCATTTTCCTGATAACGGTAGTTAAACAGGCTGCCGCATTTCATTCCCGCCAAAGTCGGGGCACAATGCTCTACGATTAAATCTGATAAGGTTTTCTCTCTCATGTCACACCTGCTTCATTCTTACACCGCGCGATGGTTAGTATTAACTAACTACCAACATCATATCACCCTTTTCAAAAAAAGCAAGGGAATAACTGAGAGTCATTCTCAATTATTCCCTTACCAAAAACTCGTATCATTTTAAAAGTCAATGTGGTCACTGTCTCTGTAAGAACCTTCACAGGTGGAAACCGCATCCAGAATCTTCATATCTTCAGGACTGATCGTAAAATCAAGCTTTAAATTATCCTTAATACTTTCCCTGGTCACGCTTTTTACGAGCGGTATCGTTTTATGCTGCAGTGCATACTTCACACAAAGCTGTGCCAGCGCTGTGACACCGATCAGACAAATAACTGTATTCATTCTTCATATCCTCCTTTATGATTAAAAAGCTTATCACAGAGAAAATAAAATTAGTGTCAAGGTAGAGGGTAAGGGCATTAAAACGGTGTAAAGATGTGGTATACTAGATTTTATAAATACGATAGAAAAGAGAGTTATTATGAAATTTTTAGAAAAACATCCGATGACCATGATCGTCATCGGGATCATCGGGATATCCCTTTCTGCAATTTTGGTCAAATATTCTTATGCTCCTTCGTCAGTGACCGCAGCTTACCGCCTGCTGTGGACGGTGCTTCTGATGACACCGGTGGTGCTCGGAAAAAAAAGTTATCTTGCCGAGCTCAGGCAGACAGACCGTAAAACCGTCTGTCTCTGTGCGGTCAGCGGTATTTTCCTGGCCCTGCATTTTACATTCTGGTTTGAATCCCTCTCCCACACCACCGTTGCAAGCTCCACGGCCATCGTTTGTACGGAAGTCATCTGGGTCGCCCTGGGCTTCACAATTTTTATGAAGGGACATCTGTCCCGCACTGCTGTCATAAGCATTATCTTCACTCTGGCCGGAAGCGTCCTGATCGCATTTTCCGACTCTGCCGGCTCCCACGGCAGCCTGTACGGAGACATGCTCGCCCTGGCCGCTGCCGTTTTCGTGGCGGTATATACACTGATCGGAAGGATCGCCCGGACGGAAATGTCCACGGTCAGCTATACATATATCGTATACGGATTCTGCTCCATATCTCTGGTGTTTACGTTACTGATCCAGGGATATTCGCTTTTCGGGCACGGAAAAAGCCCGGCAGTCGTCGGGTTTTTGTTAAGTATTTTTTCTACTTTATTGGGCCACAGCATCTTCAGCTGGTGCCTGAAATTTTTCTCTCCTGCCTTTGTGTCGGCCTCTAAGCTGTGTGAGCCTGTGGTCGCATCCGTGTTTGCGGTCTTTTTGCTTCAGGAACTTCCCGCTGTCCTTCAGGTTCTGGGAGGACTCATCACGGTCGGAGGCGTGCTTCTTTACTCCAGGGCTGAAGCCAGAGAAGCCGGACAGACATCCGTGGATACTTAATATACCCGGATGACGCTGGAAACTTTCTTTGTCGTCTGCATCTCGGCAATGGTAGCCAGCGCGTCTGAGAAGTTCTGCTCTTTTACTTTTGCGGTAATGACAACCAGCTCGGCTGTCCCTTCTCTGCTGTCTTTCTGAATCACCTGGGATATGCTGACATTATATCTGCCGAGTGTATCTGCGATCTTTGCGAGCACTCCTGCCCTGTCCTCAACTTTAAGCCTCAGAAAATATCTACTCTCAATCTCATTGATCTTCTTGATCGGCAGGTCCTTATAACAGGTACAGCTGATCCTTCCGCAGCAGTCAAACCGGATATTCCTTGCCACATCGATCACGTCACCCATGATGGCACTGGCCGTCGGCAGTTCTCCGGCACCTCTTCCATAAAACATAGCATCATCCACCGCGTCTCCGTGGACAAACACCGCATTAAAGGAATCATCTACCTTTGCCAGCGGATGGCCGCTTGGAATCAGCATCGGATGGACACGTACCTCTATTCCATCCGGCGTGTTCTTGGCCACACCCAAAAGCTTGATGGTACAGCCCATCTCTTTGGCATAGGAGATATCTCTGGACGTAATCTTAGTAATCCCTTCCGTATAAACATCTGAAAAAGTAACTCTGGAATTAAATGCGATAGAGGCCATAATGGCAACTTTGCGCCCCGCATCGTACCCTTCAATATCCGCCGTGGGATCTGCCTCTGCATATCCAAGTTCCGTGGCAAGCATGAGAGCATCCGAAAATTCCATTCCCTCCTGTGTCATCTTGGAGAGAATAAAATTTGTGGTGCCGTTTACGATCCCCATGACTTCGGACAGATGGTTCCCCGCCAGGCACTGCTTTAACGGACGCAGGATCGGAATGCCTCCTGCCACTGCCGCCTCGAACAGCAGATCACAGCCGTTGGCGGAAGCTTCATCCAAAAGTTCCTTTCCATGCTCTGCGATCAGGTCCTTGTTGGCAGTGACCACATGCTTTCCCGCTTTCAACGCGGCATTTATGTAAGTTCTGGCAGGTTCAATCCCTCCCATCACTTCCACGACGATCCGGATATCATCATCTTCTATAATATCTTCAAAACGGTCTGTGAGCAGGCTCTGGTCGATCCCGTCCCTCTTTTTTGTCTTATCCCTCACAAGGATCTTTGCCACCGAGAGATTGGCTCCGATTTTATGGGGCATCTCTTCCCTCTGGCTCTCCACCAGCTTATAAACTCCGGTTCCCACAGTCCCGGACCCCAAAAGGCCGATCTTCAGTGTCTTTAATTCTTCCATATTCCTACCTCTTTCCTTTGGATTTCTCTTTTCAGACTATCAATTTTGGTTCCTTTAGTATATGCTCACCATCGTTTCTTTGCAAGACCTTTGGCATCATAAAATACTAACGCAGAAGTTCATGTTCGATAATAGTTGCCAGTGCTTTGTTATGAACCACGTAGCTTTCATGGCTCTCCCCCTTTAAGATCCTGAGCCTGGCTCTTGGAATCAGCCTGGCGATCTCTCTCGTCTGGCTCTCTTTGACCAGATCCCTGCTTCCGGCAAGGACCAGGGTCTTTGTCCTTATGCCCTTTAGCTGGCTTCTGGAAATATGGGGTTCTGTGAGCATTAACTTCACCTTCGGGTCCCGGGACCAAAAATAAGAAATCTTCAGCGGAATCCTGAGCTCTGCTTTCAGGCCTTCTGGATTGATATTGGCTCCGCTTATAATCAAATGGGACAAGAGCCCCGGCCTTTTGGATGCCAGCAGAAGCCCGACGATCCCACCGTCACTGAATCCATAAAAAGCCGGACTTTCAATCCTGAGCTTTTTGATAAACTGGACCATATCGGATGCCATGTCCATATAGTGAAACTCCTCTGTGCCCGAGCTTCTCCCATGTCCTCTGGCATCCGGCAGATAAAGCGTAAAATTTTTGGACAGCGGTTTTATGACCTCCCTGAAAATAGTGTGGTCTTCCCCATTGCCGTGCAGCAGGATCAGCGGCCTTCCGCTGCCGTACCTTTTATAATACATTTTGATGCTGTTTAACTGGACAAACATGACTCTCCTCCCTGTTTTTCTAAAGCCCTGACAAGACGCAGGATATTCTCCACCGCAAACGCGATGTGTTCTTCAGTGTAAAAACGGCTCTCGGAAAAATGCATCAGCCCCTGGTCCAAATGTGCCACCTGTTCAGAGTCTGCTCCCTTTTGTCTTTTGCCTCAATCCGCACCCTCACTCCGCCAAAAACCTTCATAAACACATCCACACTGCCCTCCCCTCCGTCTGCCGCAGGGATGGCAATAACTTCACTGTCCGGATATATCTCTGAAATTTTTCGGCTCATGATCCGGCACATTTCGAGGGAACTTGCGGTCCCCCGAAAAGAATCCAGGATACAAATAAACTTTTCCATTTAAAAATCCTTCTTTCTCTTACTTCATCTTACATTGATTTTTCCCGAAATTCTTCGCCTGATACATCGTCCTTACGATTATCATACGCCTTGACAATCTTTTTTTCCAGCGGTATCATAAAGTTATCATTTATTGCGCACGCAACTGTTATAAAGGAGTAGATAAGTGAAAGGCTTTTTAAAATGGATATCGACCATATCCCGGTTTACGAAAATGCAGCTGGATAAAGAATTCAAAGATCTGGGGTTTAACAGCAGCCAGCACATTTATATATTAAAAATCTGTGAAGATCCGGGCATTGCCCAGGAAGACCTGCTGACCGCGTTCAATGTCAATGCCAGCAACGTGACAAGGGCTCTTGCCCACCTGGAAAAAGAAAATTATATTGTTCGGGTGCAGAACAGGGACAACAGACGCTGCTACAACATCTATCCGACCCAAAGAGCAAAAGACGTCTGCCCGGTCATCAAAGACGCCCTGAAGCGCTGGAACTCAAAGATTCTTGAAGGCTTCACCGAAGAAGAAAAACATCTGTTTCTGGAATTCCTCACGCGGGCCGGAAACCATATGTTAGACTTTGTATATCATAGATAAGAAAGAGAGATATGAATTATGGAACAGCAGCATTCAGTTCAGGACAATCCGCTGGCCTTTGAGAGCACCGGCCGGCTCATTGCCAAATATTCTGTGCCGAGCGTGATCGCCATGCTGGTGAGCTCCCTCTACAATATTGTGGACCAGATCTTCATCGGCCAGGGTGTCGGCATGCTCGGCAATGCGGCAACCAACGTGGCGTTTCCCTTCGTCAATGTCTGCATCGCCCTTTCACTTCTCATCGGCATCGGTGGTGCCTCTAATTTTAATCTCAACATGGGGAGAGGAAAAAACGAAAAGGCAAAAAGCTTTGCCGGTACCTCTATATCTCTTCTGATCCTCTCGGGTCTTGCCTTAAGTATTTTTTCCCTTCTTTTCCTGAAACCGATCCTGATCGCCTTCGGTTCCACGAAACAGGTATTTCCCTATGCCCTGACCTACACAAGGATCACTGCACTGGGATTTCCGTTTCTGATCGCCACCAATGGGTTCTGCAATCTGATTCGGTCCGACGGCAGCCCCAGATACTCTATGGTCGTCATAGTGACAGGAGCCGTCATCAACACCTGCCTGGACCCTCTGTTTATCTTTGGATTCCATTGGGGCATCGCAGGCGGAGCCGCGGCCACGGTCATCGGCCAGGCCGTCTCCTGTGTCATGGCCGCTGTCTATCTCACAAGATTCCGGACCATGAAGCTCACAAAAGACTGTCTGAAGATCAAGGCGGATAATCTTAAGGACATTGTGTCCATCGGCATCGCCAGCTTCTTCAACCAGATTGCCATGATGGCCGTACAGATCGCTTTAAACAACACTCTGGCATACTACGGTGCCCTTTCCTCCTACGGAAGCGATATTCCGCTTGCATGTGCGGGAGTGATTATAAAGGTCAATGCATTTGTCATGGCATTTGCCATCGGCATCGCTCAGGGCTGCCAGCCCATCCTTGGCTTCAACTACGGAGCACAGCTGTACGGCCGGGTTCGTGACACCCTGAAAAAAGAGATCATAACCGTAACCGCTATTTTCTCCGCCGCATTTATCTGTTTTCAGCTGATCCCGAGGCAGATCGTCAGCATTTTCGGAGAGGGAAGCGCAGCCTATTTTCACTTTGCCGAGCGCTATTTCCGCATTTATCTTTTTATGGTATTTATAAATGGACTCCAGCCTATCGTGTCCAACTTTTTCAGTTCCATAGGGAAATCCTTGAAAGGGATGCTCTTATCCCTCACCAGGCAGATACTGTTTTTGCTCCCTCTGATCCTGCTGCTCCCTGTATTCCTCGGAATCGACGGAGTCATGTATGCAGGCCCCATCGCTGACGGGATTGCCGCTGTCACCGCCTTCTTCCTTGGCCGTCATGAATTTATTCAGATTCGGAAGCTGGAAACTTCACAGGATTCTTCTTCTGAGGCGGCAGCAGCCGTTCCCCGCTGAGATTAAAATCAGCGCTCTTGCATAGGAATATACTTCTTTTCTTTTGCCACACTCTTGTAGGCAGGGCGTATGATCTTATCCACGTTGGCAAGCTCCTCCAGCCTGTGGGCGCTCCAGCCGACGATTCTCGCCATGGCAAAGATCGGTGTGAACAATTCCAGCGGAATATCCAGCATGCTGTAAACAAATCCGCTGTAAAAGTCTACGTTGGCGCTGACGCCTTTGTAGATCTTCCTCTCCTCCGCAATGGCCTGAGTTGCCAGTTTTTCCACTGACGAATAAAGTGCAAAGTCATCATCCCGGCCCTTTTCTTTCGCAAGTTTCTCCACAAAGCTCTTAAAGATCAGCGCTCTCGGATCGGAGATCGAATACACCGCATGTCCCATGCCGTAGATCAGACCCTTCTTATCGAAAGCTTCTCTGTTCAGCAGCTTCAGCAAATATGCCTTCACCTCATCCTCGTCTTTGACGTCTTTTACATGCTTCCTGAGATCATGCATCATCTGTACGACCTTGATATTGGCGCCGCCGTGTTTCGGTCCTTTCAGAGAAGATAAGGCTGCCGCGATGACGGAATATGTATCAGACCCTGCGGATGTGACCACATGGGTCGTAAATGCGGAGTTATTTCCTCCTCCGTGCTCCATATGCAGCACAAGCGCGATGTCCAGTACCTTGGCTTCCAGTTCTGTATACTTCATGTCCGGACGGAGCATCCTCAAAATATTCTCAGCTGCAGAAAGCCTTTCGTCCGGCCGGTGGATATAAAAACTCTCCTGTTTTACATAATGATTATACGCATGGTAGCCGTAGACTGCCAGCATCGGAAATACGCTGATCAGCATCAGGCTCTGCCGAAGTACATTCGGCATTGAGATATCGGCCGCCTTCGGATCATAGGACGCAAGATTAAGCACACTCTTTGTCAAAGAGTTCATAATGTCAGCGTTGGCCGCTTTCATGATAACGTCGCGGGTAAAATTTCTGGGAAGTGTCCTGCAGAGTGAAAGGACGTTTTTAAATTCTGCCAGCTTAGTTTCGTCTGGAAGCTGCCCGAACAGCAGAAGATATGCAGTCTCCTCAAAACCAAACCTGCGGTTTTGCACAAAATTCTTTGTGAGGTCGATAATATCATAGCCGCGGTACAGGAGCCGCCCGTCGCACGGTACCTTTTTCCCGTCAATCTCTTCATACGCCTGGATTGATGAAATATTGGTGAGTCCCGCCAGGACGCCCGTACCGTTTTCATCTCTCAGTCCCCTCTTTACACCGTATTGGGAATACAGCTCCTTCGGAACCGTACAGCTCTCCGTACACAGCTTAGAATAGGAATCTGTATACTCTCTGATAATGCTGCTCGTCTTCTTGTATTTCATTCTGGATACCTCCTTTACATTTCCTAGTATTTCTTTTCATCATACCTCAATATTTGATTTTTGTCAACGATTGACACTTATCAAAGAACTCACTATACTATAAATATGAGGTTTTTAGCACTATTTCCGTCACGCTTTAAAATGCGTTCCTCCAATAGTGTTAAAAAACGATCGTTGGACAGCTTTTTTTGTTCAAGGAATAAATATAAAAGAAAAATTAAGGAGAGTATAAAACATGAATCAGGCAGAATCAACGGGGATCGCCGTATCTCTGTTTGAAATATTCCCTCTGTGCCGGAAACTGATTTTCAGTTCCCTGGATATGAAGGAGCTGAATCTGACAAAAAGCCAGCTGTCTGTCTTATTTGCGCTGGAAGTTAAACCCGGCCTTACGATGTCCAGGCTGTCCAAATATATCGGATCGTCAAAAGAACAGACTACCCGGGCAGTGGCTCCCCTGGCAAAGGAAGGTCTGGTGGAGCGTTACATGGATGAGGAAAACCGGAGATATGTCTACATCCGGCTTTCCCAAAAGGGCACATGTATGACACAGAAAGCAAAACAGGCTTTTATCAATCATCTGAAGCAGTCCTTTGACCGGCTGCCGGAAGAGGATCTGAACGATTTAAAACAGGCGGCCCAGACAACCTTAAACATCTTAAAAAAGCTGGAACCATAGTGCTGCATGGTTCCGGCTTTGCTTTTTATAAAATCCTGTGATATAATTTCATATACTACATTTGTAAGATTAAAAGGAGAGGACCTATGAAACCGATTCCCCAGATATCAGATGCCGAATACAAAGTGATGAAAACCGTGTGGGCCCATGCGCCGATCAGCACACCCCAGGTGACAAAGCTTCTGGCCGCCCAAAATGACTGGAGTCCGAAGACCGTCCAGACCCTTCTCTCAAGACTGGTCAAAAAAAGAGCCCTGACCTACGAAAAGCATGGCAGAGCCTTTTTCTATACTCCCCTGGTAAAGGAGGAAGAGATCTTAAAGCAGGAGACAGCTTCTTTTCTCAACCGCTTTTATGACGGCTGTTTCAGTTCACTTGTATCGAATTTCTTACAAGAAGACCGGCTGACAGCCCGGGAGATTCGTGAATTAAAAGAGATTTTGGATACGGAACTTGACAAGGAGGATGAATAAAATGTACCAAGCGCTGATGGAGAATTTTCTCTTCCACTGCCTGTTTCTTGCTCTTATCGTCCCTGTGATCCTGGCAGGACAAAAGCTGCTGCGGCACTGTCTGACGGCGCAGTATCGGCATATGACCTGGTATCTTTACTGTTTCTGCGCCCTCCTTTTCTTTCTTCCCGTCCGTCTGCCCGGATCAGCGAATCTCTGCTCTTTTGTCAGCAGTTTTATGAAAAATGCTCCCAGGCAGGCTGTACAGACCTCCACTGTCTCCGCCGCATCAGGCTCTGCCGGACAAATCAGAGACTATGCCGTATCCGCCGGAGCAGCTGTCCCCGGCCCGGTCTTTACTGCCCTGTTTTGGATCTGGGCCGCCGGCGCTGCCGCCATGACAATAATCTTTTTGTATCATTGCGTCCGTGCTGAATCATATAAGACAGCATGAATGGAATTCTTACGGCCACACGATCCTGAATTTTGCAGGATACCTGTCTTCCCGGGAGATATTTTTCGTTTCCTCGGGCATCGGAGGCAGCTATTCCCAGCTAAAACAGCGCATCACGGCCATCGCCTCCTACCGCAGGCCGTCAAAGAAAACGCAGCTTGCAGGTTTTTCTCTCCTGCTGATCCTCTGGCTCCTGTTTTCGCCTTTCGTTCAGAATCATAATTTATTGGCGGACTCCGTATCCGGGAAACCTGACCGGCCATTCGTTCCGGTGGATCTGTCTACTTTCTTTCCGGAAAATGAGGGCTGTTTTGTCCTATATGATGAAAATAAAAACCAGTACAGCATATACAACGAAAAAATGAGCCGGCAGAGAGTCTCCCCGGATTCCACCTATAAAATATACAGCGCTCTGGCCGCATTGGATGCCGGCGTGATCTCCCCCGGCAAATCTGAGATTGCCTGGGACCAAAAGCAGTATCCATTTTCATCCTGGAATAAAGACCAGACTCTTGACAGCGCCATGTCCTCCTCGGTCAACTGGTACTTCCAGACCCTGGATCAAAGACTTGGGAAGACAGCACTGAAAAAAACACTCAGACGCATCCGGTACGGCAATGAGGATATTTCCGGCGGAATCACTTCTTTCTGGCTGGAGTCCTCTCTGAAGATCTCCCCCTTAGAACAGGTCATGCTGCTCAGAGACTTTGATCAAAACCGGCTCGGCTGCTCTGAAAAAACGGCCAGAGCAGTCCGAAATTCCATCCGGCTCAACTGCGGCCCCGGCCGCATCCTGTATGGAAAAACCGGGACTGGCTGTATAGACGGCCATGACATAAACGGATGGTTCATCGGTATTCTGAAAACCAAAGATAATACTTACTGCTTTGCCCTGAGGATCAAAGGCCGCGACGGCGCATCGGGGAAGGAAGCGGCTCAGACTGCCTTAAAGATTATTCGTTCTCTTTCGCTTTGATCACCGGAAGAGTCTTCTTCACGACATATCCGCTGCCTCCGCGTTCTTTCACATCTTCTGCCATGGTGATCAAAAGCCATGGCTCTTTTTCGCTCTTTCCGGCAGTAAAAACCCCGAACCAGCCAAGCTCTGTCCCGGAAGTATCGCTCTTGCTCGCTTTAATCTCGGCGGTCCCGGTCTTTCCGGCGAGCTTCACGCCGGGAGTCCTGGCTCCGTGTCCGGTGCCGTCCGGGTGTTCAATGACCTGGATGAGGTCTTTTTTGATGATCTCCGCCGTTTTTTCTGAAAATGCGTCTTTCATCCAGTACTCTGGCTCCGGTTTCTTCTTATACAGCAGATATGGACGTACCATGCTGCCCTTGTTGACAAAGGCCGAATAGATCGATGCCAGATGCACTGGATTCACAAGTACCTGGCCCTGGCCGTACCCGCTGTCAGCCAGCTGGACTTCTGAATCAATGCTTTTTTGATTATTTGAAAACTGAGACACTGCCATCTTAATGTCAAAGGGCAGTTCCTGGCCGAACCCGAGATGTTTTGCCTGTGCCGCATAGTCTTTGGCCCCGATCTTTAACGCTGCCTTCGCAAAATAAATGTTGTCGGAATAAATCAGTGCATTCTCAAGCACTGCATTCTCATATGTATGCAGGGTCGTTACTTTGTAAGATCCCCAGCTGTTGTCTTTCTGCCATGAAAGCCCGCTGTATCCGAAATCCTCATTGGGCTTCAGTTTCCCTGTATTCATGCCCATCCCGGCCACCACCGGCTTAAAGGATGATCCCGGAGCCCATTTCTGGCGGAAACGGTTGTAGAGCGGTTTTGCCTTGTCTTTGTTCAGTTCCTCCCACTGATCCGCGGGAATCCCCAGCACAAAGTCATTACTGTCGTAAGCCGGAGTGCTGACCAGGGCCAGGACCTCCCCTGTCTTCGGATTCATCATCACGGAACAGCTCTTATCGTCTTTATATTGGTCATAAATTTTTTCCTGAAGTCTCGCATCGATAGTTGTATAAATATCTTCCCCATTCTTTTCCCTTTTTACGGCAAGCACCTTCTTCTCTCTGCCGTCCTCATTGAGGATCGATATCTTATATCCGTCCGTCTCATGGAGCTGTTCTTCATACAATACTTCAAGGCCGCTTTTCCCCACCAGCTGTCCCTGCTCATACCCCTGATCTTTCTTTTTTTCCAGCTCTTCTGCACTGATCTCCTGGACATATCCGGTCAGGTGTGATGCCTTCTTCCCGTACGGATACACTCTGCTGTCCTCTGAAGACACCAGCACGCCGGGTATTTTTAACAGCTTCTTCTCTATTTTTGCTTCTCCGGCAGACGTCATTTTCTTTACCGGTACAAAAGAATCTTCTGCAACCCAGGATGCATGAAGCTTCTTATCAATATCCTCTTCCTTCATGCCAAGCAGTTTCGCCAAACCGGATACGGAAGCTTTCCGGTCTTTTATTTTCCCCGGCACGAGTCCCACAGATGCGGCTTTTCCTTTTCCCGCCAGCATTTTCCCATTTCGGTCGTAGATTGCTCCACGGTTCCCTTTTAATTTCGTGACACGAACTTTATCTGTGAATTCCATGTCCGGAAAGATTAAGCTGTCATCCCACTTGAGACGGTAATCTCTTCCCTCTTTCTCAAAATGAGCCTGGTGATCAAAAGAAATCCTGCCTGCGATCGTATCCATGGACATGTGATAGGAAACCTTATCTCCCTCTGAATCTTTATCCACAGTAACCTTCATATTTTTAGCCCCTATCCCCTGATAGATCTTTTGATTTCTCTGTATAAACTCTTTTTTTGAGATCTCCTTTTGACTGCCTTTATCTAACAGTCCATACATCGTCCCATAGTCTTTTTTCTCAATACACGAAACATACTCGGAAAGTACATCTCCTGGGCGTCCTGTGCCAAAATAATTCCAGAGAGCATATGCGGCAATGCCAAGTGCCGCTGCCGCTCCGAGTATAAAAATCCCTGTCTTTTTCATAAATACCTCCTGTTCCTGATCTTCAGGTATCAATATCATCTATATCTTACACATGTAGGATATATGTGTCAAGGTAAACCAGTCTGTTCAAAATGTAACGCATATTTTGCGTTTTTTACAGTAAACGACTGAGAATTCGGCAAAATCTGTTGTATAATGACAAGTACAGTATTTGCCGCAGCTGAATATAAAAAGACAGGTTAAGAATAAAAGGGGGCAGAGGAGGACGATCGTGTTTAAATAAATCGATGATATCACAGAAATGATCTATGTTGCAGATATAGATACATACGAACTTCTGTATCTGAACAGTTCCGGCAAGCGCCCTGTTCGGTACAGAAAGCTATAAAGCCCTTTTCTTTTGCGTTATAGCGTAACATCTGTAACTGGTTGGTAATGCTGTTGCTTTCTTTGTCAGTGTCCCCGTTGTCTTTTGATAAACATGCATATAATCTAACTCTTAATTTTGTCTGCTGTTTTAACATTTGTTATACTGTTTTCATATCAATAGTTGCTATTTTTCTGTTCAATTTCTCTTTGTATCAACCTTTTAATCAAGTGCTGTAACTGAACTGTACCATTGATAGTTCTATTATAACATCAAGACAGGCTGGCAGAAACTGATATTTAAGACAACTTTAAGATAACTGATAAAAATATTTTCCTTTCTCATCCACAACAAAGAAATCTGCAACGGACACATGGAACCACTGCCTGTGCCTGCTTCATAGCATTTGACCAGACTCCTGAGAGTCCTGCCACACTCACCGGATCACAGTCCAGTCTGGTTCCATCTTCGGAACAAAGTGGGCAAGCCCACTTCAACGCCCCAACCCCTCACTCTTTGAGGGGCTTGACAACTTTGCGTGCCAGATGCAATTTGCCGCAGGCAAATAATTTCCTTACGCATCTGTGCACAACCCGCGGAGCGTTTTTATTTCATAAGGAAGGTCGTAGAACTTTCCTATGAAAAAAACTGCGTCAATTGCCCCTTCACTATTCTTATGTATATCCATGACTTTTGCCCCAGAATAAACTGACAGCCATGTGCCTCAAACTGTTCTTTGTAGACTTTTCCCACCTTTTCAATGAGCTGAATCGGCAGGATGCGGTCCAAACACATTATTGGCTGTTCGCATTTCTCCAATCGGCGGAATAAAGCTATTCGCTCCTGTTGCAATCAAAAGCCTGTCATATCCGATTTTTCTTCCATCTCACAGGATCAGTTTGAAATTATCAAAACTCTGCAGCGCGAAGGCATACAGGGCTATCTCTTCGGACGTCCTATGCCCCTTTCTGACTTCTGCCGATTCCCTGAAGAAAAGCAAAACAAACCGAAAAATTCCCGCACAGAATAAAACTGACAAATCATATGGCCTCCGCTGCATCAGACAACGGAGGCCATAGAAGGCTCTGTACTTCTTATTCTTCGATGATCTCTTCCGGCGTAAAGCCCCGGCATCTCCACTGCCGGGTGCGTTTCTGCCAGCGGGCGCAGCAGGCCAGAAATTCCTCTTTTTCATGTGTCTCATTCAGAAAAATACCGGCGTCTTTCATCAGACTGAACATTTGAGAGACACCGCCTCCTAAGAGCAGATTGTCTTCCAGCGCTGTCATCAGCTCCGCAAACGACAGAGGATTGTGTTTCCTTTTCTCCAGGAACCTTCTCAGTTCCTTGTACTCAGGCGCATCTACATCCACATACTCTTCATAATACAGACGGATTTCCTCCTGATCGGGTATGTAATACGGCAGGTTTTTCACCTCATTCATAAGGTTTAAGCAGACCCTGGTATCCGAAATCTTGGAGGAGATCACGTAGCGCCCTTCGACACGGTAATCTCCGTAGACTTTTTCGGTAATTTTCAGGAATCTGGAAAGCTCCCCTTTCTTGAGCGGTGTGCTGTGAAACTCTTCCCACACCCTCATCAGCTGTTTTTTTTCATAAACGCCGTACAAATGAGCCAGAGCTCTTGCATACCGGTACAACTCCTGGTTGTGGACGACTGTCTTCCTGTTTTTTGCATTGGACAAAAATCTTACGATCTTTGCTTCTACCCCGGGCGGCACAACAAACTTCCTCCCGCCGTCTTCACCGAATACAAAAAGCCAGCCTCTTTTCTGGTATGTCCAGATGCCGGCGCTTTCCCCATCCGGCCCGTCCGGTTCACTCAAAAGCAGTTTCAGTCCTCTCAAGTCTTCAGAAGAGCTGTATTTTAAAACAGCAGGCATCTGGGCTAAAATCTCGGCTTCCAGTTTCTCCGCCAGTTCATGCTTCCTGTACCGTGTGCCGTCCATTCCATAAAAAGAGGCAATCTCTAAAAGCTGGCTCTTCGTATAACAATGAAGGCAATCCAATAAACCTTGTGCAGAACTTTTCAGAATGGTCCATTTCATTTCATTTTTCTGCTCCATCTTGCACCTCTTTTCTAAACTGTACATCTTTTTTTTATTTTACCATAGAATACGTGACCTTCCTACCTGTATACAACATACTTTTTTCTATGAAGAATCTTCTCCCTCGTTTTTTCTTTCACACATTTTTCCCGGGACCATAAAATATAGAAAGACAAATTATGGATGTGATGTTTTGAATCATTTTACTGTCTCCTGCCAACCCCCGGGAAGCCATCTGCCCTCCTGTGCCCAATATAGTATTGATGCCGATTCTGCCTCCGAAAGTCTCCTTCCCATGTTCCAGGTCTTTGAACAGGGCGGACAGATCAGACAGGCAGATGAACATACAGCCATATTGATGCCGTCTTCGTTTTACTTTGTGAGCTATCATTTTATTGCCGGTCCCGGAAGCTGGAAGTATTTTCGTATCCTTCCGTGCATCAACAGCAAGCCCGCGCTTTTATATGCTTCTTTTTCCCCCGCCGCCTCAGACGGGATCGCATCGGCATCGGCTTGTTTTATCACAGATAAAGCCCTGCACAGCCCGGCTTCCCTGAGTTTCCGGGTGAGCTATCCCGAATCCCCAAAAGCCTTCAGTATTACGGGGGCCGTGAGCATTGCGGCATATGATGCCTGAACACAAGAGAGAACAGCAAGGACCATGTCCCGCTGTTCTCTCTTAGCAATTTCCCACAAATACATATTTCAAATAAGCTCTCGCTGTCTCTGCCAGCCGGTAGACCTGTTCGGCTTCCGTGGCCTTCTTGTCCGCCATTTTCCATCTCGGAAAAAACCTGTTCACGTGAAGCGGAATTTCCGGATTCACAGAGGCCACCCAGGCGGCCATCTCCTTCATCTCTTCCCTCGTATCATTTTCTCCGGGAACGATCAGTGCTGCAAGTTCCACATGACATCTGTCCGCCGCTTTTTTTATAAAATTCTGTACCGCGCCCAGATCTCCTCCCAATTTCCTGTAATATTCTTCTCTTATGCCTTTCAAGTCCACATTCATCGCATCAATGTAAGGGAGCAGCGATTCTTCCACGGCTTCTGAAAAGGTGCCATTGGTCACGAGAACATTTTTCATTCCGTACTGTTTTACTATTTTTGCCGCATCTCTCACATATTCATAACCTATCAGCGGTTCGTTGTAAGTATATGCGACTCCGATGTTGCCTCTGGCCCTGAGTTCCGAAGCCTTGAGTGCAAGCTTCTCCGGTGCCAGAAAGACCGTCTCCGCCTCATCTGCATTCTCCATGGAAATGTCATAGTTCTGGCAGAAAGGACAGTTTAAGTTGCATCCGAAGCTTCCCACAGACAGTATGACACTCCCAGGATAAAACATGGAAAGCGGTTTCTTTTCGATAGGATCCAGAGCCAGGGCAGTAATCCTGCCATAGTTTTCACACACGATCATACCGTTTACATTTTTCCTGGCCCCGCATCTCCCGAACTGGCCTGGTTTCAGCCTGCAGCGGTGCATGCATACCGTACATGTCTCTTTCATCTTCTCACCTGTGCCTTATGACTTCAAACCGCTCGATCTGTACAGATTCCTCTTCTCCGATCCCGGCTTTTTGTTTTGCAATCTCAATCTGTTCATCCACAGTATCCACACCGGAAAGATTCGGGAGCAAAAGCCCTCTCCGCCCTCCCCGTGTTACGATGACTCCGTATTTTTGGGCATCCAGTTCCTCCATTGATGTTACCTTCTCAGTCTTTCCGAGGACATCCACACTGTATTCCAGCTGATCCAGTTCTTCCTCCCTGACAGGGGGGAATCTCGGGTCTCTGGCTCCGGCGCTGACCGCGTTTTGTATGATTTCCTCAGCAACAGAAGATTTCGTTGCACAAATAGTGCCGATACAGCCTCTCAGCCTTCCCTCTTTCTTCAGAGAGACAAAGACACCTGCCCGGTTGCTCAAAAGTTCTTCCGGAAGCCCTTTCGGAACTCCTATGGCGGTTCCGTTTCTCACATAAGACTCCAGTGACAGTCTCGCCAGACGCACAAAACAGTCTTCTCTGGCCTGCCTTCGCTCCGCCTTCTTTCTCTGAAGCCTCACATACTCGTCCTTAAACTTCCGGTCCGGATCCTCCCTGAGCGGCTCAAAGGCACAGACCCCGTATCCCACGCCAAACGGCCCCTCATAAGACAGTTTTTCCGTTTTCACGGCCGTGCCGTCCAGGGCTCCGGCCAGCATCACAAAAGTCCTGTGGCCGCACTCTCCTGCTTTCTCAAGAAATTCCTCGTCAAACTCAAAAAGCTCCAGAAAATTTCCGCTTTCCATAGTCTTCATAATCCTGCTGTCATACCGGGGACCTTCCTCACAGTATCCGTAAGGCCCGTCCTCCATCAGTCGGTGGGACAAATCTCCGCTGGCAATAAAAACTGTCTTTCTTCCAAGGCTGTCTGCCGCCTTTTTCACATACTGCCCCATTGTATAATGGTCAGAAAGAGAAAGACCCGAAAGGCCGATCCTGACAGTCTGAAACTCCTGATAATTCTGCTGTATGAAATAGAGAGGAATCATGGACGCGTGATCCAGCTGTTTCTCCCGCTCTCCCGCAGTGCCTGCCATAAATCCGTCTTCTTTCGCCAGCCTCGTGATCAGCTCTGTCATTTCCCGGTCATAGGCGGTACAGATCCGGCTCTCTGCGGCTCCAAACTGTGAGAAATCCCCCCGGGCCCCGTCTCCCGGAGAAATGTGAAAGTAGTCCGTATACATGACAGAGTGGGGTGTGGCGATCACTACTGTCTCCGGGGCAAGACAGGCGATCTTTTTTCCGGCTTCTCTGTAAGCTTTTACGGTGTCTGCCACCGCCTGCTCCTTTCCGCATCCCACCTCGGGAACGATCAGCGGGGGATGCGGTACCATAAATGCACCAATTACAGCCATTTTTCATCATCCTTTCTATGTTATTTATACCTGGTAATATTATGGCAGGACAGCATACATGCATCTTTTTCTCCCCACTGGATCAGCGATGCATCTGCCTCCGTCCATACGTTCATGACAGCTTTGTCTGTTCTCTGCCTCAAGAAAATTGTAATCTGCTTCAAACACTCCACGGAGGATGACACGGTTTATCTCCATATCATCAACGATTAAAATAGTGTCTCTTCCTGTCATCACATTTCCCCCGTTACTGCACTCCAAATATTTCCGTTCTTATTTCCAATTTACACTATATTATTAATTATAACACAAAACAAGAAGAGAAACGCAAAAAACAGCCGGATGAACCAGCTGTTTTCATACGATATTTTCCATATAATATCTGCGGCAGAAGGAATTCTTTCAGCAGAAGGGAACCATTCTGTAATAGTGTTCTTTATTCATCTGCTTTCTCTGGCAGATACTGCGTCCAATTTACTTGACAATACTTGTTCGGCAGCCATTATGTCCATTTTTACATGGTTAGAGTGAGGCATTCTAAGAGCCGAACGGAAATCATGTGGAAGATGTCATACATAGATGATCGTGACTCCCCCAAAGCTGATTCTTCCGGTCAGTCTAATCCGTATCGTACCGTCGCCGTGGTTCCTGTTTTTCTCATCCACAGCCCCGAAGACAGCGCTGGCCTGATTGATCACCGTCCACTCTTTCGGCAGAAAAAGCTCCATCCCTGCAAACGATACGTCCACATTGATTTCGGCATCTCCGCCCTCTACTCCTGCATTGTCGAAGTAAGCCTTGATCTCTCCGAAGCTTACGTCAAACTGTGCGTATTTGAAATGATCAGAATTTACATACTTGACGGCAGAACCGAATGTAGTTCTGTGACAGACAGCAGTTCCGTCCTCCTCGTCAATGACTGACTCAAACGGCTCATCTCTGTGCCATTCCTTCCATCTCTTTTTCCTGGAAGGAAACAGCAGATGACACCCGATGCTTCCCAGGAGTGCAGCTCCTAATACCGGCCATGGCGTGACAGCGGTGATTCCCAGCGGCCCTGCATAAATAATGCAGAGAAATGCAATGGAAAACAGGATTCCCGTGTACTCCAGATGCATCAGGCTTTTGATCAGCATGGCTGCAAAAAATATAGTCAGCATAAGGCTGAATACACTGACTTCTCTCAGGTACCCCAGTCTTCCAAAAATAATGAACACTGCTCCAAAGATAAAAAACAATCCCCAGAAAATCTTTTCTTTTCTCATCTTCCGATCCTCTTTTCTTCTAATTTTTGCTTCAGCGGTTTCAGATAAAGTCTCGACACATACAACTGCTTATGGGTATGTTCAAACTGTATGACGCCGGAAGCTGACATCCCCCTGCTGATGGAATAGATCCTGTTGGTGTTGACAACTGCCGACTTTGAGATCCTCATGAAGGATCCCGGAAGCATCTCCTCCAGTTCATACAGCCGGTACCTGGTCTCGTAGATATCATCCGCCGTATGCACGTTGATGGTGTTTCCGTCTGTCTCAAAAAACAGAACCTTGGACAGGGGAAAATAGTACTCCTGCTCTCCCTTGGAAAACATGGCCGTCTGTGTCCCGGATGCTGCCTCCGAGACCGCTTTCTGCACTTCCCGGACGATGTCATTTAAACCGGCGCACCGGATGATGACCTCTTCTTCCATTAAATTTTCATCAATTTCAATCCGTATCTTCATCTTTTCATCTCCACGTCTTTATTATAGCAGAGGCCGTGAGGCTGTAAATGAAAAACAGCCAAGTGGTAAAAAACAGAGGGTAAGTGACACATTACTCTGCATATATGGTATAATAACTGCAATCAGAATGGAGGTATCATACTATGTCCAAAAAAATTTTTTTCTTTGATATCGACGGAACCCTTGCGGATCAGGAAGACATCCTTCCCTCGAATCAGAAAGCCCTTCGGGAACTGAGGTTAAAAGGGCACACGGTCATGATCGCATCAGGAAGGCCTGCCGGCTATATCAGGCATATGTTTTCCGGGCTGGCCGACGGATTTATAGCCGCAAACGGCAGACGCATAGAGCACGAGGGAAGCGTCCTGCTGGACAACAGCTTTACCGTCGCCGAACTGAAAGAAATCATTAAGCTGTGCAGGGTTTCCCAGTGCTCCTACTGTCTCCTCGGAGACGGTGTCGTATACCACGGCAATCCGCTGTATCTGTACGGACATACGAGACCATACGAATCCATCGATGTAATCCATGAAGAGAGCTGGGACATCCGGGATGTCAGGGCCTATGCATTTGATATCATCTACAGGGATGCGGAACATCTAAAGACGATCAAGCAGAATTTTGACGGCAAATATATCATCAATGACCACTTTGACGGCTCCGCCGATGTCTCCAGCGTATCCTTCAACAAAGGACATGCTGTTGCCTATGCGACCAGTGCTCTCGGCTTTTCACAGGATGACAGCTATGCATTCGGAGACGGAGACAATGACGTTCACATGTTTGAGGCCGCCGGTACGGCCGTTGCCATGGAAAACGCAACCCGGGCAGCGAAAAGAGCCGCAGATTACGTCACCCGGCATTATAAAGAGGATGGGATTTTCCATGCCCTGAAACACTTGAAAGTACTGAACTGCCCGCTTTAATCCAAGCATAAAAATCACCAGACCTGACAAAATACGGCCTGGTGATTTTTTTATGTGGAAAATTGTGAGTGGTAAAGCTGTTCGTAGTATCCTCTTTCTTCTAGCAGTTCCGTGTGTGTGCCGGTCTCCACGATCCGGCCTTCTTTCAGCACAAGAATCAGGTCTGCATTTTTTATGGTTGACAGCCTGTGAGCAATGACAAAGCTGGTCCTTCCGGCCAGCAGCTTATGCATGGCTTCCTGAAGTATCTTTTCGAGCCTTGTATCCACGGAAGATGTAGCTTCATCCAGAATCAATATTTTCGGGTCCTTTAACACTGCCCTCGCAATCGTAAGAAGCTGTTTTTCACCCTGGGAAATATTGCTTCCTTCCTCGTCGATCTCCATATCATATCCTTTCGGCAACGTCCGGATAAAGTGATGGACATTTGCCGTCTTGGCCGCATCGATCACCTCATCCTTTCTGGCATCCAGCCTTCCATACCGGATGTTTTCATAAATTGTTCCGGAAAACAGCCATGTGTCCTGAAGGACCATGCCGAACATGCTTCTTAAGTCTTCTCTTTTCATGGACTTGATATCCACGCCGTCAATCAGGATTCTTCCGCTGTCTGTGTCATAAAAACGCAGCAGCAGGTTGATGATGGTTGTTTTCCCGGCCCCGGTAGGACCCACGATGGCGACCATCTGGCCACTTTTTATATGAATATCCAAATCCTTTATGACCGGTTTATCTCCGTATCCAAAAGCCACATGCTCAAATGAAACCTCTCCTTTTACATCGGAGATACAGGTTCCCGGTTCCGGATCGGGAATCTCCTCGGGTTCATCGAGGATCTCAAAAATTCTTTTCATCCCTGCAAATGCCGCCTGGATCTGAGCTGAGAGCTGAGCCACCTGAGAGAGGGGTTCATTGCACTGCCAGATATAGCGGATGAAAGCCTGGAGATTGCCCACGGTCAGCATCCCCTGTATTACAAAGACAGTCCCGGATACTGCCACACCTCCGATACAGAGATATACAGTCAGAGAAATCAGCGGACTCATCATGGAAGATACAAACTGTGCTTTCAGAGCATGCTTCTGGAGCCTTCCGTTGATCTCTTTAAACCGCTCCCGGGAAGACTGCTGCCTTCCGAACAGCAGAATCTCATTGTATCCCGTATAGAGCTCTGTTATCGTCCCGTTCAGTTCTCCAAGAGAGTCCTGCTGAGCCTTGAAGTGCTTCTGGCTTTTCCTTACCACAGCCACGCTGATCAAAATACTGACAGGAATGATCAGCACGACCAGCCATGCCATCACTGGCTGGATGGTAAATACCATCACAAGGACCAGGATGAGCGTCAGGACTCCGCTGATGACCTGGGTAAAACTCTGCTGCAAACCGTTGGATACCGAGTCGATATCATTTGTCACCCGGCTTAAAGTATCTCCAAAGCTGTGGGTATCAAAATATTTCACCGGCAGCCTTCGGATCTTATCCTGCACCGCATTTCTCATATCATGCATTGCGCTCTGGATGGAATTGGTCAGCAGGAACATACTAATGACCTGGGATGCCATCTTTATAATATAGACAGCCGCAAGTACTGCAAGGATTCTCACGATCACATCAAACCGGACTCCCGCGCCGGGTACTTTCCCTGCGATCTGTGCCGCGTCTTTGGCCAGCCGGGTAGTGATCATTCCCTCGATCCTTGGTGCCGAGGTCATGGCGGCCACGCTGACAACCGTCATCACAACCGCTCCGATAAATCCCCATTTATAAGGAGCGATAAACGGCCTGAGTCTGCCTGTCACCGCACCCGCCTGTTTTATTTTCTTAATCATCGGCCAGTTCCTCCTTATCCAGCTGGGATGCAGCGATCTCCTGATAAATCCTGCAGCTTTCCAGCAGTTCTCTGTGAGTTCCGGCTCCTGCGACCCGTCCCTCATTGAGCACCATAATCTTATCTGCATCCATGATGCTGGTGATTCTCTGGGCTACGACCATCATGACCGCATCCTTTAAAACCTTTTTCAGTTCTTTTCTGAGCTTTGCATCTGTCTTGAAATCAAGAGCAGAGAAAGAATCATCGAAAATATAGACTTCCGGTTTTCTCACAAGTGCCCGCGCAATGGAAAGCCTCTGCCTCTGTCCGCCGGATACATTGGTTGCATTTTCCGTGATCTGTACGTCAAACCCGCCCTTTTCCATGATAAAATCATATGCCTGGGCAGTTCTTGCCGCCTCCTCCATTTCTTCAAAAGAGGCATCTTCTTTTCCAAACTTGAGATTATCTGCGATGCTTCCGGAGAAAAGCAGTGCCTTCTGCGGTATAAACCCGATAGAATTTCTCAGGGAACTAAGATCTATATCTCTGATGTCTGTCCCATTGACCAAAATCCTTCCGCCGGACACATCATAAGCCCTGGGGACAAGATTGATCAGAGTGCTTTTTCCGGAACCCGTACTGCCGATAAAGGCGATAGTCTCTCCTTTTTTCACAGTGAATGACACGTCGGTGAGCACTGCTTCCTCCCCGTCCGGGTATGCAAAGGTTACATGGTCAAACGTGATCTCATCGATGCGGATAGGGCTGCCTCCTTCTCCCGAAGTATTTTCAACTGCCGGCACAGCGTCGAAGATCCTGGTGATCCTCCTGGCACTGACCGCCGCTTTGGGATACATCATGAAAACCAGGCAGAACAGCATGATAGAGAACATCACATGGAACAGATAATCCATGAAGGCTACCAGCTGTCCGATGTTCAGCCCTCCCTGCTCTATCATAATGCTGGAGATCCAGTAAATGAGCATACCGGCTAAATTCATGAGAAAATAGAAGGCCGGCTGGGTGACAGACATGAGTTTAAACAGCTTTTTGGAATATCCCATATAGGCGCTGTTGGCTTCATCAAAGCGCTTCTTTTCATGCCTGTCGTTGGTAAATGCCCGGATGACCCGGATACCGCTGATATTTTCCTTGGAAATGCGGTTGATCCATTCCAGCGAGGACTGCTGGCGTTCACTTAAAAGCTCAGAGCGTTTTGCCACGATGATCACTCCCACAACGATAAAAGGTATAGTTCCCAGGATCACCATAGAAAGACTTAAAGAAGCTTTCAGCACGAGCACGATGCTGCCGACGGTCATCACCGGCGTCATCAGGGCGGTGCGGAACAGGATATTTAAAAACATCTGGATCTGGAAAGCGTCGTTGGTCGTTCTCGTAATAAGGGATGCCGTCCCAAATTCTTTGAATTCCCTGTGTGAAAATTCCTGCGTCTTTTCAAACATGTCATTTCGGATGTCCCTTGTGATGGAGGTAGACAGATAGGAACAGCAGTAGCCCAGCAGGATCGTCCCCGCGGTTCCAAGCAGAGAGACAAGAAGGATCACTCCTCCCATCTCAAAAATAAAAGCCGTGTCCTTTTCCGTTACGCCCCGGTCGATCATCCACGCTACGATGGTCGGTATCCCCAGCTCCACAAGAGCAAAGCCGAATACCGAAAATACATTCAGTGCAAACATTTTTTTATAATGTTTCAAGTAAGATAAAATTAGTTTCATTTTGTCGTTTCCTCGTTCATTCCCCCATCTTCATTCTTGACGGGATTTACGTGTACCATACAATGTTTCACCGGTGCAAACTTTTCCTCGATTTTTAAGTGGACCTTCTCCGCCGTATCGTGAGCCTTCCTGAGCGGAAGATTTCCGTCCATGCAGATCTCCACATCCACATATACCCTGGCCCCGAATTTTCTCGTTCGGATATCGTCAATCCCCCTGACCCCGGGCTGGTCAAGAATCACGCTTCTCATCTGTTCCACCGTCTCCCTGCTGCACGACTCATCGATCATTTTGCGCACGGCGTCTGCAAAAATGTCGTAGGACGCTTTTACAATAAAAATGCAGATCACCACGCTTGCCAGAGGGTCCAGAATTGGAAACCCCATCCTGGCTCCCAGAACACCGATAAGGCTGCCGACGGAAGATAGGGCGTCGGAGCGGTGGTGCCACGCATCCGCCATCAGAGCAGCAGAATCTATTTTCCTGGCTGCATTCCTCGTATACCAGTACATCCCCTCTTTGACGGCTATGGAGATCAGGGCGGCCGCCATGGCCAGGGCTCCAGGGATCACAAGTTTTCCCTGATCCCCCGCAAAAATCTTCTGAAGCCCGGCAGCTCCTATGAAAAGCCCCGTTATGCACAGCACTGCGCCCAGCAGGACCGCCGCCACACATTCCATCCGTTCGTGACCGTACTGATGTTTTTCATCTGCTTCCCTGGAAGCCAGGACAACCCCTGCCATGACAATGATCGTGCTGAACACGTCGGATGCGGAGTGGGCCGCATCCGAGATCATGGCGCCGGATCTTGCCGCAATGCCGGCAAATAATTTAAATGCTGACAGTACCAGGTTTACAAAAATACTGTTGACAGACACTTTCATGGCTATCCGTTCTTTTCTTTGCTGTCTCACCGGTCCCTACACCCTTCAAATCTGAGTACTTATAGAATATGCATATGCCTTTGAAATGTACTATAAAGATTCACCGTCCGGCCGGGCGTGCATATTATAAAAACAACTGAAACAGCAAAGGATTTTTCATATGACATTTTGTGATTCTTACCATCCGGCGGTCACAGATCCCCATCCCTATCCGCCTGTAAAAGCAGCCCGGCGGAACCCCCGGTATGCGGAAATGATACTGCCTGCACTGAGAGCCCAGTCCAGCGAACTGACTGCTGTCACCACATACATTTATCAAAACTGGATCTTCTTCAAAAAGTATTCCTCACTGGCCGATACTCTGATGAAAATAGCAAAGGTGGAAATGCACCACATGCAGATGCTCGGCACACTGGTCTCCCTTCTGGGCGGCGATCCGAGATTCGCCGAAGACCCCTGCCAATGCTGGAGTGGAGACGCCCCTGATTATACAAAGGATCTTCACCAGGCATTGAAAAGCAACATGGAAGCAGAAGAGGCGGCCGCCAGCTTTTATCTGGAGACTGCCTCTAAGATACAGGACCCGTTTGTCTGCGCCGTGCTAAACCGGATCGCCATGGATGAAAAAGTCCATGTACAGATCTTCCGGCATTATCTGAGTGTTCTTGGCTGCTGACATTTTCTGTCACAGCTTCAGTACCTCCAGGTCATCGGGCACATAGACAGTCCCTGAGTACAGCAGTTTCACTTCTCTTGTATACTGCTTCTTCCGGTTCTTTAAATCGGTATCCTCCGTATGGTAAAGCACCAGATTTCTGACTTTGAGTTTTTCGGCCAGATTCCCGGCATCCAACGCTGTGCTGTGGTGCTTTTCATATGGATGGAATATATCCCTCATGCCATATAAACAGAATGCCTCACAAAGCAGCCAGTCCGCTCCTTCCACATAAGGTCTGCAGATGCTGTTGTACGGTTCATCACCAAGACATGCCAGTGAAATGCCTTCCTCCAAATCTGCACGAAATCCAAATTGTTTTGCCTTCGTGGAATGTATGTCAAAAAAGCGGACGTGCATCCCTGAGATATCCATCTCTTCTCCGTCTTCTACTTCCTGTATCCGTATTTTACCGCCCAAAAACTTCAAAAATTTTTCTGCCAATGTGAGCCGGCAGATCTCTTTCAGGATCTTTGCGGCCTCCTCGTGGCAGTAGATGGTAAAATGCCCGTGATAAGCTTCCGAAAGCATCATGGACGCCGCTTTCCGGACGATCCAGACGGCGCCTAAGATATGGTCCGTGTGAGCATGGGTCAGGAACATACTGCGGATCTGTTCAAATGGAATCTGAGCTTCGTCAAGCCTTAAAAGGATTCCATTCCCTCCTCCTGCATCCACGAGGAAATATTCCTCGCCGTTGCGGATGGAAAAACATGTATTATAACATTTGGTAACCATTGCATGCCCGGTCCCGAGCATAATCAGTTCTGGCTTCATATGATCAATTCATTCCTTTTTCGTTCACTGCACTCTTTTTTCAGTTTCATAGATGCTGCAAGGAGCATCGGTCTGCTAATGCTCCTTGCATGTTCCGGACAAACGGCAATACACCGCATACAGGAGATGCACATTTTCTTCACTGTCTCTTCCGGATGCTCTGCAGGTATGGCGCCGGCCGGACAGAGACGGGCACAGAGACCGCATTTCTTACACTGTTTTCCGGCAGAAGGCTTCATGGGAACGCCATTGTACTCCCGGTACGGCCGGTTTCCTTTCACGGAAAGCTCTGAGACCCTTTCTGTATCTTCTGTCTGCTCTATCTTTTCCCGAATCTTCACCGCAAAGTCCGTGAGCTCACTCTTATCCCGGCTGTCCGGCCTTCCTTCTGCATATTGGCGCATAATGGAATGTTCCGCCCCTGCAGCCACGGCTGCCGCAGGAACAAATCCCTGCTCCTCTGCCAGGTCTTTCATCTCAAGAAGAGTATCGTCATAGTCCCGGTTTCCGAATGCGGTCAGAAGGATGATTGGTGTCTTTTGTCCCTTTAAGTTTCGAAACCGCTCTGCAGCCGGAGCCGGGACTCTTCCCCCGTAGGACGGAACTCCGAAGATCACCAGGTCCTGTGCTCCAAATTCGTGTACTTCCCCTTCCTTTGGTATTCTGGAAAGCTCGATCTCCTGATGAGTTTCTTCCCACGCTTCACCAATCAGTCTGACAATGCGTTCCGTGCTGTATGTAGGGCTGAAGAATACTTCCGTCACTTTTGATATTTCCATACTCAAAACCTCCTGTCTTCACTTTCTGCTATTATAACAGAAAACCTTCCCGTCTGACAGCTTTATCGGTTCCTTTTCTGATAATCTAAAACTCTCTCTTTATCTGAGCTCCTGATCTGATTTTTGATATACCGCACTCTGCCGTCCTCGGATTTTTTTAAGGTCACCTTATGGCGGAACAGGCAGTCCGTCCCCTTTTGTTTTAAAACAGCATCCACGGTGAGGATGATCCTTCCGTCTTTTTTATACTCTGCCCGGATCACCTCAGGAACCGGCATACTCTGGGGAATTAAGTTTCCGCACCTTAAAGGCTCCCACAGATAACGTGTTCCGTCTTCGCCTCTGTCTGCCAGTGCACGCATCTGTCTCTTTGAAAACGGAAGATATTTTTGCAGCAGAAGTTCAAATTCTTCTGACAGTATTCCTTTTGTCCCGTTGTCCCCGTCAAAATATCTGCCGGTCTCTATACGGTACAGATACTCATAGAGATCATTCATATAAAGTTTCCCCGGCTGTTTTTCATCCCAGTCGGTAAGAAACAGATTATTTCCTCTGTAACCCACCGGTTCAATATATCTCCTGCAAAATCTACGGTATTCTTTTGAGAGGGGACGGATGCGGATCATACTGTGGGTATCCATCTCCTCATTTTCTGTATGTTTGGTCTCCCAGATCAGCCATCCTTTCTTCGTCAGCCTCCAGGAGGATGCTTCCTCTTTTTTTACATAGGATACTGCCGGATTCCCCTGTTTGTTCCAGTCCAGATAGGCGTCTGTGAATTCCGCTTTCTTTCCTTTCGGCTTCAGTTCATATCTGTGTATTCCCCCTGATCTGGTGATACAGAAAAATACGGCGGAAGTCTTCCCACCCTTTCCGGCTTTCCGCAAAGCTTTCTCCACTGTCCGTCCATTCTGCATATCACAGTCATTTTCCATACACGCGGCAGAATATCCGCATGTTCCGAGCCGCTGAACAATTCTGTGGATCTCCCCTTTTCCCAGCACAGGATTCATGCCTTTCCCTTTGTCTGCGGATGCATAAATCGTCTGATAGCAGTCTGCCGCCGCAAAAAGTTCTTTTTTGATCTTCTCTGATATTTTTTCCGTTTTTTTATCTGGCTCTGTACTGCATGCGGAGAGGAATCCCAGACATCCCATCAGCAAAATCAACATCTTTTTTATTCTCATCTTTTTCGTCTCCTCCATAAAATCTTACATCCGTAAGACTTTAATGTCAAGTATAGCCGTGCGAGAGAAAAGCCATATTAAAAAGAAAACATTGTTTCTGAAAGGACGGTAAAAACTATGGATGCGATTGTTTATCACGGTGTAAAAGATGTGGGAGTAGAAAAGGTTCCGGACCCCAGGATTGAAAAGGAAGATGATATCATTGTCAAAGTGACCTCCACGGCTATCTGCGGCTCTGATCTCCATCTGATCCACGGCCGGCTGCCTGCCCTGAATCCCGGTTTTATTCTGGGGCATGAGACTATGGGCATTGTAGTGGAAACCGGAAAAGCAGTGACCAAAGTCAAAAAAGGCGACCGGGTCATTGTCCCGTTCCCGGTTGCCTGCGGACATTGTTTTTTCTGCGAACACGGCGAGTACAGCCAGTGCGATAACTCCAATCCAAACGGAGGTGCCGGCGGCCTGTTCGGGTACAGTGATGCCTTCGGCGGATATCCGGGAGGACAGGCACAGTATCTGCGGGTTCCTTACGCCAATGTAGGGCCTGTAAAAGTACCGGATGAGCTTGAGGATGAACAGGTCTTATTCCTGACTGACATCCTTCCCACCTCCAGATGGGCCGTGGATATCAGCGGGATGAAACCGGGAGATACCGTCGTAGTTTTAGGCTGCGGCCCAGTCGGCCTTTTGACAATCAAATGGGCCTTTTTACTGGGTGCAGAACGTGCCATTGCCGTGGACAGCGTAGACTACAGGCTGCGGCATGCGGCATCCTACGGTGCCGAGGTCATGAATCTTAAGGACTACGACAACACGGGAATGGAGATCAAAGAAAAAACCCACGGCGGCGCCGATGTTGTCATCGACTGCGTGGGTATGGACGGGAAAATGTCAGTTGTAGAAAAAGTGGAATCCGCCCTTAAACTCCAGGCCGGCTCCAAGTCTGCCATCGAGATCTCATCCGAAGCGGTGAGAAAATGCGGAACCGTGACAATAATCGGTGTCTACGGTGAAAGATACAATCTATTCCCTCTGGGCAACTTTTTTGACCGGAATATCACGCTGAGAATGGAACAGTGCCCTGCACAGAAATATGTGGACCCTATTCTTTCCCAATCCCAGACAGTTCCTTTGACGCCACCGATATCATCACACACCGCCTTCCTCTTAGTAAAGGGAAACACGCATACAAAATCTTCGACAAAAAATAGGACGAGTGCATCAAGGTCATCTTAAAACCCTAACTCTTATCTCCTTCATGGTAAACGATCTGACCGTCGATGACTGTATAGAGCGTCTTGGTAAGGGTACTCACCGGATTGTCGGAAAATACTGCGAGATCCGCATCCTTCCCGGGTTTCAGGCTTCCGACCCGGTCATCCACACGGCAGTTCTTTTATTACCTTTCCTTTCGTCTGCACATAGCCGTGTTCTATAGTTTCTCCTTCCATAGGAAGGATTTTCCCGTTTAAGATCAGCATCGTTTTATTCCTCCTCTAATCAATAATTTTTTCTTTTTTTGGCATACTGATTATTATACCAAGTGTTATCAGATATAAAGGAGATAAGGATTATGCCAAAAAAAATTATTGTCATCGGTGCGAATCATGCAGGTACCGCAGCGCTGAATACGATACTCGACAATTATAAGGATGTGGACGTCACCGCCTTTGACGCCAATTCCAATATCAGTTTCTTAGGCTGCGGGATGGCTCTCTGGATCGGGGGACAGATTTCCGGGCCTGACGGGCTGTTTTATTCCAGCAAAGAAATCCTGGAAGGGAAGGGCGCAAAGATCTATATGGAGACCTCGGTCAATTCCGTAGATTTTGACAACAAGGTCGTCTATACGAAAGATGCTGCCGGCAAAGACTGTGAGTACCCTTACGACAAGCTAATTCTTGCCACAGGCTCTACTCCGGTAGGCCCCCAGCTTCCGGGCATGAGTCTTGAAAATGTCCAGTTTGTAAAGCTCTATCAGAATGCGGCAGAAGTCATTGAAAAGCTTGAGGATACATCCATCAAGAAAGTCGCCGTAGTGGGAGCCGGATATATCGGCGTGGAACTTGCCGAGGCTTTTCAGAGAAACGGCAGAGAAGTCACTTTAATTGACTGCGCAGACACCTGTCTCTCCGCCTACTATGACGATATATTCTGCAAACGCATGGAAAAGCAGCTGTCTGACCACGGAATCCGCCTTGCATTTGGAGAGAAAGTAAAACAGCTGGAAGGAAACGGGAAAGTCGATAAAATAGTCACAGACCAAAACACCTACGACGCCGACATGGTCATATTCTGTGTAGGATTCCGCCCCAACACAAAACTCGGAAACGGCCAGCTTAAGCAGTTCCACAACAACGGAGCCTATCTTACGGATCTCATGCAGCAGACCAGCCGTCCGGACGTCTATGCCGTGGGTGACTGTGCCACCGTTTACAATAATGCCATCGAGGATACGGATTATATCGCACTGGCCACCAATGCGGTCCGTTCCGGGATCATTGCCGCCCACAACGCCTGCGGTACAGAGCTGAAATCCCCGGGGGTACAGGGTTCTAACGGGATCAGCATCTGGGGCTTAAACATGGTAAGCACCGGGCTTTCCCTGGAGCGAACAAAAAAACTCGGTTTTGATGCCGCCGCCACAGATTATGAGGACTGGCAGAAAGCCGGGTTTATGGAGAAGGACAACTATAAGGTCGTGATCCGCATCGTTTATGACAAAAAGACCCGACGAATCCTCGGTGCACAGCTTTGTTCCGACTATGATATCTCCATGGCGATCCACCTGTTTTCTATGGCCATCCAGGAAAAAGTCACCATTGATAAGTTAAAACTGTTCGACCTGTTTTTCCTTCCGCATTTTAATCAGCCGTACAATTATATCACTATGGCCGCACTGAATGCAGAATAGGAGTGATTCATATGCCGGAAGTAAAAAAATTAACATCATTCCATGAACTCTACAAAGAATTGCTTCAAAAACAAATGAAAAATGAAGATATCAGCGAGGCTGACTATGATCCTCATCAGCTTGACTGCCTTTTAAATCCGGACCAGTATGCCCCGGTCATCCACACGGAATCATGTGAGAGCTGTGCCTATGACAGGGCATGCAAAAACAGCTGTATTTTTGACGCCATAGAAGAGGTTGACGGAAAGCTGGCTATCGATCCGGATAAATGCAGCGGATGCGGTGTCTGTATTGAGTCATGCAGGCTGGATAAGCTGGCAGAGAGCAAGGATATCTTCCCCGTGTTAAAAGAAGTGCGCAGTAAAGAAAAAGATGTTTATGCCCTGATCGCCCCTGCTTTCGTAGGCCAGTATGAAAATGCTTCCCCAGGACAGCTGAGAAGTGCACTGAAAGCCGCCGGATTCAAAGGAATGGTGGAAGTAGCGGTCTTTGCAGACATTCTGACTCTGAAGGAGGCTCTGGAATTTGACAAGCATATCAATTCAAGAGATGATTTCCAACTCACCAGCTGCTGCTGTCCGGTCTGGATCGCCATGATCCGCAAAATCTACCATGAACTGATCCCCCACGTGCCGGGAGCAGTCTCCCCGATGATCGCGGCAGGGCGGGCGGTAAAGCATATTCATCCCGATGCGGTTACAGTATTCATCGGCCCGTGTATCGCAAAAAAGAAAGAAGCCAGGGAACCGGACATTGCAGATGCAGTGGACTATGTACTGACATTTCAGGAAGTACAGGATATTTTCGACGCGGCCGAGATACGGCCGGAAGAACTTGCCGACAACGACAGGGAACATTCCTCCAGGGCGGGCAGGATCTATGCCCACACCGGCGGCGTCAGCGAGGCCGTAAGGTCTACTGTGGAAAAACTCAGTCCGGGAAGGGAAGTTCCGGTCCGTGCACAGCAGGCAGACGGCGTCCCTGCATGCAAGGCCATGATCGAACAGATCCAAAAGGGCGAGACAGACGCCAACTTTTTCGAGGGAATGGCATGCAGAGGCGGATGTGTCGGCGGGCCTAAAATCATCATTGATAAGGACAAGGGAAAAAGAAATGTAGAGACCTACGGAAAAGAAGCACCATATAAAACACCCCTTGACAATCCGTATGTGATGGAACTTCTCCACCGCCTTGGTTTTAAAAATATGGAGGAGTTTGTGGAAAAGAGCGACATGTTTACCAGAGATTTTGCAAATAGTTAAAAATACAAAAAATATATATTTCCCATTAAAAATGCATCCGTTACAGAAAAATGAAATCTGTAACAGATGCATTTTTTATTTATTCCAAACTTGTTTCTTTCATTATTATGCCAGGAATCCAAAGTATACAATTACCACGATACCAAGCAGGATCCGGTAAACTCCAAAGACCTTAAAGTCATGTTTTCGGATGTAACTTAGCAGCAGACGGATTGCCAGGATGGACACTAAGAAGGAAACCACGGTTCCCACAGTCAGAAGAAGCCATTCACTGCCTGAAAACATTCCTACCTTCAGAAAATATTTGATCAGTTTCAGACCGCTGGCCCCGGCCATGACCGGAACTGCCAGGAAAAATGAAAATTCACTGGCAACATAACGGGAGCAGCCCAATAACACGGCTCCCAGGATCGTTGCACCGCTCCTGGATGTCCCCGGAATTGCCGCAAGTACCTGAAAACATCCAATAAAAAACGCCGCTTTATAAGTCAGATCCTCCAGTGACCGCATGGATGGACGCCTGTTTCTGCTCTCAATGACAATGAATGCAATACCGTACAAGATCAAAGTTGCCGCTATTACATAGACACCCGATAGATAATCTTCCAATATCATATCCAGCGGAAGCCCTACGATAATAATCGGTATGCACCCTACGATGACCTTTTTCCAAAGGTTATACGTATCCCGTTTTTCTCTTCTGCTCTTTTGCGGAGAAAATGGATTCAGTTTGTGAAAAAACAGAACCAGAACCGCCAGAATAGACCCGAACTGGATGACTACTTTGAATACTTCAAAAAACTCCGGGCTTGAAGCCATTGGCCATATGTTGTCAAACAGAATGAGATGGCCCGTACTGCTGATCGGAAGCCACTCTGTGATTCCCTGGATAATACCGAGCACAATCGACTTTACGATTTCTATTACATTCATAATTTATCTCCCTTACATGTTTTTGTTTATTATATTTCACTTCAGGAAGAATTTCAACTTACAATACCGTCATTTATTATCCAGCGGCTGAATGAGATATTTATGACTGATATCCTGTACTCCCTGCCCCACGAAATCATTAATGCCGCACCAGGGTTCGATACGCAGATATTTTGCTGAATCAATGGAGGAAGGCATGGTCCAGACTGCCGCTGCCGGAAATCCCGGGTGGGCTCCAATAGAATAGTACATGATATTTGTTCCCGCATTCAGAATTTTCCATGTGTGGCTTGTAAATTCGCACTCAAAAGCCACATCGAAGATCGTGCGGCTCCGATCCCTGAGCTTTTCCGCTGTCTTCGCAAGACACCTTAATTTCAGATATTCATATACATTCTTGCGGACCAGCCGGCAAAACAGTCTCTGATAATAATATTTAGACAAATGTGCCTCATCTGCCAGGAGCTCTACCGCGATCTCCTTCCCAAAGTGTTCCTCAATATAATCCAGCGTTTTTTATATTGCTTCCCAAGCCTACATATTCTTCCTCCTAATTCTTTGTGATATAAAACAATTCTAACGGATTCTCAAATTCTACGCTTGCCGTGAAATGCTCTCTTTTTAGAATTTCATTGGTCCGAAAGAATACGTCCTGCCGCCCCGCTGTGCCCGCAGTCGGCCAGCTGCTCATCGGGAAGCGTACACACTCTCCGCTCCTTTTCCACCAGCCTGCTTACAAACTCCGTGGACGGGGCCTTCAGAAGTTCCTCAGGCGCGGCATACTGCTCGATCTTTCCCTTGTCCATGACCAGCACTTTTGTTCCAAGCTTCAGCGCTTCCGAGATGTCATGAGTCACAAACATGACCGTAATTCCGGTTTTCTTATAGATCTGTCTAAGTTCTGCCTGGAGCTGTCCCCTCGTGATCTCATCCACGGCTCCGAACGGCTCGTCCATCAAAAGAATGTCCGGCGAAGCAGCCAAAGCCCTTGCAATTCCGACTCTCTGCTGCTGTCCCCCGGAAAGCTCTGAAGGATATCTTTCTTTCATATCCTCCTCAAGGCCCACGATGCCCATCCACTTCTCCACCGCTTTTATTGTCCGTTCCTTATCCTTTTTGTTGAGTAGGTCAGGAACATAGGAGATATTTTCTTCCACCGTCATATGGGGAAACAAAACGCTTCCCTGGATGGCATAGCCGATATTTCTTCTCAGGCTGATTAAATCCATCTCTGAAATATCTCTGCCTTCCACAAAGATACTGCCGCCGTCGGGGATTACCAGGCCGTTTACCATTTTCAGCACCGTCGTCTTTCCGCAGCCGGAGGACCCTATAACCGTCACAAATTCACCCCGCTCAACCGTCAGGTCAAAACCTTCTATGACTGTCTTTTCACCGAATATTTTTTTAATCTGCTTAAATTCAATCGCCGTACTCATTTGGTCCTCCTCACTCCATCAGCCCTTTGCTTTTAAGAAAATCCATAGCCGCTTCCTTAGGTTCTTTCTCCTTCGTCTCCACCTCATAATTGATCTTTGCCATCACATTGTCAGAAAGGATTCCGTCAAGCTTTTGGAGGACAGCTTTCAGTTCCGGATGTTCTTTTAGTACCTCATCCCTCACTACATTTCCGCAGGAGTAAGAAGGATAGAAATTCTTGTCGTCTTTCAGAATGGTCACATCAGAAACGCTCAGCTGGCCGTCGGTCGTGAAAATGTTCATCACATCAATCTTCTTTTGTCCGATAGCTTTATATTTCAGGCCGATATCCATGTCCATAGTATTTTTAAAATTCAGCCCGTAGGTCTTGCACAGAGCGTCGTAGCCGTCATCCCGCTCGAAGAAATCATACTCGGCCCCAAAAGTCAGCTGTCCCGCCGCCCTCTTTAAATCCGAATAAGTCCTGAGGTTATATTTCTCGGCAATCTCCCGGCGCACAGCCAATCCGTAGGTATTGTTAAATCCGTACATTCCAAGCCACTGCATCCCGCATTTGTCTTCATAGCCGGCTTTCAGCTGTCCGAACATATCCTCTGTATAAAGGCTGCTCTTTTTCAGTACCATATTCCATCCGGTTCCCGTGTACTCCGGATAAATGTCGAACTCCCCTTTTTCCATGGCCGGCTGGATGTTGGAGGTTCCGCCGCCTACTCCCTGGGTCAGTTCTGCGTTGAGCCCCGTATCCTGCTCAATGAGAAGGCACAGCATCTCCCCCAGGACATACTGTTCCGTCATCGGTTTGGTCGCGATGTGAATGGTGTCCTTCTTTGCCTGCCCGAAAAAGGTTCCGGCTGCAAGGACTGCCGCTGCCAAAAGCGTAAGGAGCAATAAATTCCTGTTTACCTTTTTGGCTCGCCTGCCCCTTGCTCTCATCCTTTGTTCTGCAAATCCAAGAACGAAATCCATGACCAATGCCAGGAGGGCGATCAAAAGGCTTCCCGCCATGGTCATTGCCGAATTGTTGGTCGTAATGCCCCGGTAGATGGCAACGCCCAGTCCTCCTGCCCCGATAAACGATGCAATACCGGCAAGAGCAATGGTCATGGTGACCATATTTCTTATTCCGGACATGATGACCGGCATCGCAAGGGGAAGTTTGATCTTAAATAAAATCTGCGCCCTGGTACTGCCCATCCCTTTGGCAGCCTCAAGGATTCCTTCGTCAATGTTGATCATTCCCGTATGAGTATTTCTCACCATCGGGAGCAGAGCGTACACCGTCAGTGCGATCACCGCAGTAGCATTTCCGATTCCGGAAAACGGGATCAGGAATCCCAGCATGGAGATCGACGGAATAGTATAGAGAAAGTTAATCAGTCCAAGCGCCGGTTTTGCATACCTCTGATACTCACTGATCAGGATACCGACGATGCCTCCAAATATAATAGCAATAAAAATAGCAATCAGAGAAATTTCAAGATGCTCTAAAGCCAAACTCATGAAAAATCCGCTCCGCTGTGTTAATACGGTCCACATTTGATGCAGCATAGACTATCCATCCTTCCTTTGAATTGCGTCTGCGGGGCACTGTTCCCCACAAAGTCCGCAGTGCAGGCAGTGTTCCCGCTGTATTATATACGGCATTCCTTCACTAATGCATTTCTGGGGACATACGTCCCTGCACGTCCCGCAGCCGATACATGCTTCTGTGATCAAAAAACCTCCGAGATATAACGGCTTTCCCCAGGATACACATCGTTCATCATCGGGTTCTCCTCAAAAACGCGGTCAATCCACATCTTTTGATCCGAAAGCTTTTTCACCGGGCCGGAAAGCCTCACCATCTGAAATTCTTTGTTCATCCCTGTGATAGTCGTATATTCATTTGCTATCAGCTGTCGGTAAAAGTCTTTCCCTCTTTCCGTACAAAAATACAGCTTTTCTCCCTCTGCGATCATGACATCGATAATGCGCACCTGGGGATGTCCTTCTTCATCTACCGTTGCAAACGCCGCATCTTTGATCTCTCTTAATAATTTAATACACGCTTCTGCTGTCATCCCTTTATCCTCCTTTGTGAATGCTTAGATTCTAATTTCATGATAATTCCCCGTTCTCCAAACGTAAAGTACGCACAAAAAAGTAGGATGGTTACCGCCAGGAAATCTGGTATCTTTCGGATACCGTAAAATTCGGAAAGGAGCGGCTAACTCTGATTAACCGCTCCTCACTATTCTTCACTGATGATTTCAGCTTTAAAGACATTAATCGTATCCGCGTCCGGACAACAGAACACCGCCGTTCCCTCCGGCTGACCCGGAATGGTTCCGCCATATCTTAAAATATCAACGTACGGAAACGCCACATGCATAGCCATCGGACAAAGCTGTCCCCTCTCCGTATCAAAATCAAAACTGTCTCCGGCCTTATGTCCCCGGTGACAACCGTGATCCCCTTTTCTTTCGATCAGTGTAAGTTTAATCTTCGGACGTCTCAAAATTCAGCACCTCCAGATTTTTCTCGATCGGTATTCCCTTAAACTTATCGGCTGTCTCTCTGTTGAGCAGGATCAGCTCTCTGACGGCGGTCATGGCCCGCTCGGCCGCTTTGTCAAGCTGTGTTCCGTTCAGTACCTGACTTGCCAGAACAGCCGAGAAAATATCTCCGGTTCCCGGAAAACGCACCGGAATCTGTTCAAATGGAAGCTCAGACACCGTATCCGTCTGATGGTCATAGATCAAAACAAAATCTCCGGCCTCCGTCTTTACACTCGTGATGACGATAGATTTTGCACCAAGCTTTCTGAGTTTTTTGAGAAGCTCTCTGCTCTCTCCTTCTGTGATGACTTCCTTTCCCTGATACATGTCCGCTAAAAAGCTTGCTTCCGTCAGGTTCGGCACGATCACATCGGCCAGGGAGCACAGATCTCTCATATAACCTACGGTTTTTCCTTCAATTCCGTTGTAAAGCTTCCCTTCATCTCCCATAATGGGATCTACAAAAATCCATGTTCCATTCTCTTTCTGATCTCTCAGATAGTCTGAGATCAGTTTTACCTGCTCTTCAGATGCGATAAACCCCGTGCAGACAGCGTCAAAAGAAAATCCCAGCTCCTCCCAGACTTTCATCGTCTTCCTCATATACTCTGTGGTCTCTAATATCTCAAACTTTCCATAGTCGAGAGTGTTTGAGACGAGTGCAGTGGGCAGGTTATATAAATTAAGTCCCGCATGGGTCATGACCGGCAGCATGGCAGACAGTGCCACTTTGCCGTAACCGGCCAGATCATTGATCAACAGTATTTGGTCTTTCATGTCATTCCTCATCTTTCTCTACTCTATATTTTTTTCCAAAATTCTTATGAGGCGCTTGTAGTCAATCGGTTTTGAGACATGATCATTCATGCCTGCTGCCAGTGCTTTAGCCATGTCCTCTGCAAAGGCATTGGCTGTCAGAGTGATCACCGGAACCGTAAGAGCCTGGGGATGTGTGCTGCTCCGGATCTCTTTTGCAGCGGTGTATCCGTCCATGACCGGCATCTGCAGATCCATAAGGACTGCCTGATAATGTCCCGGCTCAGACGCCAGGAACTTGTCGAGAGCCTCCTTTCCGTTCTCTGCATTTTCAACCACGAATCCCACTTCAGTGAGTATCGTCTCCGCAATCTCCATATTAAGTTCATTATCTTCTACCAGCAGAAGCCGTTTGCCCCTGAGTCTGTCCGAACACCGGGAATCAGCCCCTGGCACACCTTGTATTTTAAATCCCGCCATCCTGTGCTCCGTAACCTGATCCGAATCGGCGATCTTCAAATTCAGAGTGACGATAAAGCGGCTTCCCTGACCCTTCCGGCTTTCTGCCTGGCATTATTTAGCATAACACGGTTTATTCTCTGTGCCCATTTGCTTATAACAAAACTCAGATGATTTTCACTCCTAAGAAACGCACCAGATCCATAGCCTGCATCGGGCCGATCTTCAGCCCGCGCAGTTCCCGAAAAGTATCGGATATCATGATTCCCTCGATGTTGCTGTCCGATAAGTCGATGCCTTCCAGCTGCGTCTTAAAAAAATCGACTCGGGAAAGGTTCACTTTTTCAAACCGGATTTTTTTAAACTTTACTTCCGCAAAAAACGCTTCACTGAAATCAACTCCTTTAAGTCTGCAGCCGTCCCAGAGCGTGCCTTCATAGTTGGCATAGTGATAACATCCTTCTTCAACCATTGTTGTGCGGAACGTGCTCTGACTGAAGTCTCCTCCGTCACCTTTGCATCCCCATATTTCCGTTTCTTTTAAATAGCAGGATTGAAATCTGCAGTTAGAGAAATCACAGTTCAGGAATTTTACATTGTAGAACATAGAACCGCTGAAATCACATGATACAAACCTGCATTTTTTGAAACAAACATGATTAAATTCTACCTTTACAGGCATTTCCAGACACAGTATCTCACCTTCATATTTTTTTTGTATCAGCGGCTCTTCCTCGGCCGCCGCCTTTATCACATCGTCTTCCAGCATTCCGCACCTCCTTTTGTCAATCCTTTTCCGCCGCCACGATCAGCATCATAGGACGGCGCAATCCATTGGCTGATCTTTTCTGCCAACGCTTCAAAATCCTTCACGTAATGGAATGCAAGTGAGCTGATGACCACATCAAAAGATTCCTTTGGAAAGTCCAGATCTTCCATGGCATATCTTCGGTACCGGATCTTTTCATGGCTGTTCCTTTCTCCTGCAGTCTCTAACATTTTGCTGAAATATCAATGCCTGTCACAGATTCAGCCCCCTTCTGGGGCCCGTAGACCGCACTGCATCCATGATACCCGCACAGAGGATTGGTCACGTCATATGCCATCTCAAACTTACATTCACTTAATTCCGGAAGCACGCAGGTGTCCGTAATCCTCTCAAGCTCAGCGAGTCCTCTGGCTCCAAAAGGAACCTGCTTACCCCCGGCATTCAGGAATCCGTATCCCAAAGCCTGAAGCATCCCAATCCCGCCGTCATTGGTTGCACTTCTGCCAATTCCAATGATAAATTTTCGGCAGCCTTTCTGCACAGCATCCCGGATGACTTCTCCAACTCCATAAGTTGTTGTGTACATCGGATTTCTGTCTTTTTCAGAAATCAGCGTTATACCGGCTGCACCAGACATTTCAATAACAGCTGTGCCGCTTTTTTCAATCATACCATAACCCAGAACACCCTGCCTTTGATCTCATGACACCCCCTGCAGTCGGCCGGATAATATTCTCATTCAATACATACGGTGCCGCAGCAGCTCATCTTTTTTTCCACAAGTGCTTTCACCTTCCCCCGTTTGCGTTATGTGCGTATCTTATGTTGACATTCGCTGCATTCTGCATCATGCAGGGAAATAATACCGCCGCAGTTCGGGCATTTGTATTTTCTCCGATGCTTTTCTAACAAGACTTCCATGCCATGCTCTTTCACATCATTGCTGTTTTCAAGCAGGCTTGCATGATACCGGGAGTTATAGCTTTTTTCCAATGATTTTATCTGCTTACATGGAAAATCAGCACACTCATAACAATAGGTGATATTTTTTCCGGCGGTACAGTCTTTGATCCTGCATTTCCGGCAGTGTTCCGGTTTTCCCCGGTCACTGTTCAGACATCCGGCACAAGGTTTTTTATGATAACAATGTTTGTAACAAACCATGCAGTTCATCCCACAGGGTGCAAACATGTCTGCTTCAATCTTCTCCGGCATTCTCATCTTCCAGCCTCCTTATGTTTCTTTTCCTTCCAGGAATCCGGCAATAACCTCTGCCGCCTTCTCGGCACAGGAGAGAATTGCGGGATGTACCCCTTCCGGGAAAATACATACTTCTGCATTGGTTTCTTTGGTTATTGCACGATATTCATCCTGAAAATCTGATCTGCACATGTCATCTCCCTTGCTGCCCATCAGCAGGAGAGGATTATTTAGCGCGCTCAGCGGCTTTGTAAATAAGGGCAGCTTCTCTTTGGCACACTGTACCATCGCACTTGTATCCATATCCACGATGCGTTCCCAGTCTTCCCCCTGGCACCACTCGTAAAATGCTGTCCCCATTTCGTCCTTCTTGGCATCTGCCCGCTCCTTAAGCAGATTCTCTGCAAAGTCGTCTGCCAGAGTACGTCCGTCAAAACTGTCCGCCACTACCTTGTCCACCAGATCGGGGCGTTCCAAGGCTGCATTGACTGCCGCCCATGCACCGCCGCTGGTTCCCACAAGGTTTACCTTTCCAAGATCCAGATGCTCAAGCAGAGCTATAGTCTGTCTTGCCTCTTCCATCCAGAGTTCCGCCGGAAATGCTTCCAGCCTGTCTGATTTCCCATGGCCCAAAAAATCAATAAGAATTACATGAAACTTATCTTCATATAAAGGCAGTATAAATTCAAACATCCTGGAAGATGCTGTGTTCCCGTGCAATAACACTACGGGTTTTCCGCTTCCTGTTTCTTTGTAATAAATCTTTTTTGACTGATAATTAAAATATGACATCCTTTGCCTCCTGACCGTTTCTTTGTTTACGCCTCTTATCGATCAGCAAGGCTATGGAAACACCAACGCCCTGCTGTCAGTGCTTCATCATCCAAATTCCCATAATCTCAACCTCCATTCTATGTATATGTTCAGTATAACATAGAACTGTACAGATTCCATTCAATTTTTTGTCATCCTTCATCTTGACATTTCTTCTTTCTTGAAGCATGATTTGATTAATATGATCTGTAATACATTTTTGAGGTTGCACATATGAAAAAGATTTTAGATGAGCGTTTAATTTATGAAATCCTCTCTGTAGTGGAAGAAATTCCCCTGGGGAAGGTTGCGACTTACGGCCAGATTGCCCGTCTGATCGGCAAAGAAAAAAACGCAAGACTTGTGGGCAGGGTCCTTGGCATGGCAGAGTACTACGGCAGTTATCCCTGCCACCGTGTGGTCAATCACGCCGGAAGACTGGTCCCGGGCTGGCATCAACAGAGACAGCTTTTGCAGGAAGAAGGGGCTGTGTTTAAAGATGAAGTCCATGTGGATTTGAAAGTTTGTCAGTGGAATGAATAGTCGAAGTCTTTCAAATCAGACATCTGTTATAATATATAATTTCTTAAAAAACTTTTGAGAAAATGCAAAATTCGCCCGACCGCAAAACGCAATCGGGCGCAAGTGAAATATAAACAGCATTATAATGATGTGTGTATTCTTCTATAAAGCCGGAATATCCCGTGGCGGGGGCGGGCTTTTTTTGATAAAAAGTTTGTCTTAATCGTCCTCGTAATCTTTCGGACGATTGTTAGAATTTTTCTTTTGATTATACTTCTTCATAATTACGATTTTGAGAAGCCCAACCGCAATCAAAACACCAATTAGTATCAGCCACCAATACCAAGCCATATGTATCACCCCCTAACCAGCTAATTTTTTTAATAACTTGCTTGCCAAAACATAAAACCATACAGAAGCAACCAGTAAGGCAATCAGCAGATTTATATAACCATTGCTCTGCATTGCTTTCCCTACCCAAAAAGAGGGCAGAAAACCAACGACATATTGAACCATTCCTTTTATGAAAAAAGGAGCTGGAATGCCTAACAGTGTAAGCGCGGAAAGTTTTGTTACAGCCATGCCCTCTAATTTGTTAGTTGATAATGTTATAATCATTAAAGAAACAATAATTGCCTGTATGGAGCCGAGAAACGCTAAACCAATCGTCATTCCAACAGATAGTTTTTCCAATGAGAAAAACAAAAGTACGATAAAAGTAATGACAGCCGAGATAACCGCGGGCACTCCCAACCTTGTAAAGAGATACCCCGACTTACCAAGAGGGGTAATCGAAAAGTACCGTGACACTTTATCATCGATTTCCTCTAATGTAATCATTGCAAATGCAAAGCAGAGTAATACAGGAGCCATGATAGAAAGTAGTAAATCAAAAATCGGATAGTATGCTTGCAAAGAAAAATCTGTTATTCTTTCAAGAAAGGGAATACCGAATTTAATCAAAGCTCCCATGACAAAAGGCGTAAAACAAGCTGCAAACATCATAGGGTCGCTCTTGATTTGTCTAAATACCTGTATGGTACTGGATAATATCCTTTTCATAGCTTTACACCTCCTAAACTTTTCCACATATGCTTAACTGTATGTCGCGCAACTATGTAGAGGATAATCAACGTAGCAATTACAAGTACCATATCAAACGATAGTAAAATGCTTTTTCCAGTTATAAGGTTCATGCAAGCTGTGAACGGAAAAAAGCGGAATATATCTGGTAACTTTACAAACAGACCAACGATAGGTGGAACAAAGCAAACAATTTCTATCGGCATAATCACAATGAGAAATTGGTTCAAGTTTGAAATTTTTGTAGCCGCAATAATTCCAAGCATAGTAAAGATTGCTGATGTCAAGGCTGTTCCAACTGCGATACTAAGTAACTGATTGCTACCGGAAACTAATCCTAATATCATTGCAATTACCGTAGATATGGCAATCAACGCAACTGTTTTTGAAAGTATATATTCGGACATTTTTACGGGAGACACTACAATAGCATTTAATACCTTTTGACTTTTTTCCAAAAGGACAATCGCTCCCATAAAAAACAATCCCATTGCTGCCGGGTCAGAGTATATCATGATAGAAGCAATATCCGTTTTCCAATGTCCCGGCAAAGAGGCAATCCCACACACATATAAAACTGTTAATATAAAGTAGATAAAATAGAAACCATATTTCCATTGGAAATGTATATCACTACAAATTAAACGTCCCAATCTCATTGAAGTGTCCTCCCTGTAATATCAACAAAAATATCATTTAATGTAGGCTCACTACTATGAATAGAAAGCAAA
>Ga0137302_10086_pt1 | contig 78860 bp, 59 predicted proteins | sample Ramsor2O_GlcNAcB_FD_97184 | JGI IMG/M metagenome (GOLD analysis project Ga0137302, IMG submission 97184) | Mouse cecal microbial communities from Vienna, Austria - N-Acetylglucosamine amended with D2O_GlcNAcB | ecosystem: Host-associated > Mammals > Digestive system > Large intestine > Cecum... | reverse complement strand
CTCGATACGCAACAGCAAATGGCAGTCGGAACCTCTAGCTCTGGTTTGTTCATGAAAAAACAGGGTCGAGTGGGAGATTCGCCATTATCCGGCTCAGGATTTTATGTAGACAGTACGATTGGCGGAGCTGCCGCTACAGGTTTGGGTGAAGATTTGATGAAAGGCTGTCTTTCTTATGAAATCGTCCGCTTGATGGGAGAAGGTCTTTCACCACAAGCCGCTTGTGACCGGGCTGTTTATGGGTTTGAAGAACGATTACGCAAACGTTATGGCAAAGCAGGTGCCTTTTCGTTGATAGCATTGGATAAAAATGGGGCATGGGGGGTGGCAACAAATGTAGAATTCACATTTAGCGTTGCGACAGCTGACCAAGAAGCGGCTATTTATATGGCCAATCCTGGTCCAGATCAAACCACGGTGATCACACCGATCACGCAAGAGTGGCTTGATGCATATGAAGCACGCATCAAAGCACCGGTATGATTTCAAAAAAAGAGGATTGCAAAGAGCAAGATCTCGAAAGGAAGAGTGGAATGTTCGATAAATTAGAAAATGTGTTGATGCCGCTTGCGGTAAAGTTAGGGCAGAACAAAATTTTGATCGCAGTGCGTGATGGCTTTTTGATCACGACACCATTAGTGATTGTAGGATCGATTTTCTTACTGTTCGCAAATTTTCCAATACCAGGGTGGTCAGAGTTTTGGGCAGGAATGTTTGGTACAGGTTGGGAGTCGTGGGTCACTCGGGTTTCTGGTTCTGTCTTTAATACAGTTGGCTTCTTTTCATGTCTAGGAACGGCGTATGCTTATGGACGGGAAAAGAAAACCGATCCCATCCAAGCGGCAGCGGTAGCCGTGATTGCGTTTTTGATTTTAACACCAAATAAGCTGATCGTTGAAGGAGTGGCAGATCCAATTAGCGGGCTTTCTTTTGATCACTTAGGAACAAATGGGATTTTTGTCGGTTTGCTCGTCGCACTTATTTCTGTAGAAATTTATGCTTATACAACAAAACGAGGCTGGACCATCAAGATGCCTGATGGGGTTCCACCTGCTGTAACGAAATCCTTTGCTGCGCTGATTCCAAGTGCACTAGTCATGCTCTTATTTTTTGTCATCAATATATTATTTGGTATGACCCCTTTTGGTACCGTCCATGATTTTATCTTTAATGTCTTGCAAATGCCATTAAAAGGAGCCGGTAATACATTAACCGCACAGATTTTCTATAGTTTAGCCTGTACGATTTTTTGGTTCTTTGGGATTAATGGTCCGGCGGTAGCCAATTCTGTATTTGCGCCGATCTTAAGAATTCTAACCATGGAAAACCTAGATGCCTTTCAAGCTGGTAAAGATTTGCCAAACATCTTCACGGATCCATTTTCGAACTTCTTTACCAACTTTGGCGGCGGTGGTTCTACACTTTCCCTTGTAATCATCATGGTCCTCTTCTGTAAATCAAAACGGATCAAAGAACTAGGGAAACTTTCGCTCGTTCCTGGAATTTTCGGGATCAATGAGCCAATCATCTTTGGTTTGCCAGTCGTATTGAATCCAATCATTATTATTCCTTTTATCGCTGTTCCAATGGTTAATCTGCTTTTATCAACATTGGTAACCAACCTAGGAATCATTCCTTATACAACCGGCGTTTCATTGCCATGGACGACCCCGATCGGCTTCTCAGGGTATTTGAGTACAGGAAGTCTGGTTGCCTCTGTCTGGCAATTGATTCTATTAGCCATTGGTTGTTTGATCTACTATCCATTCATTATGGCATTAGACAAGCAATACCTGAAGGATGAACGGGAAGCAGAACAAGCCAAAAGTGAAGAACTGGAATTGTCGTTTGATGATATTTCCATCGATCACTTGTTATAGAAGGGGGATCACAATGAAAATAATCTTTTTGCTGGATCAAATTCAAGCCGGACTTGGTGGGAAAGAACATGGGGATCAGCCATTAGGGGGGCAAAAGACAGCGATTGGTTCTGTCAAAATGTTCGAAAAGTTATTAAAGGAAAAGAATATGGAGGTTCTTGCCACGATTTATTGTGGTGATGACTATTACCGAAAGCATGCGAAGGAATCTTCTTTAAAGATTGCCGCAATGGTACAGAAATTAGGCGCAGATGTGTTGCTTTGCGGTCCATGTTTTAATTATGAAACATACGGGGAAATGGCTGCTGAAGTTGCGAAAGTTGTCGAAGAGAAGGTTCAGATCCCTGCTGTTGCGGCGATGTCCATTGAATGCCAAGAGGCAATCACAAGATTTAAAGATCAAGTAGATATTGTAAAAATGCCAAAAAAGGGTGGTACTGGATTAACAGAAGCAATGAACGAAATGTTGACTCTTTGTCAGTTGAAAGCAGAGAAAAAAGATACAACGGATTACGTGAAGGAACATTGTTACTAAGGAGTGGTAAAGCAGATGGGACAAATGGATCAGCTCGAAAAAGTGGTCAAAACTCCCGGAATTTCCGGAAGAGAAAAAACAATCTCTAAATTATTGAAAGAGTATTATGCACCTTACTGCGATGAAATCATCTATGACAATCTAGGTTCGATCTATGGGGTCATCAAATCTGAAAAGGAGAATCCAACCACTGTTTTAGTGACTGCCCATATGGATGAACTTGGGTTTATTGTCAAAAAAATCGAAGAAACCGGCTTGATTCGCGGACTGATAATGGGGAAAATCGAGCCGAATAGCTTATTGGGACAGGAAGTCCACCTGTACAATCGACAAGGGAAAGCCTTCCCAGGCGTCATTTTAGGACGAAACAAAGCAAACCAGGTTCAGGGAAAAGAGGACGTTTTATTAGATTTTGGTTTTTCTTCAAAAGAGGAAGCATTGTCAGAAGAAGTTTCTTTGGGAGATATGGTGACATTTGCGCCCAAATTTACTGTCAGCAAAAATGGAAAAGAATGGATCGCTCCAAATTGGAATGGACGGATTTCTGTCAATCAAACGATTGATTTGTTACGTCAAATTTATGAAAATCAACTCAGCTTCCCTTTTGATCTATATGTTGGATGTACGGTTCAGGAGCAAGTCGGTGCCAGAGGTGCTCAAACAGCAGCGAATCTGGTTGCACCAGACCTAACGATCATCCTAGATACAAATCGAGCCTGGGATTATCAGGAAGATGCTGGCGATGTACAAGGAGAACTCTCAAAAGGAGTTCTATTGACATATTATGATCCTTCCGTTTTGCCAAATCGGTTGCCGATGGAAGAATTGAGAAAAATCTGTGAAGAGGCAGCATTGCCATATCAATATTATTTCTCATTAGAAGACTCAGACGGTGCTTGGTTCAACAAATTACGGACGGGATGTCCAGTCTTATTTATGAACATGCCTGTAAGAAATATGAACACAGCAGCTCAAGTTGTTTCGCAAGAAGATTATGAAACAGTCGGTCAAGCCATCTATCTTTTTCTGAAAGACTTAGACGAAGCAGCGATTGTTTCATTCAAAGAAGAAAACCGCTAGGAGACGATCCCTATGAGAGCTGTAGACTTAGAAATCCTAAAAGAATTAAGTGAAGCCGATGGTATCGGCGGCCGGGAAAAAGAAATATCCAGAATCGTGAAGAAATATGCAGAAGGAGCAGTTGATTTCTGTTTTTATGACAACCTTGGTTCATTGATCTTAGTAAAAAAGAGTTCTAAAGCGAATGCGCCCAAAGTGATGTTGTCAGCCCACATGGACGAAGTCGGTTTCGTAGTTCGAAAAATCACCAAGGAAGGTTATTTGAAACTCTTACCGGTAGGCGGCTGGTGGGGACACGTCATGCCCGCACAGGAAATGCGTGTCACAACGATGGAAGGCAAGAAATACACAGGGGTCATTGGAAGTCGCGCGCCCCACGGGATGCCGCCAGAAGAAAAGAATAAAGTGATCCCAGCTAATGAATTTTATTTAGATATGGGGGTTCCGTCAGCTGAATATATTCGCCAGTTAGGAATAATGGTAGGCGACATGGTTACACCTAAGACGGTCTTTCGTGAAATGAATGATCCGAATTACTTGCTAGGGAAAGCGTGGGATGATCGAGTTTGTGTGGGTGTCTGTATTGAGGTCATGAACGCTTTAGCCAAAGAAGAGCTAGCTGTTGATGTCTACTTTGCGGCAACGACTCAAGAAGAAGTCGGTATACGAGGTGCCCGTACAGCTGCCCACAGCATTAAGCCCGATTTGGCGATTGCGTTAGATGTCACTACCGCTGTAGACACTCCCTTTGATCAAGGGGGATTGCAACTGGGAAAAGGTCCTGTACTCTCTGTTTTGGATTCGCTAACGATCGGTAATAGTGAACTGCTTGCAAAAATGGAAGAGATTGCAGTAAGACAAAAACTACCTTATCGGCATGACTTCATGACTGTTGGAGGGACAGATGCTTGCAACATCCATAAAGCAATGACAGGAGTTGTTGCAATGACAGTATCGATTCCGACAAGGTATATGCATTCCTCAAGATTAATCATCCACAAAGAAGATTATTTGCAAACAATCATTCTATTGAGTGAATTTTTGAAAAAAATCACCTCTGAAGAAACACGCTCCTTCAAAATTGGACAATAGAGTGTTATTGTTCATCTATGTAAATGCAAAACCAAAATCAGTATCCATCATACTAAGAACCGATATATTTGAGAATCAATCAAATATATCGGTTCTTTTTCTTGGAAAAAGCTTGATAAAAGCAACGATTGTTCAATAAAGCACATGGATACTCGAGTCACTTAAACATCAGATTAAAATAACTCGATATGTTGAAAACGCTTGATTTAACTTATTTTTAAAAAACTGTGAAAAAAATCACAGAAATTGTTTACAAACGAAAAGAGTTATTGTATGATGTATATGTGAAGTAATTAACAAATAAATTGTTAACGAACTAGGAGGATTACAATGGCTAAGACATTGGAAAAAGAAGTGACGATCGATGTACAAGCAATGATCGATGATCTTGCAAAAAAAGCAAACGTGGCCTTAAAAGAAATGGAAAACTTTGATCAAGAGAAAGTAGACCATATCGTACACGAAATGGCTATGGCAGCCTTAGACAAACATATGCCGCTTGCAAAAATGGCAGTTGAAGAAACGGGTCGCGGAATCTATGAAGATAAAGCAATCAAAAATATGTATGCTTCAGAATATATTTGGAATAGCATCAAACATGACAAAACAGTTGGCGTGATCAATGAAGACAAACAAAAAGGGTTGATCGAAATTGCTGAACCAGTCGGGGTTGTCTGTGGGGTAACTCCAACAACGAACCCAACGTCAACAACGATCTTTAAAGCAATGATCGCATTGAAGACTCGGAACCCAATCGTGTTTGCTTTCCATCCATCTGCTCAAAAATGTTCAGCAGAAGCAGCGCGGATCGTTCGTGATGCAGCAATCGCAGCCGGTGCACCAGAAAACTGTGTGCAATGGATCGAACATCCATCAATCGAAGCAACAGGCTTATTGATGAATCACCCAGGAATCGCCATCGTATTGGCAACTGGTGGTGCAGGCATGGTCAAAGCTGCATACTCAACAGGAAAACCAGCCCTAGGTGTAGGTCCAGGTAACGTCCCTTCTTACATCGAAAAAACAGCAAAAATCAAACGCGCGGTCAACGATTTGATCGTTTCTAAAACATTTGATAACGGAATGATCTGTGCTTCTGAACAAGCAGTGATCGTTGATAAAGAAGTCTATGCAGCTGTTAAAGCAGAGTTTGAAGCTCATCAAGTATACGTGGTAAAACCAAAAGAATTGCAAAAACTTGAAGATGCAGTGATGAATGAAGGCAAATATGCTGTAAATCCAGCAATTGTTGGACATTCAGCAATGGAGATCGCAAAATTAGCAGGCATCAAGGTGCCTGAAGGTACGAAACTATTGATTGCAGAACTAGATGGCGTGGGTGCAGATTACCCATTATCTCGCGAAAAACTTTCTCCAGTTCTAGCAATGATCAAAGCAAACAACACAGAAGATGCTTTCCAAAAATGTGAAGCTATGCTTGATTTAGGTGGATTAGGACATACAGCGGTTATCCACACAGAAAATGAAGATTTGCAATTGGCATTTGGCTTACGCATGAAAGCTTGCCGTATCTTGGTGAATACTCCATCTGCTGAAGGTGGTATCGGTAATATCTACAATGAAATGATCCCTTCATTGACACTTGGTTGTGGTTCATACGGAAAGAACTCTGTTTCTCGTAATGTTTCTGCTGTGAACTTGATCAACGTTAAAACTGTAGCGAAACGGAGAAATAATATGCAATGGTTTAAATTACCGCCAAAAATCTTCTTTGAAAAGAACTCTCTATTATACTTAGAGAAAATGGAAAATGTTGAACGTGTCATGATCGTTTGTGACCCAGGAATGGTTCAATTCGGCTACTGCGATACCGTTCGCGAAGTTCTTGCTCGCCGCAAAAACGATGTGAAGATCGAAGTCTTCTCAGATGTAGAACCAAACCCATCAACAAATACCGTTTATGCTGGAACGAAGATGATGGTTGATTTCAAACCAGATACAGTAATCGCTCTTGGTGGTGGATCAGCAATGGATGCTGCGAAAGGCATGTGGATGTTCTATGAACACCCAGATACATCTTTCTTTGGCGCAAAACAAAAATTCTTGGATATCCGTAAACGGACATACAAGATCGACAAACCAGAAAAAACTCAATTTGTATGTATCCCAACAACTTCCGGTACAGGTTCTGAAGTAACCCCATTTGCGGTTATCACAGATAGCGATACGCATGTGAAATACCCATTAGCAGACTACGCATTAACACCAGATGTAGCGATCGTTGACCCTCAATTCGTCATGTCAGTTCCTGCTTCTGTAACAGCAGATACAGGTATGGATGTATTGACCCATGCGATTGAATCTTATGTGTCGGTAATGGCATCTGATTACACTCGTGGGTTGAGCTTACAAGCAATCAAGTTAGTCTTTGACTACTTAGAAAAATCAGTGAAAACACCGGATATGGAATCTCGCGAAAAAATGCATAACGCATCAACAATGGCAGGTATGGCCTTCGCCAATGCATTCCTAGGTATTTGTCACTCAGTTGCTCACAAAATTGGGGGAGAATATGGTATTCCTCACGGACGTACCAATGCGATTCTTTTACCGCATATTATCCGTTACAATGCCAAAGATCCTCAAAAACATGCGATGTTCCCTAAATATGATTTCTTCCGTGCTGACACAGATTACGCAGACATTGCGAAATTCTTAGGTCTTAAAGGAGAAACAACTGCGGAACTAGTTGAAGCATTAGCAACTGCGGTTTACGAATTAGGTAAATCCGTTGGTATCGATATGAACTTGAAAGCACAAGGCGTGACTCAAGAAGTATTGGATGCAACTGTAGATCGTATGGCTGAATTGGCTTACGAAGACCAATGTACAACTGCGAACCCTAAAGAACCATTGATTTCTGAATTGAAACAAATCATTGTGGATGCTTATAACGGCTAAGCAATGAATGCACCAATCCCCTCGGTATCTTAGCTGCCGAGGGGATATTTTTTGTAGTTGAGAGATACAATGAATTGAGTTAACTGTAGGGTGGTGCAGAAACTAGTAAATTTGACTATAAAAGAAGTGGTATGTGATATGTAATATACAGTAGAGAAAACAATTACTATTCAGCCCGTCTGTTTTTCAACATTATTCTCGAAGCTTTTCTTGACGAAGCAAAAGAAAAACGCAACAATAGAGTAGGAGGTGGTACCGATGGACACAGAGGCCTTAGTGTTAGATTTACTCGTTCAGCAAAAACAAATGGAAGCGTTACAAAACTATTTAATGAAAACATCAATGGTTGAAGATGAAGCAAGCCAAACGTTTCTTTTTGACTTAAAGGATTATGTCGATAGTTTATCTTTAGTGACTATTTACGAAACGGCACCAACGATAGAAGAACGTCAAGTGGAAGAGATGTCGGCTATTCTGGGAGATCAGGCTCAAACACTTCGAGAGTTAATCCGGCAACTAGAAGAACTTGAAGATGCTGGGAAGAAGGATTTCTATGGTCAACAAGACGGTGAGTTGCGCCGAACGATTGCTGGGTTAAAAGGTATCCTCGAGTTAAATGGATTACTTTTACAAGATAATCTTACGTTTCAGAGAAAGTGGAAGGACACCGATGGTACAGTGGTAGTCAAAGAAACAGCGTCCGAAAAAAATGGCTTTTTTCAACGTTTGTTTGGTAAAAACAAGTAGCTTCAGTTTTATTTTTCAGCAGTTTGATGTTTGAAAAGGAGAAAGATGAAAAATCATATACAATTGAAATCAATCACCGAAGAAAACCTTTCTGCTCTTTGGTCGATCAGTTATGGTCCTAAAGCTGACTTAGAGTGGAAAAAGTGGGATGGACCTTATTTTCAGGACCCTATCCTAACCTGGGAAGAATTCAAAAATGGATTTGGCAAAAATTGTTTAAATAATCCATTACGGAAGGCTATTTATTATCAAGGAAGGCTTGTAGGAATCGCCACTGCATATTGGGAAGATGGCAATCTGCATCAATGGCTTGAATTTGGTGTAGCAATCTATGATGCCACTTTATGGAATCATGGGGTCGGTAGTCATGCGATGCGTTTGTGGATCACATTCTTATTTGAACAAGAACCACTCATCCAACGGATCGGATATACGACTTGGTCAGGCAATCACCGGATGATGAAGGTTGGGGAAAAACTGGGCATGACGAAAGAAGCACAAATCCGTAGAGTTCGTTATTGGGAAGGACACTATTATGACTCAGTAAAATACGGTGTGCTGCGAGAAGAATGGAACCAAAGAATGGGCAGGTAAGAAAAAAACTGCACTGTACCAATAAACGGGATTTTTTGTTCCGTCTGTTGGCATCGATAACAGATCTAACTGCTAAAACGTAAAAAATATCAATTTGTGGATCCAGCTGGGGATATTCCTTGCTGGTCTTTTTTTGTCGCCAACTGTTATTGATTGTCTTGCTCCACAATATTGAAAGACGAGGAAGCTAAGAAGCAGCTTTATTTCAGCTGATCAATTTACAATTTTAGATGCAATGCTTTTTTGAAAGTCATGGGAGAGTAAGCGTAGATACACTGATTTTTGTTTGAAGCAAAGTCAAAGCAGGTGCAGCTATTTTTTTTGCTACCATTATTCCTAGAAATACTTTGGTCTACAGATACAGTAGTTATTAATTTTTAGCAAATGAAATGGCGTGATTGGGGTGTGAAAAGTGCGTAACGTTCGTGCTATATTTCACTAGTTAAGTTATAACTTTACTATTTTCCATTTTAGGATTATTATTATTAAAATGAGAATATGGTTAAAAAAAGAAAAGGTAATGATTAGCAAAAAAGGAGATCAAAAATGAAACGAAAAATATTTAGCTATGTATCTTTATTTGTCTTATTAAATTCACCACTGGCTACCCCCGTAGTGACAGTACTAGCAGCGGAGGGAAACGACTCTGTACAGTCTGACACCACCCAAGAAACTAGCAACGATTCAGTTGAGACTGTTACTGAATCTTCTACCTCTGAAAGTGTTACTTCTGATTCAAAGGAATCAAGTTCTGAGAGTGAAGCATCAACAACATCAACAGCATCAACAGTAGGTACAGAAGAATCATCGATTCCAGATACAAGTTCTGCCAAATCAAAGGAAAAATCAGCTAGAAGTTTGTTGCCATCAAATGCTCAACAGTTCGCAAATTCGTTGCCTGATAATCAAGCCAATACTGAGGATGTTTCTAGTTGGTTACCAGATCCTACATTACAGTCAATAGTGGCGAAGGCATTAGGAATCGAAGTATCAGAAATCACTAAAGAAAAAATCAGTAAAATGCAGACAATCTATATTTATTCGACTGATTCAGCTCTTGCTGATTTGTCCGGTTTGGAGTATGCCACAAGCCTGTCTTCCTTTTACATGAATGGAACCAATCAGATTTCTGATTTTTCGGTATTAACTAAGATAGATAGTTTAGTCTATGCTTATTTAATGGGAGCGAATGTTACAGATGACAATGTTCCTGATTTTGGGGACAATCTTACTCGATTGAACCTTTCTTCTGCTAATGTCACAGATGCTGTCTATCCGAAGATACTTGAAATGAAGAATTTAGAATCACTTACTTTTGAGTCGAATATGAATATTACTACGATTGCGCCATTGGCTGCATTGCCGAATTTAAAGGAATTACGGATTCAATTTTGTGCGGTCAGCGATTTCACCGTTATCAACAATTTTCCTGTCTTAGAAAATCTGGCGGCTTATGGGCAGAATACAGGAAGAAGTGATGGAGTGACTACGATATCTGCTAAGGAGCTAAATTATGATGCTGCAACGCAGTCATTTTTTGTCCCGTTTTCGATCATGCCCAATCGACTAACAAATTTTGATGGCTATGTTCCACCTTTTTCAACATCCAATAGTCAAAGCCAAACGTATTTTGACTTAAACGGGGTTCAACTCCCTTCTTCTCAGCTATCTATTACAGATCAAGGCGTCACTGTGTCTGATATAACCCCAGAAGAATTTGAAGGTATTCATACGATGAAATACAATTCACGTCTGAATAATCCAGCTGGGACATATGCACAACCAGATGGGTTTAGCTTCTACGCGATTTCTTCAGGTACCTATTTGCATCAATTTGCGATCAATCATCAAGAAGCAGCCGCAGATGTAACAGTAGAATATGTGGACACAGATGGAAATGAGATCCATGCACCACAAGTCATTTCAGGAAATGTTGGAGATGACTACGACGCTACGACGGATGTATACAAACTAACGATCAGTGGTTATACATTAGACACGAAACAATTACCAACTAATAGCACTGGAACAATGAGTGACCAAGCGCAAACCGTGACCTATGTATATGCGAAAGACCCTGTAAAAGCCGCAGATGTGACGGTAGAATATGTGGATACAGATGGAAATGAGATCCACGCACCACAAGTCATTACAGGAAATGTTGGGGATGACTACGACGCTACGACGGATGTATACAAACTAACGATCAATGGTTATACATTAGACACGAAACAGTTGCCAAATAATGGCACTGGAGTAATGAGTGATCAAGCGCAAACCGTGACCTATGTATACGCGAAAGACCCTGTGAAAGCGGCGGATGTGACAGTGAAATACGTGGACACAGATGGAAATGAGATCCATGCAGCACAAGTCATTTCAGGAAATGTTGGAGATGACTACGACGCTACGACAGATGTATACAAACTAACGATCAATGGTTATACATTAGACACGAAACAATTGCCAAATAATGGCATTGGAGTGATGAGTGATCAAGCGCAAACCGTGACTTATGTATACGCGAAAGACCCTGTGAAAGCGGCGGATGTGACAGTGAAATACGAGGATACAGATGGAAATGAGATCCACGCACCACAAGTCATTACAGGAAATGTTGGGGACGACTACGACGCTACGACGGATGTATACAAACTAACGATCAGTGGTTATACATTAGACACGAAACAGTTGCCAGATAATGGTACTGGAGTAATGAGTGATCAAGCCCAAACCGTGACCTATGTGTATACCAAAGATCCTGTGAAAGCGGCGGACGTGACGGTGAAATACGTGGACACAGATGGAACTGAGATCCACGCACCACAAATCATTACAGGAAATGTTGGAGATGACTACGACGCTACGACAGATGTATACAAACTAACGATCAGTGGTTATACATTAGACACGAAACAGTTGCCAAAGAATAGCACTGGAGTAATGAGTGATCAAGCGCAAACAGTGACATATGTGTATACGAAGAATTCGGATAAAGGCAAAGATTCAGAAAGAGCGGCAGCTGTGACAGTTGTCTATGTTGACAAAGACGGCAAAGAAATTCATGCAGCGAAAACCATTCAAGGAAATATCGGTGATCACTATGATGCTACTACGAAAGAATATCAGTTGTCGATCAATGGTTATCATCTAGATGAGAGCCAATTACCAGAAAATCGGATCGGAAAGCTAGGGAAAGAGCCGCAAACCATCACATATGTATATACAAAAGATGCTTCTCCAGCAAAAGCATCCACTTCAGAGCAAAAAAACAAGACATCAACATCTAAGAAAGAAAATACAAATTATCAAAAAGATTCAGAATCAAAAGCAAAATTACCACAAACCAATGACGTATCAAAAAGTTATTTAAACCTTATAGGAATTGGATTAGTCAGCTTTATTGGATTCTATTTAATAAAAAGACGAAAATAAAAGGTAGCAGTTCTTTTTGATTACGAGATGTCGATTCTTAAGTGGAGACAAGGATTGTTCATTAAGAAAGATCGATGAGTAAACGGCTAAATACCAAAACAAGGAGCCTATCTTCTTGTTTTGGTATTTTTGTGTGCGGTAGTCTTTAGGAATCAGTACATCGACAGCTCAAAAAAATAGATCTATTTACAAATACACTTTTTAAAACATAGAGAACGTTCATGCATTTAAAGGAATTTCTTGTTCTATGCTATACTTGGGGCATCAAAAAATACTTTTGACTAAAACCGATAAAACATGCAACGATAATACCGGGTGATGTTCTTTGAACTTTGTTATTGTGTAGGAGATGGGAGAGAAGACGAATGAATCCTTTAGAGAATATGAATCAGGCAATGGCCTATCTAGAAGAAAACTTGTTAGAAGAAATTGATTTTACACACATGGCTAAATTAGCTGGTTGTTCGGAATATCATTTTCGGCGGGTATTTTCCTATTTGGCGGGTATGTCTTTAAGCGAATATTTGCGATGCAGGAAATTGGTTTTGGCAGGAGACTTGTTGAAACAAGGAGCGAAAGTAATCGACACTGCAACGTTACTTGGTTATGATTCGTCGGATGCTTTTAGCAAAGCCTTTCGTGGGATGCATGGCATTTCTCCCTCACAAGCAAAACAGCTGGATGTTATTCTAAAAGCATTTCCACCAATGACTTTCCAGCTGACAATCAAAGGAGGTAACAAAATGGACTATCGGATCGTACACAATGAACCTTTTCAAATCGTCGGTTTCAAAAAAAGGATCACGCTGCAGTATCAGGGAGAGAATCCGCAAATGACATCACTGTATGAAAAGCTGACGCCAGAGCGCATTATGGAACTCAAAAATCTGGCAAATATCCAGCCGCGAGGAATTATCAGTGTGTCGGCAAATTTTGTCGAACGAGAAGTGGAAGGAACAGCGCTTGATCAGTATGTCGGTGTAGCAACTACCCAAAAAGCATCAGAACCTTATGATGTGTTACAAGTGGAAGAATCTGATTGGGCAGTCTTTACAGTAGTAGGACCATTTCCAGAAGCAGTTCAAGAAACTTGGGCGCGTATTTAAAGCGAATGGCTGGCAATGTCTGATTATCAATTAACTGGAGGACCCGAACTTTTGTGGCATGAAAGTCCTGATTTGTCTAAACCTGATTGCAAAAGCGAGCTATGGATTCCAGTCAGTAAAAGCTGATGATTGACGAATCAAACGTCACGAAAGAACGTGCAAAGTGAGGAATCAAAACAAGCCAAAAGAAGCACAGAAAGTCATTTCTGTGCTTCTTTTGTATATTCATTGAATAGGAGTTTGAGAAGAATCCATGATGTGGAATTTGTGAGAATAAGACGAGTGATGGTGCAAGAAACTTTGGGCGAAGCCCATTGCTCAAAATAAGTAAGCTAAAAAAATATATTCAAAATAAAAAATGTTATTGTATGTTTGAGAAGTAAGAAGTAGACTATTCTTAATAGTAGACTACTCTTAATGATAGAGCGACGCCTTTTATAGACAAACGTTTTTGAACAAGTATGCCAGGGAGGAGCTGGGTAAATGGACAAGCAAACGAGTAATCAATCATGGTTTTATAGTACATTTTCAAATGACATCCCAAAAATGTTACTCGATGGAAAGCGGGTAGCAGCACTGATTGAAATTGACGCCAAGGAATATCCTCAAGGGTTTGTCAAATGTTCAGCTGGAACGCCTAATTGCAAATGTATCATTGGAGAAGATACGATTGACATAATCAAGTTGGGGGAAAACCATTGTTTGTTTATGAAAAAGCAGGAACAGGAACTATTTCACATAAGCAGAGCAGATTTGGAATATCTTTATTTAGAGATAAGAAGATTAGGATCTGCGACTAATGGGTACCATTTCTTATTTTTAGATTTGAAAAGCAAGATAAACCCGAACCCGCTAAAATTTGCTATCAATTCTTTGAAACCATTTTTGCTGCTGTGGAATCATCCAGCTTTTGCAGCAATTGAAAAAAGGGTAGACGATCGCTTAACTCCTTTACTAAATTGCAAGGATTCAGATAGGATCCCTGGCGAAATCAAAAGTAATAGAATCGATATTCCTTTAGTGACTGATCGAATAGAATAGAGACAGATTCAAATTAGTCCAAGTGTCAGGCAAAACCCGACTATCGAATTTTCATTGAAACAAGCAAAAAGACTGCGAAGAACCTTTAGAAAGGTTCTGTCGCAGTCGTTTTCTTGTATACCATAATCAGTTCACCATTTTCTGGATCTATGTGATGGGTATGCCTAAAGCCAAAAGCGGTATAAAACGAAAAGATCGTTTTGTTTTCTTTGTGGGCACTTAAATAGATTTTTTCCACTGGCCAATGGCAGAAAAGATAGTCTAGGAGCAACGGCATAAATTTCTTGCCTAAGCCTAATTTTTGCCAATGCTGATCGATCATCAAGCGATCCAACCAAATACTTTGTTCTTGTTCGTTATAGGCACCGACCATTGCAAAGCCGACAATGGTTTCTTCTTTGTACAAAGCAAGCGGGACCCAATGCAAAGAAGTATCATATGCAGCTTCCAGCAAGGAGGTGGTGTTGTCTTCAATAAAAGTACGTTGGGATTCTGATACTTTTAAGGCAGCAACTGTACGCCAAGTAGACTGGGACACTTCTTCAATTCTGACTGTCATAGTGTATGTCCTTTCTTCCATTTTTTTTAGTATAACGAAAGCTGTCTCAAAGAACAAATACAGTTGCCGCAATTAGCAGCTAGTCTTGCGTTAGGGGGAGAAGCCGGGCTGTCCTTTTCGTATTTAATTTACTTTTTAGCAATAGTTTACTTTTTGTTTACTATTTCCTGTTACTATAGTATTGGCTCAGTTTTTATTATTCTGATAATCAAATTTTATTTTCTTTATTTAAAAAGGTAAGAAATCGGATCATTGCGTGTGCAAGGCAGAAAGAATTCACTCTTTCACAACTGACTGAATGCATCGGTTGAAGTACCTATAAGTATGGGCTAAAATCGAAAAAAATAGACAGCACCTCCTTTCAATAAGAGGCGGACTACGTCGTGAAAACAGGCGATCCCAATTTTTTCAAAGAGAACACTTTAAATGATGGCTGCATAACTATGTTGAATCATCGCTATCAAAGAGAAGAGGAAAAGAATGACTATCAAGCAGCGTTTATTTATATCGCATATATTGATGATTATTATCCCAGTTTTATTGAGCTTATTAGCTTCAGTGATTGCTTTTTTAATGGTCTGGCGTTATTTCTGGGGGCTAGATGAAGGAGCCATGATCAAGAATACCGAATTTCGTGCCCAGTATGCGACGGTTGAAAGTCTGGTGATCAAATGGGATACGGAGAAGACGACAGATGCAGAAGTAGTCGCCGACATGCAACATTTCAAAAAGACCAATCATAGCAAAAATATTGCATTGCTGGTTTATCGCGGCGATAAGCTAATTTCGTCTGTAGGGGAAGTAACAGATCAAAAAATGAAAGAAACTGCTCTTAAAGAAGAGGGAGAACATAGTTACTTAAAAGATCAAACCTTTCTTACGACATTTGATACCAGCAACTACAAGATTATCTTGATCAATTCAAATTATTACAATGATTTATATTATCAAGATCCATTATGGGATCGCGATTACAAAGCGATGTTGTCTCGGATCATCGTGTTAGTCGTGATTTTGATTTTGTCGATTATTTTTATTACTAGCCGTGTTCTGACGCGATATCTCACAAGAAGTATTACCGATCCTTTGGAATTATTGACTGTAGGTTTCTATAAAATCAGAGAAGGAGATCTGCAATATCAGATCCAGTATACGAAGCAAGATGAATTTTTACCGGTCTCAAAAGACTTCAACGGTATGGCACGTCAGCTGAAAGAAATGATGGATAATCAAAACAAACTGGAAACCAATCGTCGAGAATTGATCGCGGGTATTTCCCATGATCTGCGAACCCCACTGACTTCGATCAAAGCCTATGTCGAAGGACTAGAGAAGGGGATCGCTAATACACCTGCCATGCGGACCAAATATTTTACGATTGTAAAAAAGAAGATCGATGATTTGGACCAAGTGATTGCACAGCTTTTCTTGTTTTCTAAGTTGGATACCGGTGAATTTCCTTTCAATCTAGTGACAACTACTAGTAAAAAACTGATCGATGAATACATCGGCTTTATCCAGCAGGAATACGAATTGAACGGATTGACGATTCTATTGGAACCGACGGATCAAAACGTTTCGCTAGAAGTGGATCCAGTTCAGTTTCGTACAGTCTTAACAAATCTATTTGAAAATGCCCGCAAGTATGTGGATCGCAACGATAAACAAGTGGTCGTCTCTTATGAAGTAGTTGAGGAACAGTTTATCTTGTCGATCATTGATAACGGCAGCGGTGTTTCGGAAGAGAATTTGGAAGACTTGTTTGAACTTTTCTATCGCGATGACCGCTCAAGAACCAACCCGAGCAAAGGCAATGGCTTAGGCTTAGCGATTTCGAAGAAAATCATTGAAGGATTCAATGGAACGATTCAAGCGTATAACCATCCAGCAGGGGGATTAGCGATCGTTATCACCCTCCCAGTTAAATCAAAAAGGAAGTGATCGAAGTTGAGTGTACGAGTATTAATTATTGAAGACGATGAAGATATTTCAATGATCGAAAAAGATTTTTTAGAAATGGAAGGGTATGAAGTCCATATCGTTAACGACGGTTGTGTGGGCTATCATGAAGCATTGACGGAGAAATACCAATTGATCTTATTAGATGTGATGCTGCCAGGAATGGATGGACATGAGATTTGTCGAAACATTCGCGATAAAGTCGATATTCCAATCATTATGGTCACGGCCAAGTCAGAAGAATTAGAAAAGCTGCGAGGTTTAGGTATAGGTGCGGATGATTATATTTCGAAACCTTTTTCGCCAACCGAACTTGTCGCTCGGGTCAAAGCGAACATTGCACAATACAATCGGATCAAGCGCGGACAACAGACAGAAACTGTATCTAGTGAAATCGAATTAGGCGGTATCCGAATCAATTCACAAACGCATCGGGTTTACGTGGATGGAATCGAAGTTGACTGCAAACATCGAGAGTATGAGTTATTGCTCTTTTTGATGGAAAATCCAGAGATCGTCTTCAGCAAAGAACAACTCTATGAAAAAATCTGGGGGATGGAAGCACTAGGCAACATCCGAACCGTCGCCGTCCATATCAATCGTTTAAGAGAAAAAGTCGAGGAAGATCCCACCAATCCACAATATATTCAAACCGTCTGGGGAGCAGGGTATCGCTTTAAGGCGTAACATTGCAGCAAAGTGGTTAGTTGCTGCCAAAAAATATAGCAGCAAGAATCTTTTTTCAGCATAGATGCTGTTTAAAGAGATTCTTGCTTTTTTTATGAAGAGATGACAATTTTGTTCGTGAAAGCCATTTTGTATTACAAAAATGTAAGCAGATTAAAAAAAAACTAATAAATGAAATAAAAAGTTTATCGCCAGTTTATAAATTGTTTAACATTTCAAGGTCAATTATTTACTCCTTCATTCTAGAATCAATATAGCAAGAAAAGGAGGGATTTGGTGAAACAACGAATCAAAAATGAACATGTGCGTCAAGCACTCTTCTTTGCAGGCAAAACCCTTTTTTATTTCTGTATCATTTTGATGCTGATTTATCTTTATCATTATAAAAACGTGCAAGGTGGCACCTTTATCTATAATGAATTTTAGGAGGAATGTTCATGAACGTGGTAAATATTGTGCAAGCCATTGAAGAATGGGCACAAAAGGATCCAGAGAGGATTGCCTACCGAGAAGATGACCTAACATATACTTATGGACAATTAGCAGCTCGATCCGACCAATTAGCTGCCTATCTCGAGGAAACTCTGGAAACTCGCGGACCGATCGTGGTTTATGGCGAGTTAGAATTTGACATGCTAACAGCCTTTTTGGCAGCTTCCAAAACAGGTCGGGCATATATTCCGATTGAAAGTACCACGCCAAAAGAGCGTATTGAATTGATCCTCTCTGTGGCTACGCCAGATTTGATCATTAGCGTAGCTGACTGGCAAGGTCCGGAAACAATGATTCCAATGCTAGAAATAAATCAATTGGAAGAAATCTATCAAAGTGGGCGCAATTTAGGCACTACAAAAGTACTAGGGAAGGATGATATTTACTACATCATCTTCACATCAGGAACGACCGGCATCCCTAAAGGAGTTCAGATTAGTCATGGAAATTTATTGAGTTTCGTGCAATGGACATTGAAGGATTTTTCTTTACGCGAAGGGATGCATTATTTGGCACAGGCACCGTATTCCTTTGATCTCTCTGTCATGGGGTTATATCCAGCATTGACTTCTGGCGGCTGTTTGGTGCCTTTAAAAAAGGCGGTCATTAATGACTTCAAAACATTGTTTGGAACCTTGCCGCAATTGGCTATCAATGTTTGGATCTCGACACCTTCATTTATGAAACTATGTTTGATGGAAGAGACCTTTGACGGGATGCACGTTCCTCAGTTGGAACGTTTCTTATTCTGTGGGGAAGAACTACCAAAAAAAACCGCTCACGCACTGCTGGAACGTTTTCCAAATGCAAAAATCTACAATACCTATGGACCTACTGAAGCGACTGTTGCCGTATCCGGAGTGCAAATCACTGAAGAATTACTGGAGCAATATGATCGAGTGCCAATTGGGTATGTGAAAGAAGATTCGACGGTTTTCTTTATGGAAGAAGATCAACTAGTTCCTAAAGGGCAAGTAGGTGAGATCATCATTAGTGGTCCTAGCGTGTCAAAAGGGTATCTGAACAATCCCGAGAAAACAAAAGAGGCATTTTTTGTCCATGAAGGGCAACCAGCGTATCGAACCGGCGATAGTGGCAGAATGACGGAAGATGGTTTGTTGCATTATGAAGGGCGTCTTGATTTTCAAGTGAAGTTCCATGGGTATCGAATGGAATTAGAAGAGATCGACCATCATTTAAGCAATAGTTCGTGGGTCAAACAAGCCGTCGTAGTCCCTAAATATCAAGAAAAGAAAGTGGAACAGCTGATTGCTTATGTCGTTCCCGAAACGCACCCCTTCGAGAAAGAGTTCCAACTGACAAAAGCCATCAAATCTTCACTGAGTGAAACAGTGATGGAGTATATGATTCCGCAGCGATTTATCTATGTTGAGCAGTTGCCTCATACGGCAAATGGCAAAATCGACCGCAAATGGCTGACAAATGAGGTGAATCCTTCATGAACCTGCAGCATATGATTCCTTATGCAAATCCCACCTATTTCATTTGGCTAATGGTAGGATTGCTTCCGATGATGCTTGTGCTGCTGTTCAAACAAAAGCGTTGGCAATGGTATCAAACGTTACTCACACTAGCGGTATTGTACGTAAGTTTTGGTGGTGAATATTGGCAACAGGGGCTAGCGCTGATCGGATACGTCGTGTATCAGACATTACTCGTCTATGGCTATTATCAGCATCGCCAACGAGCAAATACTTCAGGCGTCTTTTATGGTGCAGTGGTAGCAGCGATTTTACCATTGGCATTGAGCAAAGTCACCCCTTTCTTTGTTGGACATGCCTCATTGATTTATTTCTTGGGTATCTCTTATCTGACCTTTAAATCAGTGCAAATGATCATGGAGATACGGGATGGACTGATCAAAGAATACCATCCTTGGCGTTATATCCAGTTTCTACTATACTTTCCAACGATTTCTTCGGGTCCGATCGATCGGTATCGCCGCTTTGAGAAGGATCTGCTGAATCCGCCGACAAAAGAAGTGTATCTCGATTATTTAAACAAAGGAGTCGCCAAAATCATGCTAGGGCTCCTGTATAAGTTCATTCTTGGTTATTATCTCGGTCAAGTATTACTGCCGATCGTAACCAAAGAAGCTCTGCAAAATGGCTTGTTCTCTTGGGGGATGCTGGGTTATATGTATGTTTATAGTATGTATCTGTTCTTTGATTTTGCTGGCTATAGTTTGTTTGCGATTGGTGTCAGCAACTTCATGGGTTATGATACACCAGCTAACTTCAATAAACCTTTTCTGGCGCCTAATATCAAAGAATTCTGGAATCGTTGGCACATGAGTCTGTCTTTTTGGTTCCGAGACTATGTGTACATGCGTTTAATGTTCACACTGATCAAGAAGAAAGTTTTCAAAAGCCGTATCGTCGCATCCAATGTCGGCTATTTTGCCCTCTTTTTGTTAATGGGCATTTGGCATGGACTTACCTGGTATTACATTTTATACGGGGTATATCATGCGACATTGATTTGCGGAAATGATGCGTGGATCCGTTGGAAGAAAAAACAAGGAAATCTGCCATCGAACAACCTAACCAAAGCGGTGTCCACTGTATTGACCTTCCAAGCAGTTTGCTTTAGTTTTCTGATTTTCTCAGGAATCTTGGACAAATTATTCGTTAAATAAAAGGAGAAAAGAATATGACAACCAAAGAAGCAGTATTAGACATTTTAGAATCAGTTACAGGAAGTGATGAAGTAAAAGAAAACGAAACAATCGATCTTTTTGATGAAGGATTATTAGATTCATTAGGATCTGTTCAATTGCTGGTTGAACTAGAAGGGCAGTTAGGAATTGAATTTCCCGTATCGGAATTTGACCGGGCAGAGTGGAATACACCAGCAAAAATCATTGAGAAAGTCGACACGCTGCAAAGCCGATGATGAAAAAACGACTACTCACGGCTTTTGGACCGCTTCTTTGTGCGGGGATTCTTGTCGGGGTACTCTTCCTTGGCCCTTGGAAGATCAATAGCCACGATCCGAAAGTCATCGCTCAAGCGGCGACGGCAATGAATGATGCGGTGTTTCGCGGGGATCGTATCAAAAATGAGGCAATAGCAACAGGAAAATATGTCCCATTTTTTGGCTCATCCGAACTAAACCGTGTGAGTGCCACCCATCCTTCCGTATTGGCGCAGAAATATCAACGTTCTTATACGCCATTTTTGATTGGTGCACCTGGCACCCAGTCGCTGACCCAGTACGCCATCATTCAATCAATGGCGAAAGAATTAGCAGGGAAAAAAGCAGTCTTCATCGTTTCCCCTCAATGGTTCGTTCCTAAAGGGTTGAAAGGAGACTATTTCAACCATCATTATTCCGAACAGCATGTGTACGATTGGCTCTCTTCGTTAAAGAAAGTCTCTGACACCGATCAATACTATGCCGAACGTCTCTTAGACTATTCGAAAGTGAAAGAAAATAGCTTGACGGAACAAGTCTTGAATGAAGTGAAATCCGGTAAGATACCGACTGATTGGCAGAAAAAACAGATTGATCTGCAACGATCTATTTTGAAACGGGAAGATGAGCTTTTTAGTGGTCTTGGGTTGGGGCACAACTTGACTGACAAAATCACTGCTGCTGCAAAGAAATTACCTTCTACCTATAATCTCGCTCAAATAGAACAAGTAGCCGATAATGAAGGAAAAGCAGAAACGACTAATAATTCTTTAGGGATCAAGAATTCTTTTTACCAACATAATCTGCAAAGCCGCATAGATAAAATGAAAGGCTCTCAAAAGAAATGGGATTATCGTTTTGGACCAGAATATAGCGACTTTCAACTAGTACTGACAGAATTTGCTCGCAACAATGTGGATGTCTTATTTGTGATTCCGCCCATCAATCAGAAGTGGATGGATTATACCGGCTTGCCGCAAGAGGTGTTGTCCGGTTTTGACCAAAAGATTCGCTACCAGTTAAGAAGCCAGGGCTTCATGAATATCGCTGATTTATCAACGAAGGGCAATCAACCCTATTTCATGGAAGATACGATTCACTTAGGCTGGCGTGGCTGGTTGGCAGCAGATGAATACATTCAGCCATTCTTGGATTCCAAGGTCAAAGAAAAACCGTTGTATGAAATCAACCATTATTTTCTCTCCAAAAATTGGCAGCAAGAAGCACCAAAAGATATTCAGGGGAAATGAAAAAGGAGGACTGTTGGAGAATAGGAATGCTGGAGGCTTCATTCAATGAGTAGACATACGAAAAGACATGCAAAAAGACGCTCAAAAAGAAACGTTCAAAAACTATTGCTTGGGATTGATATCCTGGTAATCATTTGTGGTCTCATTGGCATCTACTACTTGTTTTTGCCAACGGAACCAACGGCTGCTTCTGATCATTCCAGTGAGCAAGTCGCACATTCCAGTACTGCCAGCAGCTCCTCCTCCAAAAAGGAGCAACCCGCAAACAAGAAACAGGACTTGTTGGATGCGGGGAACTATGACAATCTCATTAGTGACCAAGAAGTCGTCACAGCCGAAGGAGCCAGCTACGATCAGAAAATTCTTTCCAGTGGTTTTATTGGAAGTGCATTGGTTGTAAAAAACGGGAAAGTCCTGCTGCACAAAGGGTACGGATATGCTGACAAAGCAGCTGATGTCAAAAACACCCCGACAACATTATTCAATATTGGCTCGATGCAAAAAGGATTGACGGCGGTCTTGATCATGCGGGCAATTAAGGAAGGGAAACTATCCTTGACGGATACATTAGCGCGCTTTTATCCGTATATTCCAGGCGCTGCCAAGATTACGATTCAGCAAATGCTGCAGATGGCTTCCGGACTCAAACTTTCAGAAAATCCGCAAGGACTGGAAGACGTGCAACAGATCCTCGACTGGGATGCCACCCATGCTGTCTTATCCGGAACCCAAGGAACATTCAAATATAGTCCCATCAACTACAATTTACTGGCAGGTATTTTGACAAAAGTATCAGGAAAAAGTTATGATGCGTTGTTAACGGATTTTTTTATCAATAAGAATGGGTTGAAACAATCTTTCTTGTATAAAGCCTTTTTACAGCAGGATCATCCTACGGTCAATTACAAAACGGATGGCGAAGCAGATCCTTACGGGAACCCTAACAATATTTCCTCAGCCAACTTGGCAGCTGAGATAGGAACTGGAAATCTCTATATGTCAGTTGGCGACTTGTATCGCTATTATGATTTATTATTGAATGGGAAACTGCTGGATAAAGCTTCACTGAAGCAAATGTGGCAACCAGCCGCTGGCGGGTCCTATGCCGCAGGTTTTTATGACAAAGGGACTTATTTTCGGGCTCATGGTGGTAAAGGAGGATTCGAATCGTTTGGGTTGTTTTCTAAAGACAACAAAACCAGCGTGATCCTACTATCCAATCGTGGACGTAAAAGCGACACAGAATTAATGAATCAACTCTATCATCCGCTTGCAAATGTTGATGCTTCTTTTTGATTGCGTCATTTTGCTCGTGCAAGCTTAGAGTTTTCAAGTAGGACACCCTCTGTTCCTAAAGACAAAAGCACATGCTTTCGTCGGGGCTGAGGGTGTCTTTTTTTAGTTTCTTTCAAAGGGGATCCTCACAGCAGTTTGTAATGATTCCAATGTATCTCTAGGGGCTAGATTAGAAGAATTTTAAAAAAGTAGGCAATTGCGTTTGAACTTCATTCTCAATTAGTCTAAAATAGTGAGAAAGAAAAGATACTGGAGGGAACAGAATGTCAGTTTTAGAAATCAAAAACCTGCATGTCCAAATTGAAGATAAAAAGATCTTAAAAGGTGTTGATCTTGTTTTAAAAACCGGTGAGATCCATGCCATCATGGGACCTAATGGGACAGGAAAATCTACCTTATCTGCGGCAATTATGGGAAACCCGAATTATGAAGTCACTGAAGGAGAAATCTTGTTCGATGGGGAAAATGTGCTGGAAATGGAAGTGGATGAGCGAGCACGTTTAGGTTTGTTCTTGGCGATGCAATACCCTAGTGAAATTCCAGGAATCACAAATGCTGAATTCATGCGAGCTGCTATCAACGCTAAACGGGATGAAGAGGACAAAATCTCTGTCATGGATTTTCTAAAGAAATTAGATCAAAAAATGGATCTATTGAACATGCCAGAAGAAATGGCAGAACGCTATTTGAATGAAGGTTTCTCTGGCGGGGAAAAGAAACGGAACGAAATCTTGCAATTATTGATGCTAGAACCAACATTTGCGATTTTAGATGAAATCGACTCTGGATTAGACATTGATGCCTTGAAAGTCGTCGCTAAAGGGGTCAATGAAATGCGCGGGGAAGGCTTTGGCGCGCTCATCATTACACACTATCAACGGTTGTTGAATTATATCACTCCTGACGTGGTACATATCATGATGGAAGGTCGCGTGGTAATGACGGGATCTGCTGATTTAGCGAAACGCCTGGAAGCTGAAGGCTATGCTGGAATCAGTAAAGAATTAGGGATCGACTACAAAGAAGAAGAAGCATAAGGAGGCAAGGCAAATGGCAAAATTACAGGATTATCTTGACCAAGTCAACGTGTTTTCAGCGTTGAAAGAAGAACCTGAATGGATGTTGGAACTCCGCCAAGCAGCCCTTGCAAAAGTGGATGAACTCCCGTTTCCAAAAATTGAACGGGTCCGTTATGAACGCTGGCCTTTGTTTAATATCAATGAAGCAGCACTTGTCGGTGAACAAGAATTCTCTGGCGTGATTGATCCAGCGGCAGCAGGATTGGGGGCAGTTCCATCCTTTGATGCAATGGATAGCCATCCAACGGTTGTTCAGTTTGATGAAACAACGGTCTTTGAACAATTACCGCAACATCTAGTGGATCAAGGTGTCATTTTTACGGACTTGTTTACCGCAATGAGAGAAGTACCGGAACTCGTCAATCAATACTATATGACTAAAGCAGTCCCAATGGATGAAGACAAAATGACTGCGGCCCATGCGGCATTTATGAATAGTGGTTTATTTTTATATGTACCCAAGAATGTCATCATTGAAGAACCACTAGAAGCAATCTTCTATCATAATGGCAATAGCCAAGCGCATTTCTTCAAGCATGTCTTGATCGTAGCAGATGAGCACAGTGAATTCAGCTACTTGGAACGTTTCCAAACCAAAGGGGATCAAGCCAAAAAGCTATCTGGAAATATCGTTGTAGAAGTGATCGCCAAAGCAGGGGCTAAAGTCAAATTCTCAGCTATTGATCAATTGGGGGTCAATATCACTACCTATATGAATCGACGAGGCTATGTCTTACGAGATGCTATGGTTGATTGGGCGATTGGTGTCATGAATGACGGCGATGTGATTGCTGACTTTGATTCAGACCTCGTTGGCGAAGGCGCCCATTCTGAAGTAAAAGCTGTTGCTATCAGTGCCGGTCGGCAAACACAAGGGATCGATACGCGAGTGACAAATAAAGCACCACATTCGATCGGCCACATTTTGCAACATGGTGTCATTAGAGAACGCGGCGTCTTGACCTTCAACGGTATCGGACATATTTTAAAAGGAGCCAAAGGTGCCGATGCCCAACAAGAAAGTCGGGTCTTGATGTTGTCTGACCAAGCTCGTGGCGATGCCAATCCGATTCTATTGATTGACGAACATGAAGTTACGGCAGGACATGCTGCCAGTGTGGGTCGTGTCGATCCAGAAGAAATGTACTACTTGATGAGTCGCGGCTTGCGCAAGGAAGAAGCAGAACGCTTAGTGATTCGCGGATTTCTGGGATCTGTCTTAACGGCCATTCCTGTGAAAGAAGTGCAACAAGAACTGGTGGCTGTTATTGAAGGGAAGTTACTTGCATGATCGATGCCCAAAAAGTGAAACAAGCGTTTCCTATCTTGGATCAAATCGTCAATGATGAGCCATTAGTCTATCTTGATAATGCTGCCACCACCCAAAAGCCGGAAGCCGTTTTGAAGACGATCGCTGCCTATTATCATCAAGACAATGCCAACGTTCACCGCGGCGTTCATACATTGGCGGAACGGGCGACCCATTCTTATGAAGCCGCGCGGGAAAAAGTTCGCCATTTTATTCAGGCCAAAGAAACCGCCGAAGTGTTGTTCACTCGTGGTACGACGACAAGCCTGAATTGGGTAGCCCGCAGTTTTGGGGATCAATTTGTCAATGAAGGTGATGAGATCGTGATCTCTTACATGGAGCACCATTCCAATATCATCCCATGGCAACAACTGGCAAAACGCAAGAAAGCGATTCTGAAATATATCCAATTGACGCCAGAAGGTATCCTTGACATGGATGATGCACGTCAACAGATCACGGATAAAACAGCGGTGGTTGCCATTGCTCATGTCTCAAATGTTCTTGGTGTGATCAATCCAATTGCTGAGTTAACGCAACTAGCCCATCAACACCAAGCCGTGATAGTAGTAGATGGCGCCCAAGCAGTTCCCCATATGTCAGTTGATGTCCAAGCATTAGATTGTGACTTCTATGCTTTTTCTGGTCATAAAATGTGCGGCCCGACCGGCATTGGTGTCTTATATGGCAAACGTTATTGGTTAGATCAGATGGAGCCAGTGGAATTTGGCGGCGAAATGATTGATTTCGTTCATCTTCAAGAAAGCACGTGGAAAGAATTGCCATGGAAGTTTGAAGCAGGTACCCCAAACATAGCTGGCGCCATCGGGCTAGGGGCAGCGGTAGATTACTTGAGTGAACTTGGGTTAGCGGCCATCCATCAACACGAGGCTGAACTGGTCGCTTATGTTTTGCCAAAATTGCAAGCCATTGATGGACTGACGATTTATGGTCCACAAGAAGCAGCCAAACGAACAGGTGTCATCGCTTTTAACATCGACGGGATTCATCCCCATGATGTAGCGACTGCATTAGACATGGAAGGTGTCGCTGTCCGTGCCGGTCATCATTGTGCACAACCCCTCTTAAACTATTTGCACGTACCGGCGACTGCACGTGCCAGCTTTTACCTGTATAATACAAGAGAGGACGCCGATCGATTGGTTGACGCCATCAAGTTAACAAAGGAGTTTTTCCAACATGGCATTAACGAAATTAGATAATTTATACCGACAAGTCATATTAGATCATTCCAGTCACCCCCATCATCGCGGAACACTGGGAGATTCTACCTATAAAGTCGAATTGAATAATCCCACTTGTGGCGATGTGATTCATTTAGAACTCGCCGTTGAAGGGGAGACCATCAAAGACGTGGCATTTACCGGTGAAGGCTGTTCTATCAGCACTGCCAGTGCTTCAATGATGGGAGATGCAGTGATCGGCAAAACATTGACCGAAGCTGGAGAATTGTCAGGTTTATTTTCTGAATTGGTCCAAGGTCATACTGTTTCTGACAGTGACCGTCTAGGTGATGCTTCAATGCTAGGAGGAGTGGCTAAGTTTCCCGCGCGGATCAAATGTGCCACCCTTGCATGGAAAGCATTGGAAAAAGCGATCGCCGACGATACCCAACAATCAGATGTGGAACACAGACACTCGGAAACCGATGAGCATCAAGTAGAGTAGATTGCAGCAAAACAAAGGAGTGAGAACCATGGGTGTACCCGAATTAGAAGAATATAAATTTGGCTTCCACGATGACGTGCAGCCCGTATTTAGTACCGGTGAAGGCTTGACCGAAGACATCGTCCGTGAAATCTCACGGGTCAAACAAGAACCAGAATGGATGTTGGAATTCCGATTGAAGTCATTAGAAGCCTTCAACAAAATGCCCATGCAAAACTGGGGACCGGATCTGTCCGACATCGATTTCGATGCCATCAAATATTATCAAAAACCTAGCGACAGCCCAGCTCGAGACTGGGATGATGTACCAGAAAAAATCAAAGAAACCTTTGAACGAATCGGAATTCCCGAAGCAGAACGTGCCTATTTAGCCGGGGCTTCGGCACAGTATGAATCAGAAGTCGTTTACCATAACATGAAAGAAGAGTTTGAAAAGTTAGGCATCATCTTTACCGATACCGATTCAGCCTTGAAAGAATACCCAGAGATCTTCAAGCAATACTTTTCAAAATTAGTACCGCCAACCGATAACAAATTGGCTGCACTGAACTCAGCTGTTTGGTCCGGTGGAACCTTTATCTATGTACCAAAAGGCGTCCGCGTTGACGTACCGCTGCAAACCTATTTCCGGATCAATGCCGAAAACACCGGTCAGTTCGAACGAACATTGATTATCGTTGATGAAGGTGCCAGCGTCCACTATGTGGAAGGCTGTACCGCACCAACCTATTCCAGTAATAGTTTGCATGCAGCTATCGTCGAAATTTTCACCTTGAAAGATGCCTACTGCCGTTATACAACCATCCAAAACTGGTCCGACAATGTCTATAACCTCGTAACCAAACGAGCAAAAGCATTGGAAGGCGCCACAGTCGAATGGATCGACGGCAACTTAGGTGCCAAAACAACCATGAAATATCCAAGCGTCTATCTCGATGGCAAAGGTGCCCGCGGTACGATGCTCTCCATTGCATTTGCCGGTGCGAACCAAATCCAAGATACAGGTGCTAAAATGATCCACAACGCACCAAACACTTCCAGCTCCATCGTCTCGAAATCTATTTCAAAAGACGGCGGCGCCGTAAACTATCGTGGACAAGTCACCTTCGGCAAGAAGAGCGCAGGCTCTATCTCTCACATCGAATGTGACACTATCATCATGGATGATCTATCGAAATCCGATACCATTCCATTCAATGAAATCCACAACAGCCAAGTGTCATTAGAACACGAAGCAAAAGTCTCAAAAATCTCAGAAGAACAACTCTACTACCTCATGAGCCGCGGCCTATCCGAAAGCGAAGCTACCGAAATGATCGTCATGGGCTTCGTCGAACCATTCACCAAAGAACTACCAATGGAATACGCCGTCGAGCTAAACCGATTGATAAGTTATGAGATGGAAGGCAGTGTGGGGTAAATCTGCTGTATTAGCTAGAATCCTTGATTTTTGAGGATTCTAGATTTTTTGTTTGCCTAAGTAAGGTGGTGTTTGTGAGAAGTTTAAAACTCGAGAATTGCACAAACTTTTCAGCTCTTTTTATTTCTTAAAAATAACCTAATAATAAATATTCGAGGTCATTTTCAAATCTTTATGGATAATCTATTTACTGGCTCCTTTGATTGGAATTAAGCTAGAAGTAACAGGTTTGCGTGATCGATACATTGTATACTGTTGAGTGTTAATATAACCATGCCGAGTTTTGATTTTTCAGAAGAAAAGTTGATGAGTAAAAAAAGAATGCTAAAAAAGCCCAAATTCTACTTAAAAAAGAAACCAAAATGTAGACGGACTCAGTTAAGTTGTTTGATAGTGAGAAAAAATTTGGGGTTATTGCTAGCAATGATAAAGATATATTCAATTAATTGTTAGAAATTATTATTGTTAGTGGCTTCAAAAAAGTGATAGAGTTAACTAAAGAATGGGCATTAAGAGCTAAGGCTATAAACACAATAGTTATTTCAGAATAATAGTTTGAGGATTCTGCATATTGATAGATTTTCCTAATTTAGTACAAATGGGAACTTTGTATTTGAGATAGGTAAAGCCAAGTTTAAATCGATATTTGGAAGCATTACTTTTAACAAGTGCTATTTATTATTGTTGAGAGTTGATATAATTAAGCGAGGTGAATTATGAAAAAAAGTGAAAAATTATACTATCAATTAATAGTATTAGTATTAATTAGTCCGATATTTTTATATATCTTGTTGCAGTTGTTTCGATGGGGAATCCATCATCATAATTTACAATTTCTAATAATAGGTTCCGTTGATGGATGGATAAGCTACTTTGGTATTGTGGTGGGATCGCTTATAACAATTTTTACTGTCATAGATGCGATAGAAAGGGATAAGGATTCTAGACTCAAAGATAAAATTAAAGCTGCGCAGCCATATTTATTTGTAAATCCAACCATGGATAACGATGGGGGTATAAAGCAAAAATTTTTTAAGAAGAAGGATGATGTACCTGTTTACCCATTAAATTTTGATATCTCGAATCTCTCGAACAATGCAGCAAAAGATCTGAAATTAAAATCAACGACTATTTCGGAAATTCGTATGTTAGATAATGGTGATCTCACTTATTTTGATATCAGTGATAATGTTGACGGCATTCAATGTATGTTTGTACCACTAGATAAAGACAATAAGTTCATTCCGCCAGATGGACATGACTGTTATGTAATGAACTGCTTTGTAAATAGTGACGAATGTACCAGTACAGGGATTTTAGTTGAGTTAATATTGGAGTATAGTGATATTTTTGACTTGGCAACCTACTCCCATAAGTTTGAAATAGAGCTTAATTTAGGTTTCTTCTTCAACGGAGATTTGACGTTCACTTTGGATTCATCAAAAAATACGATTGTCAAGGTTGAATGAATGGTTAAACATACAAAAAATCTATTAAGTGAACAACCATCCCGTTATAAATGAAAAAGTAGAAACTGTGTGAAGTGTAGTGATGATTTATTTAGAAGTCTGGGAGTATGTGCGAAATCTGAATTGGATCAGTCACACTAGACTAAACAGAAAAAATGAGGTATATAGAATATAAGGAAACATACTTGGAGGAATATCAAGTGACAAATTTTTGAGTCAGTTCGTACGGGAAAGCATCGAACTGAAATTTATTAGAGAGTATTAATTAACACCATTTACTTTCAATATTAAAAGCAAGAAGTTTATCAAAAAGTAGTTGCACTTCCAAGGGATTGAGCTCAATTATTTAAGACTTTCTAGTAATTGAGGCTTTCTTCTGATAAGAAAGATGATTTTTAAAGTCTATTAATTGAAAAATGATAAAGAAAAGCCAATACCTTTACATCTCTTTTAAATAACACGAATAATTCTAAAATGTATTTCCGAGCAGTGTAAAGCTAGAAAGAAAATAAAATTTTTTCAAATAATTTTTTTAATGTGAAATTAATAAATTTCCTTTTCGGATGACTGCAGGGAAGAACGATAGTTTGATAGTTTATCGACAAATGTCTGTTTCAATCATTAACAAAGATTATTTTAAAATGATCTTCATACGAGTGGTTTCACAGTGTTTTAAGATCGATTAAACCCAATATAAAAACAGCTTTGTTTTACACAAAATCTACTGAATTCTTGATTTTTATTCGTATAACGTACTTATACTTTTCTAATCGTATTAAAAAATCATGAGGCAAAACGGCAAAATAAAAATTGACAAGAAAAAACGAATTTGTTAGTGTGTACCTGAAAATAAAATATGATTTGTTAGGTGAGGCTCCTATGCAAACATAGGCTACTGCCCAAAAATGTCGAGAGACGCCAATGGGTAGAACAGGAACTGTCGAATACAAGGCTTTTCTTAAGGTAGCTAAGATGTTTGTCTTTACGTTGTATAGTGCCAAAACTCAACGATTAGATCAATGTCTTTTTTGTCTTGTTTTTTGACGAATTTAGAGCGACTTTTCGCGGAGTTTTTGCGGAAAAGTCGCTTTTTTTTGTGCCTAATGATTCGATTTTATTTTTAAAACGAGGAAAGGAGCAGGAGTATGTATTTTTGGGAATGATGGGTCTGAGTGTGCTGGCAGGAGGCCTTATTGGTGTTGAAAGACAGTGGAGAAAAAAGCTAGCAGGTGTACGGACGATGGTTCTAGTCTCGCTGGGAGCAACGATTTTTGTTTCATTATCCTCGATGGTTGCGTCTGATACGAGTCCTACTCGAATTGCTGCACAAGTAGTGAGCGGTATTGGCTTTTTAGCTGGCGGGATTATTTTGCGGGATGGTTTTAGTGTAAAAGGATTAAATACTGCAGCAACATTATGGTGTACAGCAGCTGTTGGCACAGTGATTGGCGCTGGTTATATCCAAGAAGGATTTTTTGCAGCGCTAATGATCATGCTGGTGAATAGTGTGATTCGTTTTCTTTCTCAAAGATTTGATCAATTTGCTGAAGGGTATCGAACAGAATCTCTGGAGAAGAACACAAATTCATTTTTGATCATTACGGGAAAAAGGTCTTCTGAGGTGGCTTTGCGGACAGAGGTCATCAATCAATTGGATCGGTATGTTCTTTCATTTTGCCATTTTGTTTGCCAAGACCTGGCAGAGAATCGGATTCAGCTGCAAGTAGAGATCGAGCCTGCTGCAAATGCTGATTTAGCAGTGAAAGAAATTGTTACTCACTTGTCGAAAAATAATCATGTACTAGAAGTTTTTCATTTAGCAGAGGAGGGAGAAACATGGTAAAACAGTGCTTACGTTAATCAGATGGGATAGTTGTGACTATAAAGAAACATTAGTTTTGCGAAACCAAGTCTTAAAGGTTAGTGCGGGACAACCGTTATTAAGAGAGTCTCCAGCAGAGGAGAAACAAGCTATTCATTTGGTGGCAAGGCAAAATAAGCGGATTGTCGGTACCCTTCTTTTGCACCCTTGTTCGTCTAAGTGTATGCAAATAAAACAAGTGGCCATTCACCCAGATTATCAAGGGCAAGGGTTAGGGAAGAAATTACTAGTGTATGCGGAGCAAATTGCCAGAAATTTAAATTACTCGACCTTATTTTTAACAGGAAGAAAGCAAGCTTGGGGCTTTTATCGGAGATTAGGATATAGCGAAACAGAAGCCTATCAAGCAGATGCTTTGATCTTGAAGGTTTTTAAAAAAGACTTGTCAGTTGACCGATATTTTTTCAACCGGAAGGAGATGAAAACAAATGGACGATAGTCATTCGATACCAAAGGGTTTGGCAGAAGAGGAACAAAGAGATAGTCAGATACTATTGTCTATTTGTTTTTAGCGCCTTCTTCTTCAAACCCTCGCAAAAAAACAACAATGCTAGGAAACAATTTTCTTGATCATTCGAAGAGAGTTGTGGCGAACTATTTGGAGAGAAGGTAGAAAAAGTGGAAACAAAAAAACGACCTATTCAAAGCATTAATTATGGATTAATGGCAAAAAAAACGATCGAAACGATCTATGAAACCTTTCAGACTTCTAAAAGAGGACTGACTGAAGGACAAGCAATCGCGGCTAGGAACAAGTATGGATCAAATCAAATTTCCTATGGAAAGAAGACCCCATTCATTATGGAAGTCTTAAAAGCGTATATCACTCCCTTTACATTAGTGCTGATTGGGTTAGGGATTACCTCTTTTATCACTGAAGTCGTTATTGCGGCACCAGAGGAACGGGATTATTTTGGCAGTGGGATAATCTTTGTCATGATTTTGATTAGCGGCACCATGACGTTGATTCAATCTGTGCAATCAAATAAGGCTGCGGAAAAACTAAAGTCATTGGTTAAGGTTACTGCGACAGTGAAGCGTAAAAGCGTCTACGCAGAAGTACCGATGGAAGAAATCGTCTGCGGAGATATTGTGAAATTGTCTGCGGGAGACATGATTCCAGCGGATATCCGCTTGACTGCAACGAAAGACTTGTTTATTTCTCAATCTTCTTTAACGGGAGAAAGTTATCCGGTTGAAAAAAATGCCGAAGCAGTTGTTACAAGCCGTGATTCTGAAACAAGCTATGAAAATTTAGCCTTTATGGGAAGCAATGTCATCAGTGGTACAGCGGAAGGGGTTGTGATCGCTACTGGCAACCATACTCTTTTCGGTGATGTGGCAAAGTCATTGTCCACTAAGCCTATTCGAACCAGCTTTGAGTTAGGGATTCGCAAAACCTCGTTCTTATTCATCAAGTTCATGGCATTAATGGCACCGACGGTCATTGTCATTAATGGCTTCACGAAAGGCGATTGGATGGAAGCATTCCTGTTTGGTTTGTCAGTGGCTGTTGGGCTGACGCCAGAAATGTTGCCGATGATCGTAACAACGAATTTGGTCAAAGGCGCAACTGGAATGGCGAAAAAAGGCACTGTGATCAAGAACTTAAATGCGATCCAAAACTTTGGTGCGATCGATATCCTCTGTACGGATAAAACTGGCACGCTAACGCAAGACAAGATTATTTTAGAGTACCATTTGGATTTGACTGGAGAAGAAGATGAGCGAGTATTGCGGCATGCCTATCTTAACAGCTATTACCAAACCGGATTGAAGAACTTATTGGATGTTGCGATCATTGATGCGGCTAAAAAAGAATTAGGAGTCCCTGATCTCCCATATAAAAAGATCGACGAGATTCCCTTTGATTTTGAACGGAGACGAATGAGTGTGGTTGTAGAAGATCCGTCTGGAAAAACACAAATGATCACCAAAGGCGCAATCGAGGAAATGCTCAGCATCTCAAGTTATGTAGATTTCAAAGGAAAGGTGACTGCATTAACTGAGGAGATAAAACAAGAAGTTCTAAAAAAAGTCAATGAACTAAATGAAGATGGGCTACGTGTAATCGGGGTAGCTCAAAAAACGAATCCAAGCGTGGTAGGTGAATTTTCTGTAGCAGATGAATCTGAGATGGTTCTCATTGGGTATCTAGCGTTTTTGGATCCGCCAAAAGAAACCACGAAACAAGCACTGGAAACGTTAAAGAAACACGGAGTTGGCGTGAAAGTGTTAACTGGCGACAATGCGTTAGTAACGCAGTCTGTGTGTCAGCAAGTTGGATTAGGGGCAGAAAAGCTGATCAGTGGAGAAGACATTCTAAATGTATCGGATAAAAAACTTAGTCAACTTGTTGAAAAATACAATGTTTTCGTCAAATTGAACCCGCAGCAAAAGCAGCGAATTACCGGGATTTTGAGAGAAAATGGGCACACAGTAGGATTTTTAGGAGATGGGATCAATGATGCGCCAGCAATGAAGGCAGCAGATGTCGGAATCTCAGTAGATACGGCAGTAGATATTGCCAAAGAATCGGCCGATGTTATTTTGTTAGAAAAAGATTTAATGATTTTAGAACGTGGGATCATTTCAGGACGAGAAACCTTTGGGAATATCATGAAATATATCAAGGCGACCGCAAGTTCTAATTTCGGCAATATGTTTTCGGTTCTCGTTGCTAGCACGTTTCTGCCATTTTTGCCAATGTTGCCGTTACAGATTCTTTTCCTCAACCTTATTTACGATATTTCCTGTGTATCGATTCCTTGGGACCACATGGATAAAGAATACTTGGATAAACCAAAGCGCTGGGATGCATCGAGTATCGGTAAATTTATGATTTGGTTAGGTCCAACAAGTTCAGTGTTTGATATTACTACCTATTTATTGATGTACTTCATTATTTGTCCAGCGGTAGTTGGTGGCGATTTCCATACGTTGACGCCAGAACAACAAGTCGCTTTTATCGCTGTCTTTCATGCTGGCTGGTTTGTAGAATCGTTATGGTCGCAAACACTCGTGCTCCACGCCTTGCGGACACCAAAGATTCCATTTATCCAAAGCCGCGGCTCATTCATTATGACAGCGATCACTTCATTAGGAATTGCCGTCGGGACATTCTTACCGTTTACGAACTTTGGCCAAAGTTTAGGCATGGCAGTTCTTCCATCAGCGTACTGGCTATGGCTGACCGCAACCATCATTGCTTACTTAGCCTTAGTAACGATTGTCAAACGTTTCTACATTCATCGTTATCAAGAATTGCTCTGACAATAAAATCTTTGACCGTAGAGCAAAAAAAATTACCTTTAATAATCAGATAGGCTTTAAAGCAGTCCAGTAGATATGACCGAAGGATGTAGTCTTTTAGAAGAATTGTCGTAGTAATGATTTAGCGTTTTTGATGGCAAAACAGGTTTTCTTGAGCGAAGCAGAGACGATTCAACTAGTAACTTTGAAAAAGCTGAAATGATTGCGATTTGGATGGTCCGAGGATCAGGTGATAGCCTATTTTACCGGTGATCTGAAAAATATGCTTGCTTCTTTAGATCAAGCAACTCTTTGATATAGTCAATGAAGAAAATAATCTTAGTTGGATTTCCGAATAGAGAGAATGTTGAATGCTCCACATTCTCTCTATTTGTTTTACCTTTTAATAATGAAGCGTATTTCTCTTTTTTCTATGTTTTAGCAGAAGCGCCAAAGCGATCATCCATCTATGACAGGAGCTTTTTCGTTTCCAAATATCGCCTGTTAAATTTTTGTATTTTGAAAATAAATTTATATTGTAATTGTTATAAATAAATATTATCATTATATTTGTAATATTCGGAATATTATAGCATTAAGAAGGAGGTAGTCCATATGAGGACAATGACTGAGACAGAAACTCGTTCTGTTAAAGGTGGATTTCATTGGCATTGTTGGGTATGTGGTGCTGGTGGCGGTACAAAAGCTGGTTACTTGCGTCATGTTCAAACAAATTCATTCCATATTTTCATTTCGTATTGGTCGTAAACCCGACTATCATTAGCATGCTATAATAATCAATTGATGGAAGAATGCTATAATTATTTGATTATAGTATTCTTTTTTAGGAGATGGATGCACGGATGCGCATAATAGATAAATGTATACTTTTAGGAATAACATTGGTATCTTTGGCAGCTTGTACAAATCCTGAGAGTTTAATCGAAAAAGATAGAAAATCAGAGGAAGAAAAAATCCTTGAGACCTTTTCTGATAAAGAAATCATCAAGCTAGCAGACTTGGATATCCAATTGAAAGAGGTAGAACAATCCAATGAGGGAGATCGGTCGGTGATCTCACTGACATTAGTGGTCATCAGTGACTCTTTACCGGAAAAAACCGAAATCGATAATCATATTTTCTCAGTAACTGCAGAACAGAATCAAGAACCCCTGACATCCATTGATGCGATTGATTCTTTTGTTTTAGACAACAAAAAAGAGCTAACCTATCGCTTTATCCTACATTCGAATACAGACGTGGTTCTTTTCACTTTTGACTACACGAATAACTCGCAACATATGACCAAACACTACGATGTATATCTAGAGTAGGGGGAAATGTGATGATTCAGTTTAGAGATGTAACCATCCATTCATTAGCCAAAAAAGAAGTACTCACCAAGGTCACCCAACTATTTCCAGATGATAAACCTAGTTACATTATTGGTAAAAGTGGTGCAGGAAAGTCGACGCTACTCAAAGCGATTTTTGGCGAAGTTCCTGTAGCTTCTGGAGAAATCATCTTAAATGATGAAGAACTGAACTATGATACACTGCCCGACACTCTCTCCAATCGACGGAAAATTGGCTTTATTTTTCAGGATTTTCGATTGATTGAATCTTTTACAGTATTTGAGAATATTGCCTATGTCCTTCATATCAAAAATGAACCTGTAGAAAAAATTCGTTATGAAGTCGAACAACTAGCTTTTGAGCTAGGCATAGAAGAGAAGTTAGCTGACTATTGCCATCAGCTCTCTGGCGGAGAACAACAACGAGTGGCGATTGCTCGTGCATTGATCAAGCAGCCGCAGGTTATTCTTGCAGATGAGCCAACAGGGAATTTGGACCCACTCCGTGGGAAAGAGATTATTCAGCTTATCAATAGTCTTTCGTTACAAAAGAAAATCACGACACTGATCGTTACACATGACTATACGCTTATTCCAGAAAATAGTAACGTCTATCAATTAGAGAACCAGCAAGTGCTAAAACTAGGTGAACAGTAGTAAATCGTTTACCAGAAGGGAGCAATAGGTGCTGTCGGATGAATCAGATAAAGAATTCAATCAGGATTATCAAAAAGAAAATAAGCAGAAACAAGTTGGTACTATCACGATTCTTCACACCTACGTTTTTTTCAGTCGTCTTAGTTGAAGGAATGTTACGATTGTATCTTTTCTTTTATGTATTCAGATCATTTCAAGAGCAAGAAAACAAACGTATTCCATTATTGGCAAAACTGTTAAATCCAAACACTGGTGATGAACTAGCCTTGTTTCTTTCAATATTAGAAATCAGCAGTTTGATTATGATGGTTGCCGGTGCAGCCTATTTGTTCTTTTTTTCTGTTCTTTCACTTAAAAGAGAACGAATTTTAGAAGAAACAGAATTAAGAGTGAAAGCAAGTTTAGGGGTTTCGCCCAAAATCTTAACTTTTGAGTTTATAGGCGAATCGATGGTGACAATGATTGTGGCATCCGTAATGAGTATAAGCTTGGTGAACTTGTTGTATACAAGCATCTACATATTGTTTCAATCAAGTTGGGTAGCAGCCTATTTGATTGCTCCGCTTACTCTTTTTGTTCACTACGATTTAGTCAGTAGTGGCTTATTGCTGCTTTTTCTGACTGTATTGACTGGTCATACCTATTTTAGAATCAAAAACCAATATTATAACTATCGGTGGAAAAGGAGCTGAATTTCCATGTTGAAGAGGGTGAGACAAAATGAACAAAAAGATTGTGGGGCGGCTGCCTTTGCGACATTGGCTAATTTATGCGGAAGAAAGATGTCCTTGGCTGAGGCAAGGGATTTAACCAGAAGTAACAGCACAGGAGCAACTTTACAGGGACTGATTGAAGCAGGAAGTAAAATTGGCTTAACAGCCGAAGGATTAGAAGGATCGATTGGAGAACTAAGGGACGGTATCAGAAGCAAAGAGATTAACCTGCCTTTCATTGCTTTAGTCGTATTGGAAACAGGACTTTCTCATTTTTTGGTAGTAGAGGAATGGTCTGACACTAAGATAAAAGTATTCGATCCTGCACAAGGAGTAAAAAAGATTTCTGTAGGATATTTCGAAAAAATCTGGGGAGGATATATCGTTATCTTCCATAAGACAGAGTTGTTTTCCCCGGGACAGACAACTTCTATTTCATATTATGGGACGCTTTTTTTTAAAGAGAAGTCACGTCTGTTGCTGGTTCTGCTTTTTTCCGTGGTTATCGCCCTTTTTTCTTTTCTGGGAAGTTTTTCCTATCAACGCATTATAGACTCGTTTATTTTGAACAGCGAATCTGCCATTCATGAGGAACATGCGCATACTTCAATTTTTGAAGAAGCATTCCACGAGATCTTGTATAATTTTCAATATTTGATTTTAGCTGTAGTTATATTGTATCTTTTTCAAGCAATCCTAAGCATTGTTCGCGCTTTCTTTATTGCAAATGTCTCTAAAAGAATGAATGACGATCTCTTTGAAGCTTTTTTTAAGAAAATTCTTTTTATGAAAGCGACTAATTTAAGAGCGAGAGATTCAGGCGAATTGATCACGCGTTATAATATCACAACGCAAGTACAACAAGTATTGACAAGACTTGTGCTCTCTATTTTTTTAGAAATATTTGTGGCTATTACTGGTGGAGCGATTTTATATATTATAAACAAGCAATTATTTCTTGTTACTACAGGGATTCTTTTAGGGTATACCGCTGTAAGTATAATTTTTATTAAGCCATTAAACAAAATCAACAATGAATTGATCGAGAAAAATGCGCGAACATTAAATGTGTTGAATGAGACATTTACTGGATTTGAAACGATCAAACTTTTTCAAAGGGAGTCGTTTTTTTTAGGAAAATTTCTGAAGCAGGCCAAATCGTTTACTCATACTGGGAAATATAGTGTGATCTTACAAAATAGCCAAGCTAGCTTCATTCTTTTGCTTGAGTCATTGGGAACAATTCTTGTGTTGTGGCAAGGAAGTACGCTGGTTGTTGCTGATAAATTGAGTTTAGGCGCTCTGATTGCATTTATCTCACTGATTACTTTTTATACCTCACCGGTTCGAAATATTATCGAGTATCAAAGAGAAATTCAAAATGTCCTTGTAATGATGAGAAAGCTCAGTGATGTGATGGATGATGTAAGTGAGGAAAATGAAGGAGAAAACGAAGTATTGAACGATACTCTGAAGAAAGAGTGGCGATCAATAGAGTTTAAGAACATTTACTTCTCCTATGCCGCGGACAGCTATATCATTAATAATCTATCTGTTAGATTCAAAGCTGGGATGTCCTATGCTTTGGTGGGCAAAAGTGGGAGTGGGAAAACAACATTTATGCATCTTCTTTCTTCCTTATATAGCCCGGATAAAGGAACGATTTTGCTGAACGATGAAGAAATACATGAGAACAAGAAAAACTACAGAAAACAGATTGCTTATGCATCAAATGATCCATTCTTAATGTTCGGAACAATTAGAGAAAATCTGACATTAGGAATGGAGGTCAATGATGAAAGCTATCTAACTGAAGTATTAGAGGCAGTAGGTGTCACTGAAATGACGAACAGCTTTGCAAATGGGTTAGATACTGTTGTGCTGGAGAATGGGGAAAATTTATCGAGTGGTCAAAAACAGAGAATCGCAATTGCTCGTGCTTTGTTAAAAAAACCGAAAATTCTATTATTGGATGAAGCATTCAGTAATTTAGACACCAATAGTAAACTGGGAATCCTCAAATTTATTGAAAGCAAATTAAAATCCTGTATACGCATATATGTTTCTCACGATGACTTAGTTTCTTCAAAAGTAGATGAAATCATTCGATTTGGCTCGTAACTAATGAATTTGGAAGACTATACAAAACAGAAGCAACAAAATAAACGGTTGCTCCTGTTTTGTAAACGGAAAGCTTAAGCCATAGACGGGGAATTTTTTTACTAGTACTGGTGATTGTCACTATGGCAAAGATTGGCAATATCTTCCAAACACCTAAGTCAACTGATGATGATGCCATTTCTTTCCTCGAAAACGCAGCAAGAAGATCAAACCTCGAACACCCCATTCCAAAGTCATCACAAAATAGATCCCCGTTAAACCGTAACCCCAAACGATGCCGACTAGATAGCCCATACCGATTCTGAAGATCCACATCGATAGTAACGAAGTCAAGGTAGTGAAATTGGCATCGCCAGCTGCCCGAAGAGCTGATGGAAGAATAAAGCCAATGCTCCATGTCAAAAAATGCATCACAATGGCAATCAGATACAAGCGATAAATGTCCGGTAAAATGGCAGCAGGTGGATTGAACAGCTTCATGCCTAGCGGAAAGAAGGGCAATAAACTTAAGTCAACTAGGAGAAAGGCAATCATTCCAGTAATAACAAAGGTTTTGGTCAGCTTTCTTGCATCAACAATATTACCTCGACCAATGCATTGTCCGACGATCGGGACGAGTGACGTAGCTAATGCACTCGGAACGATTTCAGAAATTTGGATCCAAGAAGAAGCAATCGCATTCGCAGCAATTACGTTCGTTCCAAAGCTGACGATCATTGTTTGTATAATGATTTTCCCACCATTAAAGAAAATAGATTCCGCTGCAAAGGGAATGCTGACTTTCAACACTCGAGCGATCAATGGAATCTGAATGCGGAGAAAATCTTCCTTCTTTAACAAAAAAAGGGAACGATTTGCTCGTAAAGTATAAAAGGCAAAGAGCATACCAAGAAATCGCGAGATCAGCAATGAAGTAATTAACCCAATCATTCCCATTTCAAAAATGCTGATGAATACAACATTACCAACAATATAAACGAAATTCATGAGTAATGAGAGCTTTAAAGACGCTTTGGTACGGCCAATTCCCCGCAAACTTCCATTGGTTCCTTCGATGACCGCTTGCATGGGATAAGAAGCCAATAAACCCAGTAAATAAAGTCGTGCGTTTGCTAGAACAAGCGGTTCTGCATGACCGAATAAAAGATGCAAGATTCCTTGATGGAAACAGGCGATGAGAAGACTGATCATCAAAGCCATCAACACTGCACCATAAACAGTCCCACTGCAAACTTTACTTAGCTGCTTCATTTCTTTTTTGCCAAAATATTGTGCCATCAGCACGGTTCCACCTAATCCTACAGCAGTGAAGGCATTAACGAGGAAAAAGTGCAGACTGCCAACCATGCTGACTGCGCTGACCGCAGTGGTTCCAGCCGAACTGATCATAGCGGTATTGATAAAATTAAAACTGACCAAAAAAAATTGATCGAGGACAACTGGAAAAACAAGCGACAAAATAAAACGATGCGACACATCTTGACCAGAATAAAAATGTTTGATCCGACCGACAATGCTACTGACTGTTGAATGGACAGTTTTCAAGGAGACACATCCTTAATTTTATTGAAATGCACACGTGTTCATTTCAATGCTATCCTTTCTAGCTGCTTCTGTCAATGAGGAAAAACAGTTACAGCACAAATTTGTGGTTGTACAAAAAGACGACCGAAATTCCTATAATTTCGGTCGTCTTTTATTTTGATGGACATTGAGAGCATGCGTTCGTCAGGCTCTATTTTTTATTAGCCAAGGTTAAAAGACAAATTTACGTCGGTCAAAGATCAGCAAAATCCCAATTGCTTTGAAAGCTAGATAGATAAAATGACCATAGTTATGACCAATCTCAGTTAAGACGGATGAACTGGCAGTTCGATTTGACCAATAAGTAAAGCCTAAAATAATCGTTAGTATCAGAAGTCCTTTACTAATTGTGAGAACAATCGTTTTGATTGAAAGAGTCTTTTTTTTGAGAATAAAAAAAGCAATTAAAAGGATTATATCTGCTAAAAGCAGAAAGTGGCTGATGCTCGTCCAAAGAGAAAGAGTGCCAGTTGGTGTCAAGAAATCCACAAAAACACAAAGGATCACAACAATTAAATTTAATAGATAAGGAATCCGATAAAAAATTGTTTGGTTTGTTTCTTGTAAGAGATCATTGTCGACTTCGCTATTTGGCATTTCCTGATCTGTGATTAACAAGGAATCTAAATTTATTTGATACAACTCACTTATTTTTACTAATGTATCAATATCCGGCGTACTCCGATTGTTTTCCCAATTTGAGATGGTCTGTCTAGTCACGAATAGTTTTTCGGAAACTTCTTGTTGTGTAAAGCCCATTTTTAAGCGGCTTTCCTTCATTTTTTCTGCTAAGCTCATTTTTCTGCTCCTTTAGATTTATCCTATCATAGGTTGAAAAAAACTAGCAACTTTTAAGTTGCGATACTTGAAGACTTCACAAAACAGGATCGCACCCTGACTAAATTAAAAAATAATGATAGTTCCATTATTTATTTTATTGGAAAGAGAGATGCTCGTTTTTTCATTTCATGAATGAGTGCATTTAGGACAAGTTTTGTTTTGGTGATCTGCAGCTTTTTTTTATGGAATAAGGCAAAAGTTGCTATCTGTTAAGTTAGAAAAGTTTACTGCAGAAAAAAGATATACAATGAATCCTGGTTTTATAAAATGCTGATATACCAATGATGCAAAGAATCTTTGCGTTGATTTGACATGTGTTTGCTTGATAAAAGAAGTTCATTAGACATAAACTTCATACGAGGTGATTGGGATGCAAAGAAAGTAATTTGTGGAATAAATGTTTGATTAAGAGAATTGTTTTTATGACCGAACAGAAAACGAATGAAACCAAATGATTGATGGAATCAAATAATTGTAAATTAAAAAAAGATAAATTATACTGTTTTGACATCTGAAATAAGCGAGTTTAATTTTAAAAGGAAGAAGGTTAAGGTGAATGTTTGTGAAACAGAGAATTAAGATTTATTTGTCAGTAATCATCCTTTTAAGTGCAGCATTAGGGATACCTGCATTTACAGTTTATGCTGAGTCTCAAACGATGGCTGTTTTAGAAGATGCACAAGAAACACAAGAGACACAAGAGACTTCAGTGGAAAGTCAAACGAAGGAAAAGATGTTAGCTGTCACAAGTTCAACGACAAGTTCTACTGATGATCTACCTTCCTCAAGTCCAGTATCGGAGCAGACAGATAACAGTCAAAAAAGAAGTGAAGAGACAGAACAAAATACAGACGAGAGGGAGACGCAGGTTTCAACAGATGAAAAATCACAATCTTCTGCAGAAATAGAGTCTCGAGCGGCTAAAGTAGCGGAAGCACAGTTGAAGATCCATGTTTCGGATAGCAACGTTAATCAAGGGATTTCGGGTGCTTATTTTACCTTTACTTCTGTGCATTCAGGCGCAGAATACTTATTAGTTACTGACATAAATGGCGATATTTCTGTTAATGTACCCGCAGGAGCATATATGTTGAAACAAGTTGGTACAACTGACCAAAAAGAAAATTATGCTTTTACTTCCACGGGAAATTCTATCGAACTTCAACCAGGTGAAGTGAAGTCTTTATCTTTATATGAACGGCATATCACTGGCGAATATGCTTTCGGTAATAGCCCGGATACCATTCATCTCCCAGTTGGGGGAACATTTGACTTTACTACGCAAGCACTAGGAATTGAAGCGTTCAAACTGAATTTTTCAGGTGCGATTGAAAAAAGTATTTCTGCATCACAAATCTATCCCTATTACAGCAATGTTGATACAAGTGTGCCTGGAAGTTATGTGGCGATATTTATGGCAAGGCAAGCTACCTATAGTGTGAATACAACACATGTTGTCCATGTAATCGTTGATCCGGCAAGTGTAGGCGAAGTGACAGTCAAGTATGTCGACACAGATGGGAATGAAATCCATCAGGAGCAATCATTAACAGGAGCTGTGGGAGAAACGTATGATACAACTACAACTGACTATCAGCTAGCAATCGATGGGTATACATTAGATACTACGCAGTTACCGGATAATATGACGGGCACTTTCAGTGATACAGCCCAAACCGTGACCTACGTTTATACCAAAGATCCCATCCATGCAGCAGATGTAACGGTGGAATATGTGGATAATGAAGGAAATCAAATACACGAATCGCAAATCTTAAAAGGCACTATTGGGGAAGAGTATGATGTTAGCACACCAACGTATCAGCTAACGATTGACGGCTACACATTAGATGCTACGCAATTACCAGACAACATGACGGGCAAATTCAGCGATAAGGCGCAAACAGTGACTTACGTCTACATCAAAGATCCCGTTCCCGCCGCAGATGTGATGGTGGAATATGTGGATAATGAAGGAAATCAAATACACGAACCACAAACACTAAGTGGTAATATTGGGGAAAAGTACGATGTCAGCACGCCAACGTATCAGTTAACAATCGATGGCTATACATTAGATAGTACGCAATTACCAGACAACATGACGGGCAAATTCAGTGAAAATGCGCAAACAGTGACTTACGTCTACATCAAAGATCCCGTTCCCGCCGCGGATGTAACAATTGAATATGTGGATAGTGAAGGAAACCAACTTCACGAATCGCAAATCTTAAAAGGCACTATTGGGGAAAAATACGATGTCAGCACGCCAACGTATCAGTTAACGATTGATGGGTATACACTAGACAAAAATCAATTACCAGATAATATGACTGGAGTTTTCAGTGATACAGCCCAAACCGTGACTTACGTCTACACCAAAGATCCTGTTCCGGCAGCGGATGTGACAATCAAGTATGTGGATAGTGAAGGCAAAGAAATACATGAATCACAAGCAATAAGTGGAAAAATTGGGGAAAAATACGATGCCAGTACGCCAGACTATCAGTTGACAATCGATGGGTATACATTAGATACTACGCAGTTACCGGATAAGATGACGGGCACCTTCAGTGATACAGCCCAAACAGTGACCTACGTCTACACCAAAGATCCTGTTCCGGCAGCGGATGTAATGATTAAATATGTGGATAACGAGGGCAAAGAAATTCACAAGTCAAAAACCCTAACAGGTAATATTGGGGAAAAGTATGATGCCAGCACGCCAACGTATCAGCTAACAATCGATGGGTATACATTAGATAGTACGCAGTTACCGGATAATATGACGGGTACTTTTAGTGATACAGCTCAAACCGTTACTTACATTTATACCAAAGATCCCATCCGAGCAGCGGATGTAACGGTGGAATATGTGGATAATGAAGGAAACCAACTTCACGAATCACAAACCCTAATAGGCAACATTGGGGAAAAGTATGATGCTAGTACGCCAGACTATCAGTTACCAATTGATGGTTATACACTAGACACAAATCAATTGCCAGACAACATGACCGGGACTTTCAATGAAACTGAACAAACAGTGACTTATGTCTACACAAAAAATACTTTTCAAATAATCGATAATTCGAAACAAGTAACGTCGAATACAAAAACTGAGAACAATAACATAAAAACAAATCTAAAGGTAACAACTGCTAGAACAGCTAAAACAACATCTACAGCCCAAAGAACATTGCCTCAAACAAATGAAAAAAGCAATGGCTATCTTTTTCTTGGATTGGGCTTGACGAGCTTTGTAGGCTGGGGCTTATGGCGCAGAAAATGATGAATACACACATTGTTTGAAGTTCAATAGAAACTTTTGCTAGCTTTCAATGACATTCGTTGAAGCTAGCAGAAGCGATATTGACTCAGAGAAAGCGATTTGTTATACTGACCCTGAAAATAACTATGCCATCTAATATGATGAATGGAGTATGCTTGGTGAGTGTCACAGATATCTAATCAATAAGCTGAATAGACAAATAAACAGAGGTTTATTTGTTGTGCTTGTAGAAGTGATATCTGTCGATAAAGAGGATTATTGTGATCTCAGACGATAGGATGACTATCGTCTTTTTTTATACCCTTAGATGGCTGATTATTTTAGACAGGTATCTCTTTATTACGAAGAGGAATTTCAATGACTGAAGGGATTGGGGGCCTTCTAGTTGAAGAATAATTCCTTTTCTGAAGTAGGAGAGAAAACAAATGAATACAAGAAAAACGACTGATTTAATTGAAACAAAGGCCCAAATCACAGCTGTTCATAAGGATATCTTTGAACTAATGAGTGAACGTGGAAGAGGATTTGCACAAATAAAACGTGGTAGCTATTCCACAACTCAAGAGAATTATCCGGTAACGGGGGATTATGTCATGGTCGATTGGCGGGGGCAAGATCATAGTCTGATTCTGCGAACATTGCCTCGAAGGGCTGCTCTTGCTCGTGCCAATGAAGCAGAAAACAAGTCGCAGATCATTGCCGCAAATTCTGATTATGTGTTTATCCTGCAAGCATTAAACCGAGACTTTAACCTTCGCCGTTTAGAGCGTTACTTAACGCTTGCCTGGCAGTCTGGGGGGATTCCGATCATCATTTTGACTAAAAGTGATCTTGGAGAAGAGAATGCAACAAAGATTGCTGCCGTCCAACAGATGGCCATTGGCACTAATGTCCATGCGATCAGTACTTTTACTGAATCTGGAATCGCTGAACTTGATCCATATTTCCAACCCAATAAAACCGTTGTTTTAGTCGGTTCATCTGGCGTTGGGAAATCAACGTTGGTTAATTATCTAATGGGCAAAAACGTGATGAGAACGAAAACTATTCGTGAGAAAGATGGCCGAGGCAGACACGCCACGAGTCACAGACAATTACTAGTGTTAAGAAATGGTGCCAAAATCATTGATACACCAGGAATGAGAGAAGTTGGGATTTGGGATGCTACCGATGGGTTGAAACAGAGCTTTGCTGATGTAGAAAGTTATTTTGGGCAATGCAAATTTAAGGATTGCCACCATCAAAGTGAGCCAGGATGTGCCATCAAAGAAGCATTGCGAGCAGAGAAATTGTCTTTAGACAGATGGGAAAGCTATCTTAAACTACACGCAGAAGCAAAATATACGGACGATAAAACAGCCTATTTGAAAGAAAAGACAAACAGGGAAAAAAGTATCAGTAAAATGGTGCGTCAACTAAAAAGCGATTACCGACAGACGGCTTGTTTTGACAGTTTTATCTGTGAAGAATGCGGTCGACCGGTAAATCCTGAAAATGCAGGTAGTCAGCATCGCAACCACTGTCCCCACTGTTTAACGAGTCTTCATGCGGATACTCTTCCCGGAGACCGAGCTTCTTTGTGCCGAGGGAAGATGGATCCTATCAGTATTTGGTCCAAGGAGGATGGCGAATGGGCAATCATTCACCGTTGCCGAAATTGTGGTACTCTAAAGACGAATCGAATTGCGGCTGACGACAATCAGGAAAAACTCATTCACTTGGCAACAAGAGCGATTCAGTACCCACCCTTTGCTATCGAGAACTGTTAACTGTTTTGGTTTATAACGAAAGGAGAGCCACTGATGTATCAAATCCACCACATTCAAATTACTGTCAACGATGTAAAAAAAGCGGAACCCTTTTATGATCAATTGTTCCATTTGTTAGGTTTTGATGTTCAAAAGAAATATTCAGGCTATCTCGAACATGCCGACATGGAAGTAGTAGAGTATTTGAGTGATACCTTTGATTTTGGGATCTGTTCGCCAAAGCAAGAATGGATCAATGAGACAATTGATTCTAGAAAGCCTGGTTCCCTCCAACACATTGCTTTTAAAGCAGAAAGCAGGGAAGCCGTAGACGCGATCTATCCAAAAATCAAAGCACTAGGAGTAAAGATTCTTCATGGGAAACCAATGGAATACAAAGAACGGATCGCGCCTAATTATTATGCACTATTCTTTGAGACGCCAGAAGGCCTCCGCTTTGAAATCTTTCATTATGCCTAAACCTGTGCTGACTTTTCAGGTCTTTTAAATGAAGGAGTTTTAACCAAAAAAGACAAATCCTTTTCTGATTCGAATCGAGTTGATTCGATGAATGGGAAAGGATTTGTCTTTTTTTTTAGTATAAAGCAAAATCATTTAGCTGTTCTAGTTTTTGTTACGAAGAATGGTTATAGATTTTGATCGACTAATTTTGTCTTATTGTTCTCCATTACTTTAAAGAATGGATAGTAAATGAAGATACTGATGACGATCAACAGTAGGCAAAAGAGAATGTTGCGCCAGTCCATACTTGAAAGATAAGCTTGTGCAAAAAACGGTGTGAAGGAAGGATCAACGATAAAGCCAATACCGATCCATCCAAGACTCTGAGCAAAGTAGGTCAGCAATAACGAAATGATCGGAGTGACCAAAAATGGGATTGCTAGAATGGGATTAAAAACGATTGGCAAGCCAAAGATCACTGGTTCGTTGATGGAGCAGATTCCAGGAATCAAGGACAATTTTCCGATGGTGCGATATTCGGGAACTTTGCTTCGCATCATCAATAAAACCAATCCCAAAGTACCACCAGCTCCGCCAAGGACTGAAATCCGAAACATTTGTAAGTTCATTAAGTGTGTCATGGTTTCGCCATTTGCCATTTGCTCGGCATTCAAGCCAGTTTGAGCCATTCCCAGTGTAAAGACGATGGGAAAGATGATTGAAGAGCCGTTGATGCCAAACAGCCATAAGATATTACCTAAGGTCACGATCAACAAGAAACCGCCGAGACTGCCGGCGATGTTCGTTGCAGGAGTCAGAACTTCCATCACTGCTTCAGGAAAGATTTTGTTTGTTGCTGCTAAGAAGATCAAATTGATCCCATAGAAGATGATGATATTTGTCAACAGCGGAACGAGCATATTGATGAAGGTTGCCACCATGGGTGGAACGGTATCTGGCAGTTTCAATTTGATCTGTTTCACTTCAAACAAACGATTGATTTCTACCACTAACAAGCCGATGATGATTGCGACGAAGAGTCCGTTTGTTCCTAGAAAATTGAGGCTGATCGCGCCTTCTTTCACTGGTGTACAAACCATTAGAAAAATGACGGATGCAACCATACCATTCATGGAAGGGTTGATTTTGTATTCATTTGCAAGAGAGAAGGCAATCCCAAAGACGCTGATGAAACCAATGATGCCCATCGTCAATTGATAAGGCGCGGTGATGAGATCATAATTTGCTACAGCGAAATCTTTCCAGCCAGCCATAAATGTCATAAAGATATTGGCTGTTTCAGGATGGTACTGATCCATGTTGATGGGTGGGTTGGCAAAGATTAGAAAAAAAGAACCGATAACAATAAAGGGTAGTCCAAACATCATACCGCTGGATATAGCTTTTAAGTGGCGCTGATTGCCGATTTTTGCTGCGATGGGGCTTAGGACGTCATTCAGCTTCATGATAAATGCAGAGTTTTCCATGTAACTTCCTCCTATACTTGCCAAGGATTGAATGAAAACGCGCTTGGCACAACGTGATCTGGATCATAGTTCTCGATGATTTTTTCGTATTGTTCTTTGTAGTCATTAGTGACTTTTGCTTGTGGGATTACTTTGCTGGCTTCATGTAAGAAGTGTTCGGAACCACGACCCATTTCCTGCCCGCGGACAGTATGTTTATCCAAGGCAATATCAGGAATTTCTGGAACATAGCCCATCGCGAAACTCTTGATCACAATATTCTTGAGTAAGTCTGATGAGCGGTCTTTTTCCGACTGACATAAGTAACGAATCGCATGGAAGAAATACATTGCCCGATCGGATTCGTTGTATTGGAATTCCTTGCGCATCGTGTTTAAGTTATTGATCATAATGGCAGCCATTGGATTTCCCATACCTACATCTTCAACACTGATCGCTAGTAATCTTCTCCAGAGTTTTTCTTCAAATTGCGGTGAGGTGATATACATTTCATAGGCAAATTCACATGCCTCTTTTTCTTTGCCTCGACGGATCGATTTTTGCAATGCCGAGATAACTTCATCTCCGCGTAAACCGTTGCGGGTCGTCATTTTTGCCCAGGGATCTTGAATAAATTTCGTTTCTGTCATGATATAATACTCCTAATTGATAAAATTTGAGGTGGATCTTATGGATGTTGAAATGCTTATAGATAAATACCAACTGAATGATTCAGAAGCAGAAGTCTTGCGTTTTATGAAAAAAAATCGGCAGTCAGTAAAAACAATCGGGATTCGCGATGTGGCTAAAGCATCCTATGTCTCTACAGCAACAATCATCAATATGGCCAAGAAAATTGGCTATTCCGGTTATAGCGAGTTGGTTTTTGCACTAGGTAACAGCCAATCGGATATTGCGATGCCAAGCACTTTCTCCGATGAGGAAAAGGCGGCATTTATCGATTTACTCTCTGAGTATCGCGACAAGCGCATCATGATCCTTGGCTCCGGTTTCTCTCAGAATCTCGCCAATTATTTTTCGGAATCTCTTAATTTATATGGCTTTCGTGCGACTGCCAATAGTCATCTGGAATTTCTTAGACAGCAAGTGCAGCAAGACATTCTGCTCGTTATTATTTCTAATTCTGGGGATACAGTTCGGTTAGCTGAGCTAGCGAAAATGGCTAACGACCACCATATCGATGTGATTGCTTTTGTTGGTCAAAAAAATTCAAAAATCGGCAGCCTAGCCACACTGACCATTAGCACAGAAACATATACTCCCCAAAGAATCTCCGATTACCAACCGAATCTTTTCTTTGGCACAACACTGAACCAATTTGAGCTTTTGCTAAGTGCAGCACTGAAGGCTATTTTTGAATAGAAGAACGATGTGGCCACTGTTTCTTCAAAACCTAGTATAAAGAATCTCTTTTGAAATGTAAGTGTTTTCCCTTTGTTCTGAACATGTTTAGGAATTTGCAAACTTGTTTAGAAAAAATTTCTATTCCCTCCACTATCCCATCATTGTTTGATTTTCGGCTAAACTAAGTCCAGATCAGATGGGAGGGAATGTATGAACAAACAAGCAGCGATACAGGTTCATGGATTGAGCAAAACATTTGGGGAGAAACGAGTGATTGATGATCTTAGTTTCACAGTCGAAAAGGGCACCATCTTTGGTTTGTTAGGACATAACGGGGTAGGGAAATCCACGACGATCGATTGTATTTTGGGCACACAAAAATGTGATTCAGCAAGGATCTCGCTTTTGGGAAGAGATCCTAAGGCTGAACGGAAACGACTGTTTCAGTATGTGGGGGTCCAATTCCAAGAATCTGCCTTTCAAAATCAATTGAAGGTAAGAGAGATTTGCGAGATCACCCATTCGTTGTACGAAAACCCGCTAAACTGGAAGCAGGCGCTCCATGAATTTGGCCTTGTCTCTAAATTGAATTCATTTCTCGGAACATTATCGGGGGGCGAGAAACAGAAGCTATGTATCCTTTTGGCTATCATGGGGAATCCGCAAATCATTTTTTTGGATGAATTGACAACAGGACTGGACCCCCAGGCCCGGCGCGAGGTTTGGCGATACTTGCTCGCTTTAAAAGACAAGGGGGTCACTATCTTTCTGACCTCTCATTACATGGATGAAGTGGAAACGCTGTGTGATCGGATTCTAGTGTTAAACAAAGGCAAAGAAGTTGCTAGCGGGACGGTAGCTGATATTCTAGTAAAAGTGAATAAGAAGAATCTCGAAGAGGCTTTCTTGACGCTTGTTGGGGAGGAAGTGTAGGAATGAAAACATTTTGGTTATTGTATCAATCAGAAGCAAAACTTTCCATGAGAGAGATGTCTTCAGTGATCTTTGGGATTTTTGTTCCAGTCGGGATCATTTGTCTGATGGCATTTATGGATCCGGACAATCACTCCTTGAATACGAATTTTGTCGCTGTCTCAACCGTCGGGATTTGTTCAGCTGGTGTGATGGGGCTTCCGCTAGCATTGTCTTCTTATCGGGAACGCAAGATCTTAAAGCGATATCAAGTAACACCGATCAGCCCGGCACAGTTACTTTTCGCCCATCTGTTGTTTTGTTTTACGATCAGTATTGTTTCCATGCTGTTGATATTAGGCGTTTTGATCACGTTTTTCCAATTTTCCTATGTCGGTCATTGGGGACAATTTATTTCTGCGTATTTGTTGGTGATGGTTTCGATCCATGCCATCGGGTTGATCGTGGCCAGCTTGTCTCCTAGCGAAAAAGCCACCGGTGCGATCAATTCAGCGATTTTCTTTCCGATGTTTTTTCTTTCAGGAGCAACCGTTCCATATGAGATCTTGCCAACCGGCTTACAGAAGGTTGCCGATGTCATGCCACTGACCCAAGGAATCAAATTGCTGAAGGCAGTCACATTCCATGAAGAAACAGGAATCTTTTTCACGATAACACTTTTAGTGGTCATTACATTGATCGGTCTATTTGTTGCGATCAGATATTTCCGTTGGGAGTAAAAGCAGTTCAAATAAGTGGACCAAGCAGAAAAAGGATGCAGACTTTGATCGCTGCATCCTTTTTCTTTGCGATACCAAACCCTACACTATACCACCAATGTATAGTTTCTTGCTAAACTCCTGAAAGAAAGGTGGTTTAAGAGATGACGATGACCAATGAAAACAGCTACTTAGCAAATGTAACTAAAAAGATCACCGCGCAAATCCAAGAACTTGAAACAACGGTGGATACCAATGAACAAGCCTACAAAGAAATCAAGAAATATACGGTGGATTATAAAAACGAATTAGACAAATACGAAGTCTATAACCATCAGCAGAACTTATCGTTTATCGATAAGCGGAATACCATTGAGACCAATCGCATCGCAAAATTGTCGTATCTGCAAGAAACACCTTATTTTTCTCGGATCGACTTTCAATTTGACGGGGAAGAGGAAGCCGAGAAATTTTATATTGGCAGATATGGGTTTGTTGACAACTACGGGCAGCAACTGGTCTATGATTGGCGCGCGCCGATCTCTTCATTGTATTATGATTTTCCTTTAGGGAGCGCCTATTATGAGTCGATGGGAAAGAAATTTACCGGCAGCTTGCAATTGAAGCGACAATTTGACATCAAGAATGGCACAATCCGTTTCTTGGTAGACAGCAACGACGCCTTGAACGACGACTTTTTGATCAATGAACTGAGTAAGCACACGACCAAAGAGATGAAAACCATCATTCACACGATCCAAAAGGAGCAAAATGAAGTGATCAGAGATTCCAAAACAAGAAATCTACTGATTCAAGGGGTTGCCGGTTCTGGAAAAACTTCCATCGCATTGCATCGGATCGCCTACCTGCTTTATCAAAAAAGGGCAGAACTCGCCGCATCGGAGGTATTGATTTTATCTCCCAATGAGGTCTTCTCTGATTACATTTCCACTGTGTTGCCTGAATTAGGCGAGGATGATCTCTTTCAATCAGATATCACACAGTTGATGCAGCCATTGATGGGTGAATCACTGGTGATTGGTGATCGCCAAGGGGAAATCGCATCAATCCTCAGCAAGCCTCAATCGAAAAAAGCCCAGTCCTATCTCCATAAACGATCTGCGTCCTTCTTTGGGGCCATGGGTGAGTACCTCGAAACGATCCCAAAGAAGCTGTTTCGTGAAGACATAGTGATCGAGCCGGACATCCGTCTTACAAAACAGCAAATCCAAGCAGCGTTCGCCAACCTTCCAATCGCTGCTCTTTGGCAGCAAATAAAAGAATTGGCACAACGCTTGTCCAAAGAGTTGCCAGGCGATCAAAATAAATCTGCGGCAAGGATTGCCCGTGAATTAAAGAAGCGAACTGGAATCACCCAGCCATTGAGGGAATATCAGAAGTTCTTGGCCACGCAAAAAGAAGCGTTGATCAGAGAAGAAAATACGCTTGCCTATTCCGACGCCTTCCCGTATCTCTTTTTTAAATGGAAGATCGAAGGACTGCCGATCAATCACCAGATCAAGCATCTCGTCATTGATGAAATGCAAGATTATTCTCTGCTCCAATTTTATTTACTGGATCAATTGTTTCCCTGTCAAAAAACGATCTGCGGAGATGTTAGCCAAAATCTACTCAGTGAGGATCCGGATTTTTTGACCCAAATACAAACCATCATTCCCGACAGCCGCGTAATCACCTTCAATAGGAGTTACCGATCCAGCTATGAAATCATGTCCTATGCCAAACGCTTTACCACCAATCAGGATCTCCAGCCGGTGGAACGTCACGGAAAAGCAGTGGCAGAAATCCACCTAACGAAAGAGCAAGACAAATGGACGGAACTTCGACAGCAGATTGCTTCTTTTCAACAATCATCCTATCGAACCTGTGGCATTATCTGTCAGACCGAAGCCGCAATGACTGCGATCAAACAGCAGCTTGTTGAGGTCCCCTTGACTTGCCTGACAAAAGAGACAAAAGCAATGGTAGAAGGAGTGATCCTTACCACGCCTCAATTTGCGAAAGGATTGGAATTTGACCAAGTGATCTTGCCGGATGTCCACGCGCATCAGCTAACAAAAAAGAGCAACTTGCTTTATACTAGTTGCTCTCGGGCGCTGCATGAACTAACATTGTTAGTAACAAGCTAGGAGGGGGAGAATGAAGACCTATAGCACTTCCGAAGTTGCCAAAATCGTTGGCTTTCACCCAAATACCATTCGCCGCTATGAAGAATGGGCATTGATCCCCACGCCGCTGCGCAAGCAGAATGGCTATCGGATCTACACTGACTACCATCTAGAATTGATCAAAACGGCGCGCATCGCTTTCCAGATTGAAGTTCTTCAGTCTGGGCTGCGAGAGCGCATGCGAGAGATGATCAAAGCATTAGCAAATTACGACTTTGATCACGCACAAACCTTGTTGGATCAGTATATCGTCGCGGTCGATCAAGAAATCGCGCAAGCCGAAGAAGCCATCCACATCGTGGAACATTTGCTGAAAGGAGAGTCCGCAGACAGGAAGCTTTCCTTCAAGCGAAGAGAAGCAGCGGATTACTTAGGTGTCACCACCGATGCACTACGGAATTGGGAATTAAACGGACTTCTTACCTTAAAGCGCAGTCAGAATGGCTACCGTATTTATGAAATAGACGACTTGAATCGCTTGAAAATCATTCGGATTCTGCGCTCTGCCAACTATTCATTAGAAGCCATCTTGCGATTACTCAATTCTCTGGATCAATCGCAGGAACCAGATATTAAATCTGTTCTAAACCAACCCGATCCTGACGAAGATATCATTTCTGTCTGTGACCGTTTGATTGCATCCTTAGAAAAAGCCAAAGAAAATGCCCTCGGATTAACAGCCAAGATCAAGCAATTACAAAAACTCTCTAAAACATTAGAAAGCCCACCCAACAGCCATTGAACACTGGTACAAAAGTGCACCGGATCAGAAAACCATCTGTAGAATTGGAGGAAAAACCATGGATCCATTCAAAAGCCCCATCCGCATCGAGTTTCCCTTAAGGGGAGAGTGGCAAGCACCCACGACTCCTGTCAAACGCGTCCCCAGTCACGGAACCAATCGTATGGGAATGAGGTATGCCTTTGATTTTGTCCAAGTCAATTGGAATAAGCCCCATAAGCCGTTTTATGATACCTCTTTTGCCAGATATTTCCTATCCGGTGTACCATTAGCGAACTGTTACTGTTGGGGTCAACCAATCTACGCCCCATGTGATGGTGAAGTCATTGCTGTGGTTGACGGTATTCCGGAACGGCAAACCGTTCATTGGCTATCCGACGGAGCTCTCGCAATCAAAAATGCCCGCACCTTTAATGAATACCAAGACGACTTTAGCCAAATCGCTGGCAACTATTTAATCGTGAAATACGCCCCACAAGTCTATCTCGCTTTCGTTCATTTGCAGACCAATTCCATCGCTGTAGCTGTCGGTCAACAGTTGCAAAAAGGCGAGTTTCTAGGAAACGTCGGTCACTCTGGCAACTCCACCTCGCCTCATTTGCACTTTCAAGTCATGGACAGCGACGACATTGCCCATGCCAATCGTCTTCGAGAAGTATGAACTCTATCAGGAGAATCATTGGGAAATGGTGTATGATCAATGGCCTTCGGATACGGATCGGGTGAGGTATTGAGGAAGCATATTTGTTAGAAGTAGGGGAGCTGCAGATTGTGAGAAAAATAAAGTTATATAGATATATACTAATATAATCAAATTAGGCTGTTGTGCTTATGCTAAGGGCACTACAGTTTTTTTATTTTTGTATACATTTCAATAATATAAAACCATTTACACGAAAGATTGTTTCTTTTATCACAAAAAAAGATGGACGTATGTTTAGTTGTTTATTATAATTAAGTCGTTATTTTTACTTAATTATAACTGGAAAATATGAAATTTATAAGATTAATTTAAAGGAGATTGAGAATGGAAGGGTATGAAAGCGCTTCTAATGAGCTATCATTTATTGATATTGAGCTGAATTCAAGCGAGATTTCTACGGAATATGTATACAAGGACATAGAAAGTGGGCACATAGGCAAAAAAGACTATTTATATAGTCGTGAATTGAAAAAAATAGAAGAGTGGATAGGTCGTTACCGTGAAACAAATGTTGGGAGAAATTATCAAAAAGACAACTCAGGTTTCCCAAGAAAAGTAGATTTTTTGCAAAATACAAATAATATATTTAGTGTCTATGGAAATCGTGGGTCAGGTAAGAGTTCTTTTATTCAAACTGTTCGATATAAAGTTCAAAATGATATGGAAAATATTGGTTGTTTTGGAGGCAAAAATATCCACGTATTGCCTCTGATTGATCCTTCGATATTTGATGGAAGAATCGATATTATTGAACTATTTGTTTCAATGTTAAAATCAGAAGTAGAAAAAATAAAAAAGAATTCAAGAGAACAATCAAATTTTGGGCATTTTGAAGATCAAGTATTTCTTGAGAAGACTACTAAAATTATTGATGTTTTGAAAATGTTACGTTTAGAATCTTCAGTTTTTGCTGAAAAAAAGACAAGAATTGAAGCGTTAGAAAACATTTCTAATCAGCAGAATTTCTTTAAACTGATTGAAGAATTGATAGACTCATTTCTTCATAAAATAAATACTCAATATAACGAAAAAAACTATGATACCATCCTACTTACAATTGATGATTTGGATTTAGTACCCAATAAGTACACTTATAGTATGTTACAGAGCATTTTTAAGTACTTAAATAGACAAAAAAGATTATGTATTTTAATAGCATATCGTCGCGAGCAATTATTACAATCTGTAGAAGACAATTTAATCAAGGAAAATGAAAGCTTACTAGCTAGCAATGTTATTTCTATGAATTCTATTCGGGAACAAGCAATGAATCTTATTAACAAAGGATTACCTTTAGCGCAATCGGTTGAACTGAAACTTGATAAGTTTTCATTGATCTATCCTATTTTAATGCCATTCATAAAAAATAAGGAAGCAGATATTGAGTCTCTGAAATCTTATTATGGAACAGATTGTACGGTAAATGAATTTTTTGATAAAGTCATTCGTGAACTCACTAGACTATCTTTTATTCCATCTGATAAATCAGAACAAATACGCTTTATTATCCCAGAAAATTTAAGGGATATCCTACAATTTTTAGAATATTTACATGGCATGGAAAACATTTCTGATAAATTTAGAAGAAAGGAAGAACCATTTTCTATTATTGAGGGGTATAAACGGAATCTAAATGCTCTGAAAAGTTATCTAGTGCAACGATTCAGTAATATTTTGCCAGAGGACTTAAATGAGATTTTGCTAGAGTTAGACAATAAAAATCATCAAACTAAGAATAGTTACGTTTGTCACATGATTAGTAAACAAATAATTCCGGCATACAATGAGATATTAGATGATGATAGATATGAATATATTCAGGACCAATCCTCGTATCTTCGAGCTATGAAGCCATATAATATCAGTTTAGGCGATGTTTTTTCTATGATCGAAGCATATAAATTACATGCCATGGGTTCGGATTATCAAATGTACTTTGTGTATGGGTTAAAAATGCACTACTCAATGGAACTACTTGAATCAGTTTTTGATATGTTATTGCATAGTATAGATGGAAACAAATCATTAAAAAATACTGCTTTGGAACAATATATGGCGATTGCTCGAGGAAAAATGATTCCAGATGGGTATCGCTATAACATTGGATTTGCTGGAGGAACTACCACGATAAGGTTTGATCCATCCTATAGTTATTTTGCAGAAATACTTACTTACAGCGATGTAGCTGCTCAAAGTAATATTCGGAGAAGGAATAATACTAAAAACTTTTTTAATTTTAGCTATGCTAATCAAAGTTTGGAATATAAGCATTTGTATTTTAAAGATAATTACATAAAAAATAAAAGTTATCTTTTCGATACGTATAGCAAACTTTTCGATAGATATTATATCGAAAGAGCTATTGATTTGATAGTCAATAAAAAAGAAAATCCTTATTTGTTTACATCAATGTTTGATTTTCACGTTTTTACCCAGCAAAATTATGAAAAGAAAAACCAAAATTTAGAAGTTATAATAAGTATTTTTAAATCTGTAAATGAAGTCATGGAGTTAAATTCTTCTAAGACTAATACTATAAATGAATTAGATCAATTACAACTTTCAAAAGAAATCCTTCCTGCTAATTTTAACGAAGATAAACCATATTCACCTCTGTATTCTGGGTTCGAATTAGATATTTTAAATATTATCGCACAACTTATTACTGAAGATAAAAATTTTTCAAATAAAGTTTTGCTTAGAGAACAAGCTGAAAAAGTTATTAATTCCAGATTAAAAGAAAAGCGAGAATTCGCAAAATTGTTCTTTGATGCTTATAACGAATGGCCAGAAAAAATAAAAGATCTAGAACTTTCTAGTCGATATAGTCTGTTTATTCGATCAAATTCTTCTAGAAGTTTTCCAGAATTGGATGAGACCCTAGGCTTTTTGGTAGATTTTGTAAAAGAAGATATCACAGTTAGGCAGCATTCCTCTAAACCAAATAGTAATATTGAAAAATTGAATGAGGTCGCGCGTTTGATCTATAGAATCTCTGACAATTACCTTGAAGGAGTTAATTTTCTAAAGGAATATAATAAATATAGAGAAAACCGAGAGTTGAACTCAATTGAGGATATTCTGGAAGTTATATTATCCGTTTTGCAAGAAAATAATGAAAGTCATCTATATAATGAGATTTCTGAAATAATTAAACGCAGAGAGAACTAAAATAATGGCAGAGACAATGAAACAAAATCATCGTTTTTTTAAGGATGTAGATCGATTGTTACGAATTATTTATCGCGAGGTTGGTTGGACATTTTTCCGGTCTGCTTCAGAAGATATGAATTCTTTTCTACCTGAAGGGTTATATGATTTGCAAAATGAATCATTCCGCAATCGTGTTATCAGTGCATATCTGTCTATCTATCCAGTAAATTATCGTCAAGAAGATTTAGAAATCCTTTTGGATGATATCTGTACACAGATGGCCAATAAATTCACTTCAACAAATGCACTGGACATCATTTTTTACGTGTCAGACATGATTTTTTCGAAGTCAAAATCCAAAATCTATGTGGATTTTAATGACATTCTTGAATGGGATGGATTACGTAATAAATTAGATTTAAAGGTTTTCATTACTGCTTTTTTAGTACAACAGAATAAGCAAAAAGATGAAATGAACTTTCGTAATATTGTAGGACACAATAACAAACGATTGCACGATATTCTTGACCGGTATGGGATTTCAGACAATCACATGCACTTGAAAGCATCAGGCTATACAGATGATATAAATTGGTTTTCATTTATTAATAAACCTTTTGCAACCTTAGAAACATTAGAAGAATTTGTTGATTCACCGGAGACATTTCGTGAGCTTGAAAACACACGAGAAAGCAAAAATGAATATATCAATTTTTTAGTAAAGTTAAAGTATATACGTATATTTTTATACAGTAAACTGATGGACCAGGAGACTAAAGAAAATGAGGATCTAGGTGAAACAAGAGCTCTTCGTGAAGCAAATGTCTGGCGTGTTTTAAAATCATCAGACCCATTGATGACACTCTATAGTTTAAACGAACTAGCGAGCATCATTGAAGCAGACCAACGTATGCGAGAAAAGTATGGGCAAATATATCAAGATGATGTGAAAAAATATCAAAAAGTTGAATTCGATTTTTACGATAGCATCATGCGTAGATGCTTAAAGAACCCTAAATCGGAATTTTTTCGTCTATTAGTAAATTTATATATATCTGGTGCTTCGATTTTTAAATTCCAGTTAGTTCAAGACAATCTGGGAATGGGTTTTTCAAAATTTAAAGACAAAGAAGAGATGAAATCTTTTTTTATTGAGGGACATGATGTAGAGGAAGCCCATGTGAAGGAAAGTGTGTTTCACAAGTATTATGATGAAAAATACATTAGGTCAATGGAATTGCGTATAGCCCCTAAAGAATCAGTGTCTGATTATGTACAATTAATAAAAGAATTAGACGAAATGAACCAGCGCGTTTATGAGAGGAAATCAAAAGAAAACCATCCAGAGGATTTGAAAAAAATAAAATTTGGTTTAATTATCCACTTTATTAAAGGGGATTATGATTTAACAAAATTGTCAACTATTCAGTCATTTGAAAAAAGAAAAGCTCTTGCACATAGCGCAGATATATTAAGTGAAGCAATTGAAAGAATTAATTTTTTATCACGAATTCCGGAAAGTGAAATTCAAAGTCAAATCGTTGGGATTGATACGGCAAATTATGAGAAGAATAATCGGCCTGAAATTTTTGGACCGATTTATCGGAAAATACGGTCAAGAACTGAAGATACTTATAAAGTTAATTTTACTTATCATGTCGGAGAAGAATTTGCTACGCTATCCAATGGTTTACGTGCTATATATGAAGTTATTCATCTGTTAGATTATAGAGCAAATGATCGCTTAGGACATGCATTAGCATTAGGAGTAAATGTTCGAGACTATTTTGAAAAAAAGAGATTTAATATTTTTACAACTTTAGGGGATTATTTAGATGATGTTGTTTGGATGTATAGTGTACTAATTAATGAGCCAGAAAGTGATGTGCTGCTTCCGTTTTTGCGAATGGAATATGAAAAATTTAAGCATGAATTATTTACGCCTTGTTTTAATGATTGTAAGTCCATATCGTTAGAAGATTATTTGGCTTCCTATCACTTAAGAGGAGATGATCCAGATGTTCATCTGGATTTATACCAATCTGTCTATTCGCAATTTATTTTTAGTGGCAAGGAAGGATACCAGCAAGCTCAAAGATTATATCCCTATGCTTTCAATTACAAGAATAAGAATCATTATCAAGCGTTTTTGAATCAAGATGCTCGAATCTTATTTTTAGAATATACATTCAATCAGAAATATCAAGATACTATAAATCAATCTAAAATAATTGAGGCTAATGAGTTATATATTCAATGCGTAGAAAAGGTACAAAAGATCTTACAAAAAGACGTTGCAGATAAAAGTATTTTTATTGAGGCCAACCCTACTTCCAATAAAAAAATATCATATGTTCAGAAATATTCAGAAATACCTGCTATTAATATGTGTGGGCCTTTTTTTGAAAAGAATATTGAGCATAATTTACAAGTTTCGCTTAATACGGATGACAGCGCAGTATTCATGACTAATTTAGTTAATGAATATTCAATGTTAACAGCCTCCTTACTACGAGAAGGGTATGATGAAGTAGCTGTTTACACATTAATTGAGCAACTTGCAATAAATTCTAACATTCATTCGTTCGTAAAAAGTAACGATATATAAAAAACTTTGTTTGGAAGTTCATATAATTACTATATGAATAATGTGGAATAAGCTTATGTTCTAAAAAATCTCTCGATTACATTTTTATTTGTGAATTTTTCAAAAGTAGTGTTGTGAAGCGAAACAATCTTTTCAACACTGCTTTTTCTTTATGCTTGAAGAGTCGCCTTTTTTTAGATTTTTTGAAATATTTTTATATTTCTATTGACGGGGAACACATAAAGGACTACTATCTAAAATATAAAGTACGCGAGAAATATATTTTTATTTCAAGAAATATTTTTTGGTGCAAAGGTGGGAAGATCGTTGAAGAAGAAAAAACTCAAAGAATTTGTCGAGTTCATTCCAGGAATTAATTCTTCTAGAGTGGAAGCACAATTAGAAGAAGAGAAAATAACGTATTATGATCAATCATCTTTTGATGAAGACTATTTGATCAAAGAAGGTAACCATCAAACCGTATCTCCTTCTTCTAAAATTGAAAGTGAAGGCGTATTAATTAAGAATGATATTGTTATCAGCAATACTTTACAGAAAGCCACGCTTGTTCACGAAAGAAATATTGGGAAGATCTTGTCCCTAAATTTTATGAAAGTAGCGTTCAAGAATGGTTCCCTCGACAAAAACTATTTTTTATATCTTTTCAATGCTTATCCAGATATACAAAGACAAAAAGAGCGGGAACTTCAAGGTACTGGCCCAGTTCGGAAATTAACCAAACGTTCTTTAGAAAATTTGGAAGCTCCAATAGTTACTCTAGTAGAGCAACAAAAAATAGGGGCAATTTATGTGGAGACTTTAAAACTACAAAGCAAATTGACCACTTATGCGTCGATGTTAGAACAATTCGCAGGACAGGTCATCGAAAAAAGCTTGGAGGAGTAACCAATGAAAAAGGATGCAGGAATTAAGAGCCAATCAGAATTGCAATTTGAAGAAGAAGTCATTGACTATTTAACAAAAATCGGTGGTGTAAAGCAATGGGAATATAAGAAAGAAATTCGGACGACTGAGCAGTTATGGGAAAATTTCAAAAAAATACTCGAACAAAATAACTATGCTCGCTTAGATCAACCTTTATCGATCACAGAATTTAGTCAGGTAAAGAAAGTTATTTCTGCTATTAATTCTCCTTATCAAGCGGGTCAATTTCTTTATGGAGTGAATGGTGTTTCTGAAATCGAAGTAGATCTTGACGATGGACGTCATGTCTTTTTAACTGTATTTGACCAAGCTCAAGTAGGCGCTGGCAATACGGTTTATCAAGTAGTCAATCAAATTGAACGTGCAAAAATAATCGATGGAAAACCAAATCGTCGCTTTGATGTTACACTATTAATCAATGGCTTACCCATCATCCAAATCGAACTAAAGAAAGCTCTACATAATGCCACTGAAGCACTAAACCAAATGGAACAATATATAGCAGAAAAGCAGTTTAGTGACATTTTTTCTACTCTACAAATTTTAATTGCAATGACGCCATTTGATATTCGGTATATGGCTAACACAACGTTGCAAAACTTTAATCGCGCTTTCGCCTTTAATTGGCAAGATGAAGAAAAAGCACGTCCGATTTATTCATGGAAAAGTTTTGCAGATCAAGTGTTGTCTATACCGATGGCGCATGATTTAGCTACCCGCTACATGATACTTGATGGGACAAAAAATAAGGAAAGCATTAAAGTGATGCGTCCCTATCAAGTATATGCAACAAAACGTGTCCTAGACGCCGTTCGTAAATATGACTTTAGATATGATGATGGTAAGTTAGGATATATCTGGCATACAACAGGTTCTGGGAAAACAATCACTAGCTTCAAAACAGCTTGGTTAGCTAGTCGGATGCCAAATGTAGACAAAGTCATTTTTCTAGTTGACCGAATTGCATTAACCAATCAAACTGCAGATGCCTATCGTGCGTACGATCCAATCGCTGGGTTTGAAGGTAAAAGTGGGGTTGTTGGAGACACCGCGAATATTGCTGACTTACATCGTAAGCTGACTAAAAAAAGTGATCAAAACATTCTTGTAACAAGTATTCAGAAGATGTCCCGCTATGTAAGCAGAGAAAGTTTCAAACCGTTAGATGCAAATATTCTATTTATTGTTGACGAAGCACACCGCTCCACCGGTGATGGAGTCAAAAATGAAGGAATGTTAGAAAGTATTCGTAAAGCACTACCAAACTCAGCATGGGTAGGCTATACCGGCACGCCAAAATTTCCAGAAACACGGGAAATTTTTGGTCATTTGCTCCATGCCTATACGATCAAAGAAGCCATTGCTGACAAAAATGTTTTAGGATTTAAAGTGGAGTTCAAAGAGACGATTGAAGCACCGAAAGATCCAACGGCTGAAGAAATCGATGATAATTTGCGTGGCAGTGTCTATGACTATAGTCCCGTCCATGTAGAGTTAGTCGTTCAAGATATCTTTTCCAACTGGAAGAAACGCTCGAATAATCGCAAATACAATGCGCTGCTTACGGTTCATGTAGGAGGCAACCGAGCGAGTACACCACGAGCTATGGAATATTTTGACAAATTTATGGAAGAAAATAAGCGCCGACCGAAAGAGGAACGGCTAAAAGTAGGCATTAGTTTTTCTGTTGATACATCAAATAGCAACCACCAATTGGAAACAAACCAGAACCTTCATCGTGCGATTAACGCATACAATCATTTATTTGGCACAGCTTTTGATATGACAACAGTCAAAGCCTATACTGAAGACTTAGCTCGTCGATTGAACAAAACGGCAGACGATGGAAACTATTTAGATCTAGTCATCGTAGTGGATCAATTATTGACCGGATTTGACGCACCTGAGCTAAACACACTCTATATTGATCGAACGCTGAAAGGTGGAAACCTGATCCAAGCTTATTCACGAACCAATCGAATTCACGATCGGGATGCCAAACCCCAAGGGAATGTGGTGAATTACCGTTGGCCCGTACAAAATGAATATGAAATGAATCAAGCCTTTGCCATCTATTCCAATCGGGATTCTGCGGCAGAACAACTTACTTTAGAAGAATTAAAAGAAGATAATGTGGCATCAGGAATTCTCTCGAAACCTTTCAGCACCGTAGAAGCGGAGACCAAAGATGTCATTCAAAAGCTGGCAGATCTAACGGATAATTATCTCCAATTACCACCGAGTGAAAAAGCGCAGGATGTCGTTTTCGAAAGTTTGCAAGAATATAACCGGCTCGTAAGTCAATTAAAGCAGTACACTGAAGATGATGAGAAGAATCCGCTATCGGCTTATGATGAACCTGAAGTCTTTTATCAGCGTTTAGGAATCACAGAAGAACAAGAAGTGATGTTAACGACAGTGCTTGCCAATGAGCTACGAGAAAGACGCGCACGAAAAGATGAAATCGATATTTCACAAGTTAATTTGGAGATGGTTCATATTCATGATGTAAGGATCAATTACGATTATTTGGTTGAATTGATTGCAAAAATGGCAGACGAAGTTCATGAAGATAAAATGGATCAAGCAGAAAAAACTAAAGAAGAAATCGATATTGAAATTACAAAAATTGAAAGTGATAAAGAAATGACAAAATATCGTAACTTTGTCACCAAAATTTATACAAAAGAATTTGAGTTTGATAGTTACCCTGCCCCTATTGATAAAGAGGAAATGAATCAGGCGATGGAACGTGCACAAAAGGATGGTAACATTAAGTTGTTAACAGCGTTTATTCGAACATGGGGCTTGGACAACAGTATAAAACCCAAAGAATTGGACAGACTAATCAAACGCCATCGATTTGGTCAAGAGGATATGGATAAAAAAGGTGAGTTGACAACGATCATGAACGATGCACGATTAGATTATCAAGAAATTGCAGCAGCAGAAGTTGCCGCCTTATCTTGGGTAAAATACCGTGTCGCGTTTCGTAAAGCTTTTTATAAAATGGCTGATGAAATCAAGAAGGGAGAGTAAGTTCTATTGAATGAAATTCAATTTTTAATCTATGAGGATAGCGACAAAGTCGAAGTCCTTATGCGAGAAGAAACCATTTGGGCCACACAGAAGACGATTTCCCAACTTTTTGATGTTGGCGTGCCCGCCATTAGCAAACATCTAAAAAATATATTTGAATCTGGTGAATTGGATGAAAAAGTGGTTGTTTCCATTTTGGAAAATACCACTAAACATGGTGCGATAGACGGAAAAACACAAACGAACAAGGTAAAATATTATAATCTCGATGCAATTATTTCAATTGGTTACCGAGTCAATTCGCAAAAAGCAACGAAGTTTCGGATTTGGGCAACAGACATTTTGAAAGACTATATCCAAAAGGGCTTCAAAATTGACGTAGAGCGAATGAAGCAAGGCGAAAATGCTTTTGGTAAGGACTATTTCCGAGAATTACTAGAAACAGTTCGCTCGATTCGTGCCAGTGAAAGAAGAATTTGGCAACAGATTACCGATGTGTTTGCTGAAATTTCTTATGACTATGACAAAAATTCTGAGATTACGAAGCAGTTTTATGCAACGATACAAAATAAATTTCATTATGCGATTACTGGAAAAACAGCAGCAGAAATTATTTATGACGGCGCAGATCGATCAAAAGAGAATATGGGACTGACGAGTTGGAAAAATTCTCCAGATGGCAGAATCTTACAGTCAGATGTGTCGGTTGCTAAAAATTATTTGACTGAGAAACAAATTCGTAGCCTTGAACGAAATGTCTCTTCGTATTTTGATTATGTGGAACGATTATTAGAAGAAGAAACACTGCTAGGTATGGAAGATTTCGCTAAAAGCATAGATGAATTTCTGACATTTAACCGTTATCAAATTCTTGATGGAAATGGAAAAATTAGCAGTAAAGATGCTAAAAGAAAAGCAATGGATGAATACAAAGAGTTTAATAAACATCAACGCATAGTTTCTGATTTTGATAAGGAAATAGCGAAGGTAGGAGAGTTACAATGAGTGATGCAAGAACAAATGCACCGAAAATAAGATTTAGAGGATTTACAGAAGATTGGGAACAGCGTGAGTTGGGAAAGCATTTAGTTCCCTACAACGAAGTAACGACCGAAAATAATCAATATCCAGTTTTTACTTCATCTAGAAAAGGTTTGTTCTTTCAAAAAGATTATTATGATGGCAATCAAATCACATCTGAAGATAATACAGGATATAACATTGTTCCTAGAGGATATTTCACATATCGGCATATGTCAGATGATTTAATATTCAAATTCAATATAAATGATATTGCGGATAAAGGAATAGTGAGTACCCTTTACCCAGTATTTAGTACAACAGATGATTTAGATTCTAAATATCTACAATATCAATTGAATGAAGGACAAGAGTTTAAGCGGTTTGCGATTCTCCAAAAACAAGGAGGATCAAGAACCTATATGTATTTAAGTAAACTAAAAAACATGATTATATCTTTACCTAAATATGATGAGCAAATAAAAATAAGTACCTTCTTCAAACAACTCGACGACACTATCGCTCTTCATCAGCGTGAGCTTGATTTGTTAAAGCAAACAAAACAAACTTATCTACAAAAAATGTTTCCTAAATCAGGTGAGAATAAGCCAGAAATCCGTTTCGCAGGATTTACGGATGCTTGGGAACAGCGTAAGTTGGGAGATTTAGTTGATTTAGTTATTAGAGGTGTATCAAAACCTGACGTGCCATATTACAGAATGTCTGTTAGGTCCCATGCTAAAGGAACATTTAGACAGTTTGTGAGTGATCCTGATAGTGTCGCAATGGACAAATTATTTGTTGTAAGAAAAGACGACTTGGTTGTAAACATTACATTTGCTTGGGAACATGCGATTGCTGTTGTGCCAGAAGAAAATGACGGATTGCTTGTATCGCACAGATTTCCTACATATAGAGCAGATGGGAAATCAGATATAGAATTCCTACACTATATCGTCTCTAAAGAAGAGTTTAGAAGAAAATTAGAATTTATATCACCAGGTGGAGCTGGTCGAAATAGAGTTTTGAATAAAAAAGATTTTCTAAAGTTGAAAATGTATGTACCAAAATTAGATGAACAAAAACAAATTGGTAACTTCTTCAAACAACTGGACGATACTATCGCTCTTCATCAGCGCAAGCTGGACTCATTAAAAGAAATGAAAAAATCATTACTACAACAAATGTTTGTTTAAAAGGAGAAAAGATAAATGAGTACTGCAAATGAAATTACAAAAAAACTTTGGGCGATGGCCAATAAACTGCGGGGGACAATGGATGCTAGTGAATATAAAAACTATATTCTGCCTTTTATGTTCTATCGCTATTTATCTGAGAATCAAGATACTTATTTAATAAAAAATGGATTGGAAGACTACTACGAAGTGACTGATCCAGAAGAAAAAGAAGATTATTTAGAAGATATTAGTCGGGGGATTGGCTATGCTATCTCTCCTGAATATACTTGGGAACAATTAGTATCAAAGATTGAAAATCATCAAATCAAAGCCAGCGATTTTCAAGATATGTTAGATTCCTTTAACTTGAATGCCAAACGTAATCCGGTAGCTGAAGATGATTTTGCAAATGTCTTCTCAGATATCAACCTTGGGGATACTCGGCTAGGATCAAATACAAATGAGCGAGCAAAGGCCTTGAATGATGTCGTCTTGATGGTGAATGACTTTACCTTTAAAGATGATTCGGGTCATGATATTCTTGGTGATGTTTACGAATATCTCATTGGGCAATTTGCTGCTAATGCGGGGAAAAAAGGGGGAGAGTTTTATACCCCTCATGAAGTGAGTCAAGTGTTAGCTAAAATTGTAACCAAAGATGCAAAAGCGGATGAACAGCAATTTCGCGTATATGACCCTACAATGGGTTCAGGTTCGTTGTTATTGACAGTGAAAAATGAATTGCCTAATGGAGAGAAAACAGGCAGTGTGGACTTCTATGGTCAAGAAAAGAATACAACAACTTATAACTTAGCTCGTATGAACTTAATGATGCATGGGGTTACTTATCGCAATATGAATTTGAAACGTGGGGATACTCTTGAGGCAGACTGGCCATTTGTAGAAAAAGAAGGTACACAAATCCCCTTAAAATTTGATGCGGTTGTCGCCAATCCACCTTATTCCGCTAAGTGGGATATAAAAGGGATCGATCGTGAAAAAGATACACGATTTAAAGGATTTGGTGTGGCACCTGCGTCTAAAGCTGACTATGCGTTTGTTTTACATGGATTATATCACTTAGATAAATCAGGAACGATGGCCATTGTCTTACCACACGGTGTATTATTCCGAGGGGGAGCTGAAGAGAGAATACGTAAAAATATTATCGATAATAACTTGTTAGATACGGTGATCGGATTGCCTGCAAATCTATTTTATGGGGCAAGTATACCAACTACTGTTTTAGTGTTTAAAGGAAGAGAAGCTCGAAAAACGAAAGATATTCTTTTTATTGATGCGTCTAGCGAGTTTGTTAAGGGGAAAAATCAAAATAAACTATCACCAGAAAATATTACTAAAATTATTGAAACCTATGAAAAGCGTGAAGACGTTGAAAAATATGCTCATGTAGCCACCTTAGACGAGATCAAAGAGAATGATTACAACTTAAATATACCAAGATATGTCGATACCTTCGAAGAAGAAGAAGTGACGCCGTTGCCACAACTTGCGCAAGAAATAGCAGCAGTGAGACAAGAAATTGCAGATTCAACAGATAAATTGTTCGGCATGCTGCATGAATTGGAAGGTACGACAGATGAAGCGCAAGCAGAATTGAAAAAATTTATTGATATGTTAGGTAAATAGAAACTTTAGTATTTAATGGAAAAACGGCCCTTCGTGAAAGGAAATCGTATTTCGACAAAGTCAATCCGTCCACCTATTTATTAGATTGGTATTTCAAAATGGTCTTGCTTGCTGTGTAAACAGTGATCAAGACCATTTTTTTGTCCATAGATGTACTTTATTCATAAAACTATCCATAATTAAGGCGAATAAAGCCAATAGAAGTGAACAAAAATACTATAAAAATCTAAATATGTACCACCGTACTACTTTTTCTACTGTTATAATATAAAGTGAGTATGAAAATCCAAGAAACAAAAGAAAAGGAAATCATTCTGAGAAAGTGAGAGGCACATGGACAAGTATACAGTCACCAATATCAAAGTTGGCAACTTGCTAAGCGATGCGCAAGTTGGCAATATTGCTATACCAGAAATTCAACGCCCCTTTGTTTGGAAAAAATCAAAGGTGCGGGATTTGATTGATTCATTATATAAAAACTATCCAGTTGGTTATATTATTACGTGGAAATCACCGGATGTGAAGATAAAAGATGGAAAGCAATCAAACGGGCGTTTAATTCTAATTGATGGACAGCAACGAATTACCGCATTGTCTACGGCTTTGAATAAAATCGAGATCGTCAACGATAAATATCAAAAAGAACGTATAGTTATTTCTTTCAATCCAAAGACGGAAGAATTCAAGGTACGGGACAAAGGGACAGAAAGAGGAAAAGAATGGATTACCGATATAGCAGATGCAATGGATGCCGGTATGAAATATATCAAAAATTATTTAGCTATTAATGATATTACTTCCGATGAAGAAGCAGACATCATCGCTGATCGTATCGAGAAACTAAAACAAATTAATAACTCTGATGTCGGCAATATTACATTAGATGCAAGTTTGCCTATTGATGTCGTGACGGAAATTTTTATTCGCATTAATGATGCGGGTGTGAAACTATCTCAAGCAGATTTTACTATGAGTAAAATTGCGATTTATGAAAAAGAGCCAGGAGACGAACATGGTATGTATCTCCGGAAGTATATTGATTATTTTTGTGAACTAGCGACATCGTCAGAAAGATTAGAATTTATTCAGAAAAATGATCGAGCTTTCTCTTCGTCGATGTACTGGGACAAAGTAAAATGGATTGCTAAAGATAGCAATGAAACATACATTCCTACCTATAATGATGTGTTGAGGGTAGTATCTTTAGTAGAGTTTAACCGTGGGAAATTAGGAGATTTGGTAGCTCTGCTTTCCGGTCGAGATTTTGAAGAAAGGAACTACAAACTTTCTATTGCAGAAGATTCTTTTAATAAATTGGAACAAGGTATTAATAAATATACTAAGAAATCAAATTTCGAACATTTTGTTCAAGATATTTTATGGAACTTAGGCTTTAAGGATTCAGGCATTGCGACATCGCAAAATGCTCTTAATTATGCCTATGCGATGTATTTAAGAGGAAAAGATATTGGAATAAACGACGGGAAACTAAAAAGCTTGATACGACGCCTATTTGTTATTAGTCTGTTAACGCAACGCCATAGTGGTAGTTTTGAAAGTCGCTGGACAGCAGACTTTCAACGAATCAATACACCGGATGATTTAATTGAGTTTGTCGCAACATTAGAGAGACAGAACTTAACGGATGTATTTTGGACAGATACTTTACCAAGTAGGTTCGATAATACTGTATTAACAAGTCCAGACTGGACATTATATACGCTCGCACAAAGATATCTTGGCAACCAAAGCTTTTTGTCTAAGACACTCGTTCGAGATATGAAGACTGCTCAGATTCACCATGTTTTCCCAAAAGCCTATTTGATGCGTAACGGATTTACCAATAAGAATCTATACAACAAATTAGCAAATTATGTTTACTTACATGATCAAATCAATAATAAAGTGAGCGATCATGCCCCAAAAGATTATCTTAATGCAGTTCAAAATTATGATTATGCCTTTGGAAATGAAATGGCATCCGATGATGAATTGAAGAAAAATCTGCAAGAAAATGCTATTCCAATAGAATTATTACAAAGTGATATCTCTCTGTACAGTACATTTCTTAAAGAGAGACAAAGATTGATGGCTTTAAAAATTCAAGAGTTTTATGAGAAGTTGTAAAAAAATTATGTTAGAGTAATTATTTTTAGAGCAACTTCTAAGATAAAAGGAGAAACTATGATTCACAAAGAAACCTCCATGGAATTAATCAATAAATTCCGTGACGAACGAAATTGGCGTCAATTTCATAATGAGAAAGATTTGGCTCTTTCGATTTCCATCGAAGCCGCAGAATTGCTGGAGATCTTTCAATGGAAGTCTTCGGAAGAGGCGCTGAAAGATTTTGAACATCTCAAAGAAGAAATTGCCGACGTGTTGATCTACAGTTATATGCTGGCGGATAATCTAAAGCTAGATGTTGATGAGATCATCAAAGAGAAATTGCAGAAAAATGCGGTGAAATATCCGGTGGAACAAAGCAAGGACTCCAAAAAGAAATACTGGGAGTTATGAGTAATAGTCTGATAAAAGAGACCAGAAGCAGGATGTTTCTGGTCTCTTTTTGTGTAGAGGGAATCACGCTAGAAGTAACATTTACATAGTATTATTTATGTTGATAAATCCAATGAAATAGAGTTGCAGACAATGAAAAATTAGTTTAACTTTTTGATAAATTATATAGTTTGATATTAAATATTTATGGTATGTTGAGATTATAATTCAAAAGGAGGAAGTAGATGTTAAAGAAGTTTAGACCAAAGAACAATGCTCAGTATTGTTTATCAGAAATTTTATTTGATTTCTATACAAAAAAGAATCAAAGAAAAGTGGTGAAAAATATCTTATACACGCATGTAAAACAAACACGCACAAAAGAAGAGTTAGTAGAACTGATTGATAGGGTTGCGGAAGAAGATGCGTTTATTTTGCGATTTTGGAGAACACGTTTTTCTAATACAGAGAAAGATCTGCTTACATCATATGACAAAATGTCCTACTCGATGTCTGCGTTATCGATTATCTTAGCTATGTTGGCTTTGACATTCGAAATAAAAAGTCCAGAATTCACATTACCTGTGTTTTTGTTGTTGGTTCTCATTGCTGGGTATTACTTGCGTATTCCTTTTAATAAAGAGAAGGATAAATATTTGACTGTGATTTACTTATTAGACGAAGCACTGCGAAAGAAGGAACAAAACAAAGACCAGTAACTGTTCTGCGGTTTGTATTCATAAAAGAAGAGTAGCAAGTTCTGTACATCCGTTTGTTTTTTGTTAAAGCAATAGAAATATCAAGGATAATCTCCATATTTCAATAAAATACTGCCATATTTTGAATGTTATGTTCGTTTTTCCTTTGATGTTCGCTTGCAACCCCTTCCAAAATCGGCTACACTTATAACCGAATAGAAACCAAAAAAATAGGCACCTCGCAACTCTGTTGGCGCAGAGCAGCGAGGCCCTGATCAGTCAGACCTTTAACCAAGATGACCAATCAAGTTGCCATAGTTGAACGCCATCGGCATCAACGTGTTTATTGTACCCAAAATTTCCCTTCTTTTCTAGTAGTGGGGTGTTTTTTTGGTAAATTTTCGCGGGATGCTAGACGCTTATTTTGCTATGTCAAAGGCATTGGACCGTCTTGTCCGATGCCTTTTTTGTTGTCTAAACATTCATGCGCAGAATCGTTTTTGACAAATAGCAGGCATAAAAGTCTCGTAATGATAATGCTTACTGATAAATAGGTAGTCATAGTTGAAAATAGTAAGTCGTTACATTCGTCGGGTGAACAATCCTTCTATCCTAGGTCCAGAAGTTGGCAAGCCTTGGTTTCTATTCACCTATGGTTGATCCGATAGTTATTGGAGACAATCCGTCAATCGTTATCGGATCAACAGGGATCATATTAGCTGAGGAGTGAACACATGAAAAAATTCAAAGGGCTGGTTTGCTTGGCTGCATTATTTCTCTTAACGGCCTGTGGAGAAGAAACGAAGGAGACCGATCAAACAGCGCAGGACTCTCAAACATTAGTGATTAATGGCGATTATGTTGTTCCGCCAACTGCCCATGGCAATCCCTATATTAGTGGTTTTATTGGTGGTGGGATTGAACCTTATGTGCAAGAAGCGTTGTTTTCATTCACCCCGGTAGGTGAAGGCGGCGAGAATTTCAAGCCTAGGCTAGCTTCGAGTTACAGCATTGATCAAAATGTGATCAATATCACACTGAAGGAAGGTATCAAATGGAGTGATGGCAGCGACATCACTGCTCAAGATGTCCTCACCAGCTACCAAATGTGGGTTGGTAAGAAACAGATTTGGGAATTTTTAGAGAAAATTGAAGTCCCGGATGAGCAAACAGTGGCGTTTCATTTCAAAAATGAAAGTCACTTGATGCTGAATCTACTGACTGATGTAAAGGTAGCTGCTCGTTTCGAGGAATACGGTGATTGGGCACAGCAATATCAAGGCATCGCTGATGCACAACGGGAATGGCATGATGAGACCAATACGTATTGGTTTTCAGAAGCAGGAAATGAACAATTACAAATCCTTAATGAAGAATTGGAAGGATATATGCCGCAAGTGACAGATATGGTTGGTTCGGGCGCATTTACGATTGCTAATCTTTCTACAAGTGAAGCAGTCTTGGAGAAGAATGAACACTTTTATCAGGAGACTAGCATCGACTCATTAACAATTATTCGCGCTGTCACACCTGAAGTAGCAGCCAATAGTATGATCGATGGGACTCTCGATATGCACAGTGGCGGTATGACAGAAGATTTGATTCGCCAAGTTGAAAGTAAGTTGGACTATTTTACTGAATTTTATTTACCAGAGTATTCACAAATGTCCGTAGTTTTTAATGTAAAGCAGGCTTTTGCCCAGGAGCTGGCTTTCCGCGAAGCTGTGGCCTATTTGGTGAATCCTGATGAAATTCTACCGTTAGCAGAAGTCGGCAGTATGCCAAGTGAGATGGGGAGTACAGGATTGCCGCTTTCTTTACAAGAAGTTTACGGATTGACAGATTGGGTGCAGTCGGAGCTCACCGCACGAGAATACAATGTTGAGCAAGCGGAAGCTGTCTTATTGGCAGCTGGTTGGACAAAAGAAGATACCTGGATCGATGCGCAAGGAAATAAAGTGGCCTTTGATTTTGCTTGCAATAATGGCTGGGGTTCAGCTTTATTGCCGGGAGAAGCGATCGTTAATGAATTGAATAGTTTTGGCTTTGATGTGACATTTTTGCCAATGGAAGGCGCTTCTTATGATGCGTATTTGAGAAATGGAGAGCACACCGTTGCTATCGAATTTGCCCCGCCTTCTAATATTCTTTATGCCAATCCTTATGGAACGTATGAACAATTATATAAGGGCCGCAGTTGGCTATTCGGGCTTGAAACGGAGCCAACAGGAGAATTATACTTGACCAACGCTCAAGGGAAAGTTGATGTGATCGCTTTAACGAATCATCTGTTTGACAGTGAGGGAGACGATTTTATTGCGACCACCAAAGAATTGATGGCAGTGACAAATGAGCATATCTTGTTTATCCCTTATCTAGAAAAAGGTTTTCCCGTGCGTGTCCTTAATCCGGCTATCGACTTTCAAGTTCCTGCAAACCAATTGGTTCAAGACCCACGCTTTATTGGCGTTGGTGAATCAATGTTTTCTTCATTGATTGCGGAAGGAACGCTGCGAAAGAGCATGGGAATCACTGATTAAACAAATAGACTGGAAGGAGGCGTGTATAAGAAATGAAGAAATTAGCGAATGTTTTCTTTACGATAACCGCAGGCGTCTTTATGACTTTTTTGATTATCAAAATCATGCCTGGCGATCCAGTAACGATTTTGGCAAATGAGCTGCGAAGTACGCAAGGAATCTCAGAAGCGGATGCTATGAGCCGAGCGATCAGTATGCTGAATTATGATCCATCTCAGCCATTGCTGCAGCAAATCGGCCATTTCATTCTGCAGCTCTTAAAAGGAGACCTAGGCACCTCGATCCGTTTTCGGACGCCTGTTTTATCCATTGTTTTAAGTGCATTGCCTTGGACGCTTTTTTCAGCTGGCGTGGCTACTATTCTTTCTTACATGGCAGGCACACGAATCGGTTTGATGGTTGCATGGTCCAAGAATAAACGCTTAAATACGGTGACAGAAACACTGACCTCCATGGTTGGCTCGTTTCCGGATTACCTCATTGGTTTCTTCTTGGTCTCTTTGTTTGCCGTGCAGCTTGTCTGGCTGCCGAGCCGCGGTGCCTATGGATCACAAGTGACGGTTGGTTTGAACCTTCCGTTTCTCATTAGTGTAGCACGTCATGGGATATTGCCTATCAGCGCCATTTTTGTTGTTTATTTGGCGAACTGGATTCTGAATATGCGGGGAAGTGCTATGAATGTTATGCACCAAGAATACATCAAGTATGCACGTGCGCGTGGTTTGAGTGATGGTGTGATCCGCAAGAAATATGTCGGAAAGAATGCTCGCTTACCCATGATTACCACATTAGGAACGACTTTTGGTCTTTTATTAGGCGGTGCGCCTTTGATTGAGAACATCTTTTCTTATCCAGGATTGGGCTATTACTTGAACACAGCTATTGCGGTGCGTGATATTCCTTTGATGCAGGGGATGTTCTTTATGATCATTGTCACAGTAGTTGGTGCCAATGTCATTGTAGATACATTGTATGGCTATTTGGATCCTCGATTAAGGAGGCAGACAGAATGAAACAATTGTCTTCTTTTATCAAAGTGATTCGTGCAAATCGTCAAGCGGCTGTTGGAATGTATTTATTATTGATTCTAGTTGGTTTCGCTCTTTTGGGGCAATGGCTGATTGGCGACTTGCCCGCAGATTATACCAATCGATTATTAGGTCCCTCTTTGCAACATCCTTTAGGAACCGATTTTACTGGTAGAGATACATTGTTGCAGTTTATTTTAGGAACGAGGGATGTCGTCCTAATTGCATTATTTTCAGGTTTTTTCTCGATTTTGATTGGAATGTCGATTGGCATTGTTGCGGGATTTGTGGGAGGAGCAACAGATAAACTCTTGATGTTCCTCACGAATGTTGTTTTGACGATTCCTTCATTTCCTGTACTTATGGCACTTTCTTTGGTGATCAGTGCGGGAAACGTTCTGGCTTTTGGTTTTCTTTTGGCGATTTGGAACTGGGCAGGGTTGGCTCGCAGCGTTCGGAGTCAGGTCATGACATTGCGGGGAAGTGAGTACATTCTGGCTAGCCAGCTTTTGGGAATGTCCAAGGGATATATGATTCGGCAAGATATTTTACCTAGTCTCATCCCTTATATTGCAATCAATTTTGTCTTGATCATGCGGGCATCGGTTCTTGCCTCTGTCGGCTTGATGTTGCTTGGATTGGCCCCTTTCAAAGGGGAGCATTGGGGAATTATGCTGAATTTGGCAATGACCAAAACCGGTGCCATGTTTGGATCCTCAGCTGCTATTTATTTGATTACACCGATTGTTGGTATCGTTGTTTTCCAGTCAGCCTGCTTTCTTTTTTCAAAAGGACTAGAAGATGCCTTTAATCCAAGAATTAGGAGTGAGATCGATGGGTAAGATACTTGAAGCAAACCAGCTAACTATAGGGTTTCGTCGTCACGCGACTTCGAAAAGTAGATCAAAATGGCGAATCAGACGAAATTCTGACAAGCCGTCACGAAAGAATCAACTAGAAAAGCCGGCAGGTTCAAACGCGCATGGGGAACGAGGGGTAACAGAAGCTTCGAAGATACTTTTGAAGCAGATGGATCGTGGAATGATCAATGCGGTGGATCAAGTAACGTTAACGATTGAAAAAGGAGAGATTCTGGGAATCATTGGTGAGAGCGGCAGCGGAAAGTCCACATTGGCTTTTGGCCTTTTAAACTTGATTGATGAGCCAGGAGAAATACTGGCTGGACAAGTATATTATTGGCAATCTGGGGAGGCAGTTGACTTTCTTTCCTTGCCTTCACAAGAAGGGAATCGTTACCACTGGCGGGAGATCGCAACGGTTTTCCAGGCGGCACAAAGTGCGTTGAATCCGATTTTAACAGTAGAAGAACATTTCTATGAAACAGCAGCAGCCCATCAAAAAACGGGCGGCACCCCACTGGATGCCAAAATCAATGACTTGCTGCAATATGTGCGATTAGATCAAGGAGTCAGAAAAATGTACCCCTTTGAATTAAGCGGCGGGATGAAACAGCGAGTGCTGATTGCATTAAGTTTGCTGCTTGACCCGCAGGTGATTATTCTTGATGAACCTACGACAGCGTTGGACGTGATTACTCAATGGTATATTCTGGCTATTTTGCGGAAAATCAATCAAGAAAAAGGAATTACGATTGTTTTTCTTACCCATGATCTATCGATTGTTAGTTCAATGGTAGACCGTATTGCTGTGATGTATGCTGGACAACTGGTAGAAGTAGGCGAGGTGAGTGCCGTCATGACGCATCCTGCCCACCCATATACCAACGCTTTACTGGCGGCAATTCCTAGCTTGACGGATGCCATTGATACACGTTCTTCGATTCAAGGAGTGGCTTTTGATTTAGCTAAAGCGGACGCTACCTGCCGCTTTAAAGAACGATGCTCTTTCGCATCGCGCATTGCTTGTGATGGCAGCGAGGAGACTTGTCACAAGCTTTTTCCTGTTAGTAACCAACAAGCTGCG
>Ga0137302_10083_pt1 | contig 78994 bp, 66 predicted proteins | sample Ramsor2O_GlcNAcB_FD_97184 | JGI IMG/M metagenome (GOLD analysis project Ga0137302, IMG submission 97184) | Mouse cecal microbial communities from Vienna, Austria - N-Acetylglucosamine amended with D2O_GlcNAcB | ecosystem: Host-associated > Mammals > Digestive system > Large intestine > Cecum... | reverse complement strand
AGTTCTTTTTAAGAATTTATAAAAACGGAGAAGGAGGGATTTGAACCCTCGCACCGCGCAAACGGTCTACACCCTTAGCAGGGGCGCCTCTTCAGCCACTTGAGTACTTCTCCAAAAGCGCCTAAACAATTACGTTATGATACTGCGTCTTCATGTGACGCTTGAATATATTATCAAACTCACAACTCTTTGTCAATAGATTTTATGAAATAATTTAATAAAAATTGGAATATAATTCTTTTCTACTATATATAGTAGTATCAGCCTGTATTTTTCACAACTTCCAGATTTCCTGAATATGAGTTTTTATATTTCTAAGCTCTTGTAAACTGCTTTTCTCCACTGCTGAAAAGAACAAACAGCGGAGAAAAGTCTTATTTGCTGTACTGCTTTAAATGATTTAGAGCATTGGGTAGAGGAATTTCAGACTCGGATAAATCTGCCTGAAAATCTTATATCGTTCTTCATACTTATTGACCAGCTCTGAATCGGGTTTTACTGTATCCACGACTTTCACCAGTTTCTTCGCTGCCTCTTCCACGGAACTATACTCACCGCATCCAACTGCTGCAAGAATTGCTCCTCCATATCCAGGACCTTCTTCACTTTCTATAATATTAATTTCAAGATTCAGGACATTAGCCATGATTTTTCTCCAGAGCAGACTCTTTGCCCCTCCTCCGCAGATAGTTGTTTTCTTGATATCAATTCCCAGAGATTTTGCTATTCCCAGTGAGTCTTTCATTGCAAAAGCAACACCTTCCAGCACTGCCAGTGTCATATCCGATCTCTTTGTGTCCATAGACATGCCGATGAATGCCCCTCTGGCATCCGGATCATTATATGGGGAGCGTTCTCCCATCAAATATGGCAGGAAAAACACATGATTTTCTCCAAGCACCTGAAGAGACTCCTGCTCTTTTCCATACTCTTTTGTTCCAATGATATCTTCCATCCACCACTTATTGCAGGATGCAGCACTCAGCATACAGCCCATCAAATGAAAATGTCCGTCCGCATGGGCAAAAGAGTGAAGTGCATTATTTTTATCCACTCTGAAATTTTTGCTTGATATAAAAATAGTCCCTGATGTTCCCAGAGAAATATTGCATTTGCCGTCTCCCACGGTTCCTGTTCCGATGGCTGCTGCCGCATTGTCCCCTGCACCTGCTATAATTTTTACAGCTTCAGAAAGTCCCAATTCTTTTGCAGCTTCAGGCGTCACTGTGCCCACTGCTTCATAACTTTCATAAATATCTGCCATCTGTTCTCTCTTTATACCGCAGATATTCAACATTTCTTCCGACCAGCGTTTATGTTCCACATCAAACAGAAGCATTCCTGATGCATCTGAAACATCAGTACAAAATACACCTGACAGACGGTAGGCAAGATAATCCTTCGGCAGCATAATTTTATGAATCTTGCTGAAATTCTCAGGCTCGTGTTTCTGCATCCATAAAATCTTAGGCGCGGTAAAACCTGCAAAAGCAATATTGGCAGTATACTGAGACAGTTTTTCTGTGCCCACCACTTCATTTAGAAACTTACATTCTTCTGATGTCCTGCCGTCATTCCACAGAATTGCGGGACGGATGACATTATCGTCTTTGTCCAGAACGACCAGTCCATGCATCTGGCCTCCGAAGCTGATCCCCTTGATCTGATCTTTATCCACATCTCGGACCAATTCACGGATTCCATCCACAGCAGCATTCCACCAGTCCACAGGATTCTGTTCCGACCACCCTGGTTTTGGGAATGAAATGGGATACTCTTTGGAAATAATCTTACAAATCTCACCCTGCCCGCTCATTAATAATAGCTTCAGTGCAGAAGTCCCTAGGTCAAGTCCTATGTAATACATCTTCCAACTCCTTTCCTCTATTATGCAAATGGATTCTCGGAAGGATACAACATTCCCTTCGGCCGGTTAAAATCGAGTTCCGTCTGTTCCACCCCCAGATACCTAAATACCTCAAACAGAAGCTTTCCAAAATGTCCAAAAGCAACTGCTCCGTGATGCGGGAAATTCTTTTCTATAAGTACGTGACGGTAAAATCTTCCCATTTCCGGTATGGCAAAAACACCTATCCCTCCAAATGATCTTGTCCTCACCGGGAGTACTTCTCCCTGTGCGATATATGCTCTTAATTTTGAATCTGATGTACTCTGAAGCCGGTAAAATGTAATGTCTCCCGGTATGATATCACCTTCCAGCGTTCCCTGTGTAGATTCCTCGGGCAGCGTTCTCGTCATGATCAGCTGATTTTTCATTTCGCAGGAAGAGAGCTTTTCTGAAGCCGTATTTCCGCAGTGAAATCCCATGAACACATCTCTGCGGCTGTATTCATAACTATCCCTGATTTCTGACTCATACATATCATCAGGTACTGTATTGTTAATATCCAGAAGAGTCACAATATCCTGGCTGACTGCCATTCCGATAAATTCGCTCAGAGCTCCGTAAATGTCCACCTCACAGGACACCGGGATTCCCTTTGCCGTCAGCCTGCTGTTGACATAGCATGGAACAAAGCCGAACTGAGTCTGAAAAGCAGGCCAGCACTTCCCTGCAATGGCCACATATTTCCTGGAACCCCTATGCTTATCGATCCAATCCAGGAGGGTCAACTCATACTGTGCAAGTTTAGGCAGTATCTGAGGTTTTTTATTTCCCTCTCCCAGCTCCTTCTCCATGTCCTTTGCCACATCCGGAATCCTCTCATCACCCTCATGTGCCTTAAAAGACTCAAACAAATCCAGTTCAGAATTTTCTTCAATCTCGGCTCCCAGATTATAAAGCTGTTTGATCGGTGCGTTGCAGGCAAGGAAATCCTGTGGTCTCGGACCGAAAGAAATAATCTTTAAGTTACGCACGCCGATCACTGCCCTTGCCACCGGTACAAAGTCATGAATCATGTCTGCCACTTCCTCGGCAGTCCCCACCGGATATTCCGGAATATAAGCCTTTACATTTCTAAGCTTTAAATTATAGCTGGCATTGAGCATACCACAGTAAGCATCACCCCGGTCATCGGTCAGCTTATTCTGTGTCTCTTCGGCTGCCGCCGCAAACATCACCGGCCCGTCGAATTCTTTAGCCAGTAATGTCTCAGCCGTCTCAGGTCCGAAATTTCCCAGGTAAACAACCAATGCGTTGCATCCTGCTTTTTTAAGCTCTTCAAGGGCTTTCTTCATGTCCAATTCATTTTCAATACAAGTCTCACATTCAAAGATTTCCCCGTATTTCTCCCGATAGGCTTTTGCAGCAAGTTTTCTCCTGTTCTCGGACAGTGACATAGGGAAACAATCCCTGCTGACCGCTGCAATTCCTAAAACTACTTCTGGTATATTTTCCATAAACGTCCCTCCTGGTCAATGGATTTAAGTAATTATGATATCTCTTTTATTTTACCACTGTTATACCTAAAGAGCCACAAAAACAAACCTATCGAATACCGAATGAATAAGTCGTCCGGTGACGGAAAATCTCTCCCTTTCTGAGAATGGGCTGAGGAAAATGAGAATAAGTAAGGCCTGAAGGAAAAAAGTGAGCTTCCAGGCAAAAACCATCACGTTTATGGTACACCGTCCCGTTCTTGCCCAAAGGCTCTCCATGGATATGATTTCCGCTGTACAGCTGCATTCCGGGAAGGGTTGTCTCCACAATAAGACTTATCCCCGTTGTGCTGCACCATGCCCTGGCTGCTTCCCCATAGCTTTCCTTTTCTTTTGCAAGTACAAAGTTATGGTCATATCCGCAGCCGTATTCCAGCTGTTGATTTTCTTTGTTTATATCTTTCCCTATTTGTTTTTCTTCTCTGAAATCAAACGGGGTGCCCTCCACACTCATAATTTCCCCGGTGGGAACAGAATCCGCTGCTCCCGGAGTATAGAAATCGCTGTTGACTTTCAAAAAATGGTTTTGGATGTTACCCGCATCATGACCCGCAAGATTAAAATAAGCGTGATTGGTCAGATTAATGATTGTATCCTGATCGCAGACGGCGGTATAATCAATATGCAGTGTATGGTATTTTGTAAATGAATAAATAACACTGACTTGTAAACTGCCGGGATACCCCTCCTCCATGTGGGGACTGAAAAGGGAAAAGATAATCTTGTTATCCCGGCTCTCTCCTTTCCATAACTTCTTCTGAAAGCCCGAATTGCCTCCGTGCAGGTGATTGCATCCTTCGTTCGCACACAGCCTGTATTCTTTTTCGTTCAAAGTGAAAGATGCCCCTTTGATCCTGTTTGCATGTCTTCCAATAACCGATCCCATAAACATATCCTGCTGTTCATAATCCTTGACATTCTCATATCCCAAAACAACATCTGTCATCTTTCCGTCTTTGTCAGGAACCACACAGGATACGATACTGGCTCCGTAGTCGGTGGCGGAAAATGAACTTCCGTCTTTAAATGCAATTGTGTATAAATTTGCTTCCTCTCCCGCAGAAGTTGTGCCAAATGGCTGTATTCCTATTTTCTTCATAGTATATTCCTTTTCTGTGAAAAACAAATATGACAAAGCCGTAAAACAAAATGTTCTGCGGCTTTATCCAAGTGCTGTTGGAAACAGACCTGGTTAGAGTCTGTCTCCGTCTAAGAAGGAGTAAAAAGTTACTTTTACTTTATGAAAAAGGATTTTCCGTCGGATATAACATACCCTTCGGCTGGTTGAATCCTATTTCACCGACATCCACACCGATGTACTTGAACACTTCATATAATGTTTTTCCAAAGTGTCCGAAAGCGACTGCCCCGTGATGCGGGTAGTTCTTCTCAATCAGTACATGGCGGTAAAATCTTCCCATCTCTGGGATGGCAAACACTCCGATGGATCCAAAGGATTTTGTCGCTACCGGAAGAACTTCTCCCTGTGCCACATAGGCCCTTAATTTTGTGTCTGCCGTGCTCTGTAAACGGAAGAATGTAATATCTCCCGGTGTGATATCTCCTTCCAGGGTTCCCTGAGTCACTTCCTCCGGCAGTGTCCTTGCCATGATCTTCTGATATTTCATCTCGCAGAAGGACAGCTTGCTCTTTGCAGTGTTCCCACAGTGGAATCCCATGAAGGTATCTTTCTGTGTATAGTCAAATGTTCCTTTGATATCTTCTTCATACATATCGGCAGGAACAGAATTGTTAATGTCAAGAAGCGTTACCGCGTCTTCACTTACCGCAGTTCCGATAAACTCACTTAGCGCTCCGTAGATATCCACCTCACATGACACTGGGATTCCCTGGGCAGTAAGACGGCTGTTTACGTAGCATGGAACAAAACCGAATTGGGTCTGGAATGCCGGCCAGCATTTGCCCGCGATGGCAACATATTTCCTGTAGCCTCTGTGCTCTTCCACCCAGTCTTTCAATGTCAGTTCATACTGGGCAAGCTTTGCCAGAATTTCAGGCTTCTTATTTCCCTGACCCAGTTCTTCTTCCATTTCTTTTATTATAGAAGGAATCCGTTCATCATCTTTATGATTGTTGAACGCCTCGAACAGATCCAGCTCTGAGTTTTCTTCAATTTCGATGCCCAGATCATATAATGGCTTGATCGGTGCATTGCAGGCCAGGAAGTTCAGTGGTCTTGGACCGAAAGAAATAATCTTAAGCTCACTCAGTGCTTTTACCGCTCTCGCGATCGGTACAAATTCATGGATCATATCCGCACATTCCTGCGCAGTTCCAACCGGATATTCCGGGATGTATGCCTTAATATTCCGAAGCTTTAAGTTATAACTTGCATTCAGCATTCCGCAGTAGGCATCTCCCCGTCCGTCCAGCAGATTGTTTCCGCTTTCCTCAGCCGCCGCAACGAACATTTTTGGTCCGTCGAAATGTTTGGCGAGAAGTGTCTCTGAGATCTCCGGTCCGAAGTTTCCGAGATATACTGCCAGCGCGTTGCACCCTGCCTTTTTGATATCCTCCAGTGCCTGCACCATATGGATCTCGCTCTCTACGATGCAGACCGGACATTCATAGATGTCTTCTTCCCCATATTTTTCTTTATAAGCTTTCACTAAAGCTTCTCTCCTGGAAACGGAAAGGCTTTCCGGGAAGCAGTCACGGCTGACTGCTACGATCCCGATTTTTACTTTCGGCATGTTATTCATTTTCCTACCTCCTGCTAATCTTCACTTTGGGCCAGCCGTTTTTCACGGATGGATTTAAATACGCTCTGTAAGATGACGAAGAAGCAAAGCAGGGCTGCAATGGCAATCCTCGTCCACCAGGATGACAATGTACCCTGGAATGTGATGATCGTTTCAATGATACCTTTGATCAGAGATCCGAAAAGTGAACCGATAACAGTTCCTACACCTCCGGTCAGCAGTGTTCCTCCGATGACAGCTGCCGCAATGGCATCCATCTCGAATCCGCGGGCCTGCTCTACAAATCCTCCGCAGGAGTTTAAGCAGAAAGCAAAACCGGCCAGGGATGCTAAAAATCCGTTTAATACATAAACCTTTAATTTTGTTGTTCTCGGATTCAGTCCCATGAGCAGTGCAGACTGTTCATTTCCACCCACGGCAAATACTGCACGTCCGAACTTTGTAAACTTCAATAGTGCAAATGCAATTGCCACAACCAGGAGCGCGATAACAACGCTCAGGTAAATATATGGGTGCATTGCGATTCCTCTGTTGTTATAGTAAGTGATAAAGCTTAAGTAAATTTTATTATTTGCAAGGTTTAAGAACGTCTCATTTTTAATACTGATCATGTCAGAACTGATCACGGCGGTCAAACCTCTGGCAAAGAACATACCTCCCAGTGTTACGATGAAAGGCTGAATTTTTAAATATGCTACCAGGAATCCCTGTACCAGACCGAATATAATTCCAAATGCCAGCACTAAGACGATTGCCAGCCCTGCGCTCATATGTTTGATCTCCATCATCCATGCAAGCATCATACATACAACGCCGATGACAGAACCTATGGAAATATCAATCCCTCCAGTGATAAGGACAAAGGTCATGCCGACTGCTGCAATGATCAGCCCTGCGTTGCTGATAAACAGGTTTAAAAATACCTGAGGACTTGTGAAGTTACGGTCACCATAGGCGATGGCTCCTGCGATATACAAGATGAAGAACAGCACGATGGTGACAAACAGCAGGAAACCATTCCCGCGCAGTTTGCTCTTGATTTTCTCTATCATGATGCCACCTTCTCTCCAGCAGCTTTCGCCGCTCTTTTTGCTTTGTATCGATTCATAAATTTCTTGAATTCCGGAGACTGCAGTGTCACAATAATGATAACTACGATCGCCTTATAAAGCGGAAGCTGATCTCCGGTTACTTTCAGTGCATAGAGTGTCGTTGACAATGCCTGGATCGTGATCGCTCCGATGACACTTCCTCCAAGAGAAAACTTTCCTCCTGCCAGTGAGTTTCCTCCAAGGGCTACTGCAAGGATTGCATCCAATTCCATCAGATTACCTACGTTATTGGCATCAATGGATGAGATTCTTGATGTAGCGATCATACCTGCGATTCCTGCACAGAGTCCGCAGGCTGCATATGTCAGCCAGATGATCCTGTTGGAATTCAGTCCGAACAGACGGCTGGCTTTCGGGTTAATACCGACACTTTCAACATATAATTTTGTCGCTGTTCTGTTTAAGAATAAACTTACAAGCACTACCACAATAATTGCTACAAGAATCGGGGTCGGCACCGGAATATGCGGAAGAAATCCTCCTAAATATTTAAAGTTCGGCACTTTGATGTATAAAATATTTCCTCCGGTGATCAGCTGTGCCATACCGCGCCCGGCAGTAAACAGTATCAGTGTGGCCACCATGGGCTGTATTTTCATTTTTGCTACCAGGAATCCATTCCACATTCCGCATACGATTGAGACAAGAAGTCCGGCCAGGATTGCAAGAATCCACGGCATATTATATGTATTTCCTGTTCCCAGAAGATATACAGATACACCTCCTGCCAAAGCCATTGTAGCACCGACGGAAATATCGGTTCCTGCACTGGATGCCACACAGAGAGTCATCCCGACTGCCAAAATGATCAGCTCACTGGATCTGTTGAATATGTCTACCAGATATCCGTATAACACACCGTTGTTCACTGAAATCTTAAAGAATGACGGTGATTTAATAAAGTTAAACAGCAGTACGAGAAACAGACATACAAGAGGCCAAAACAGGCGGCAGGTTGTCAATTTTTTCAACTTATCCATTACTTGTCACCTCCTGCGATTGCTTTCATAACATTCTCCTGTGATAATTCACTTTCTTCCAGCTCTCCGACCTTTTTTCCGTCTCTCAGGATACCCATGTGATTTACGGTACGGAGCATTTCCTCAACTTCAGAGGAAATGAACATGACAGACATTCCTTCTCCAGCCAGTTTTACAACAAGCTTCTGAATTTCTGTCTTTGTACCGACATCAATACCTCTTGTAGGCTCATCCAGAATTAGGAAATCCGGGTCGGTCATCAGCCATCTTCCAAGAATGACTTTCTGCTGGTTTCCTCCGCTCAAAGTCTTGATCGGCACCTCTCTGTTGGCCGTCTTGACCTGGAGCATTTCAATATATTTATCTGTTAATTCTTCCTGTTCTTTCTTGCTCATCAGCTTAAACATTCCACGTTTTGCCTGCAGCGCAATGATCATGTTCTCTCGTACGGACAAGTCGGCGATGATACCTTCGGCCTTTCTGTCTTCCGGACAATATGCCATTCCTTTCTGCATTGCTTCGATCGGAGCCTTTACGTGAAGTTTCTCTCCATTCACATAGAGTTCTCCGCCTTCCGGTTTATCTGCTCCATAAATAACTCTTGCCAGTTCAGATCGTCCTGACCCTAATAGTCCTGATAATCCAATGACTTCTCCCTTATGTATAGTCAGATCAAATGGCTTGATAGATCCTTTATGATATAACCCTTTAGCCTCGATCACAGCTTCATTGTTTCTCCTGGAACCATTTCCGGCTTTATTCTTAATATCAGCCAGATCATCAAACTCTTTGCCCATCATGGTCGCAACCAATTTGACTCTCGGAAGTTCTTCAGTCTTGTATTCCCCTACAAAATGTCCGTTTCGCAAAACAGTGATCCTGTCACATACTGCATAAACCTGTTCAAGAAAATGAGTAACAAACACGATCGCTGTTCCTCGTTTTTTCAGCATGTTCATAACTTCGAATAATTTTTCTACTTCTCCTTCATCCAGGCTGGAAGTAGGTTCATCCAGAATCAAGACTTTTGCCTGTGTATCTACAGCCCTTGCAATGGCAACCATCTGCTGGATTGCAACAGAATAGTTTTCCAGAAGCTCTGTGGCGTCAATTTCTAATTTTAAGTTGTCAAGGATTTTCTGTGCTTCCCTGTTGATCGTCTTCCAGTCGATATGTCCCATTTTCATAGGTTCTCGTCCGATAAAAATATTTTCCGCAACCGTAAGATTCGGACAGAGGTTTACTTCCTGGTAAACTGTGCTGATTCCATTCATGCCCGCTTCCTGCGGAGATCCGTTTACGATGCTCTTTCCATCCATAATGATTTCGCCGGTTTCAAATTCTTCCACACCAGTCAGGACTTTGATCAGAGTTGATTTTCCTGCACCGTTTTCTCCCATCAATGCATGAATCTCACCTTCCCGTAAAGTCAACTGCGCATCGGATAATGCTTTTACACCGGGGAAACTCTTACTGATATTTTTCATGGAAAGAACTGTCTTTTTTTCATCACTCATGACAATTCCACCTTTCTTTTCACTGTTATTAGGTCTGCCCCTGGGCAATCTAAGTATAAAAATTACAGGTTAGGCCAGAAATCGGCTTTCTGGTCCAGAGCCTGCAATTTTTATGTACATCCAGCTGATTTTTAGTACTGGCGTTCGTTGATAAACTTGTCTACGTTATCTTTTGTAAATACCTGTTCTTCTACATACTGAACCTTCTCTACTTTCTCACCGTTCATGAGCTTCTTAGCAAGGTCTGCTACGCGAGGTCCATGCAGCGGATTACATTCAAACTCAGCATTGATCTGTCCGTTCTGTACTTCTTTTAATGCTGCTTTTACAGCGTCGAAGGAAATGATTGTGACATCTTTTCCAGGTTTTTTACCTGCTGCCTTTAATGCATCAATCGCACCAAATGCCATGTTGTCATTCTGAGCCACTACGACATCAATGTTTTTGTACTGTTTCAGGAAGGATTCCATTACTTCCTGTCCTTTAGCCTGTGTAAACTCGCCTGTCTGAGAAGCTATGATCTTAAAGTCCTTAGCGTCTTTAATGCCTTCTTTAAATCCTTTTGTACGTCCGATCTCAGCGGAAGAACCGATTGTTCCCTGTAAAACTGCGATGTTGGCAGCTTTCTTACCCTTTTTTTCCATGTCTTTGATCAGCCATTTTCCTGCTTCCACTCCTTCTTTCTTGAAGTCGGAACCTACCCAGCAGGAAACCAGTGAATCATCAGATGTCTTGATCTGTCTGTCAACAGTGATTACCGGGATGCCTGCTTCCTTTGCTTCTTTCAGAACAGTTTCCCATCCGGTCTCTGTTACCGGCGCGATCGCGATGACATCCACACCCTGTGAAATAAACTCGCGGACAGCCTTTGTCTGGTTCTCCTGTTTCTGCTGAGCATCAGCAAAAGATAATTTGAAACCATTTCCCGCAGACAGTGCTTCCTTCATGGACTTTGTGTTGGCAACACGCCAGTCACTCTCCGCACCTACCTGTGAAAATCCGATCGTGATCTCCTTGTTATCTTTCTTAGCGGCATCCTTTTTTCCACCTCCGCCGCAGGCTGTCAACATGGTGCCCATCATTGCTGCACAAAGAGCAATACTAAGAACTTTCTTAAATCCTTTTCTCATGACTTTCTCCTCCTTAAATTTTCTGAACTTCATGCGGTTCTTACTTACAATATACATTTTACTTGTATCTGCACTTGTTTCAATGCAATATCTTTTGAGTTAAGTACACTTTTTTATTTTTTTTCAATATGAGGTTAAAAAAGTTTTTTTTCTTTTGAAATGAGTTCATTTTTTACTTAAACATGGTTCATAGCCCTTAAGGTGAACATACAACATAGCACACAAGAAACAAAAAGTCAGAATGAACCATTTTTATTTCAGATTCATTCTGACTTTCATAAAATCAGGTCTCTCTTGGCAGAACAGCAATCACTCTTGTACCTGCAGATTCTTCACTTTCTACGATTAGTCCATACTCTTCTCCAAACTGCAGTTTCAGCCTCTGGTTTACACTGGACATTCCAAATCCGGTTACTCTGCGGTCCCGGCTTCCGCCCATCATCTCTTGATTGATTCTCGCCACATGATCTGCATCCATGCCCGGACCGTCATCTTCCACCGACAGATAAATATTATCCTCATCATAGACTCCATTGATCTCAATCTTTCCTTTTTCTCTCCGCCGCTTAATGCCGTGATACAGTGCATTTTCCACAAGAGGCTGAAGGGTCATTTTAATAATGTTGCTGCCTAAGATTTCTTCTGGCACGTCAATTGAAAAATCGAGTATATCCTGATAGCGGACACTCTGGATCTTAAGATAGCTTTCTACATGCAGAAGTTCATCCTTTAGAGAAATCAGGCCTTCACCCTTACTTAAACATTCCCTGAAAAATGTGGACAGATCCTGTACCATCTGAACCACCTGTTCATTCTGTCCGTCTGCCGCAAACCAGATGATCGTATCAAGAGTATTATACAAAAAATGGGGGTTAATCTGGGACTGGAGAAGTTCCAGCTCTGTTTTCCTCAGATTCATCTGCTCCTTAGTCACATCCTCCACAAGCTGTTCAATCCTTCTCACCATCTGATTAAAGTTTTTGCTCAGAATCCTGACTTCTTCTGTCTCACTGTTTAAGGCTCTTACTGTAAAATCCCCTTTTCCGACAAGCTTTGTCTTATTGCACAGATCCACGATCGGCTCCGAGATACTTTTGGCGATCCGATTTGTGAATATCCAGATAAAAACGATAAGAAATGCGGAAATAGCCGCAGAAACAGCGACTGCAGTCATAATATTTTTTCTCAGACCGCTCCTCAGTTGTTTTAAGTTGCCTGTCTCAAAATAAATATACTCGCTAATCTTCTTCTCAATGATTTCAGTAAAGATATTCACATCATCCCTTAAAATACGGTCATTGACCTTATAGTCTTTCATAATATCAGATGTCTGTATTTTCTGAATATACGTTTCCAAGCTGGCCAAAAGGCGGTTGATCTGATCCAGACGGTCTCTGCTCTCCTGTTTTAAAGCAGTCTTTCTGAGCTGTTCCAGTGTCATCCTGGCCTTAAAGATTTCCACATAAGGGTTCATTTCCTCAAAGGTATCTGCTCCTATTACTACCCTGTACATCTTGTTATCAATGTCTTCCCTGAACTGAAAATTAAATTCACTTGCCTGACTGATATTCTGTACACTTGTGTCATACTGTTCATTGAAACTGACCATCATGACAAGAAGAGCCAGCACCATTCCAAAGAATGGCACCAGCACACATAAACGAATCCAGTTTAATTTTTTCTCCAGAGAGGATACTGAAAGCTTTATACTAAATCTTTTCATCAGATTCCTTTCATGCGGTACTCTTTCGGAGTACATTTCTGAGTCTTTTTAAACAGAAAACTAAAATAATGGGGATCTTTATAACCAATTCTGTAACCAATCTCCGAGCTTTTCAAACTTGTGCATTTGAGAAGTGTCTTCGCTTCCTCCATACGCACCATGGTAAGATATTCTACAAAGGTACTTCCAACCTCCTGACGAAAAACCGTGCTGAAATGGCTCGGGCTCAGCCCCACAATAGAAGCAACAACATTCAGCGAAATGTCATCATCACTGAAGTGCTTCCTGATGTAATCCGTAGCATCCTCGATCATCGGCTGATACTTTTTAACAACACTCTCGCTCCGCAGTTCTATGGCCATTCTTATTAATCTCTTTACATAAGCTTTTGTCTTATCCAGAGTATCCACATCGGTAAACTTATAGTTCTCTCCGAACATCTGATCAGCCACTTTCTTCTTTGCACCATGGATTTGTTCCAAAAATTCATTGATAATAAAACAAATATCAAGAATAATATACTGTCGGAATAAAAAAGACTCCATGTTCTTCTCTCCAAAAGCTTTGAAATAGTCCTCAACAAATTCGTCTACATCTTCTCCTGTTCCATTTTTCAAAAATTTGACCAGGACTGCTTTGTCTGTTTTTTCCATATTAATCTCCCGAAAATCAATATTTACGGAGACGTCCTCTATTTCTTCTCTTTTATCAAGCTGGCTGTAATATAAGACTCTGTTTTTGCCCATCTCATACTGCTTTGCGAAAGCCACACTTGCCGTGTCATAGCTGCGGGAAATCTCATGCACTCTGTGGACTGTCTCTCCGACTCCGATAAAATATCCAAGATCCTCAAAGCCGGAAGCAATTTCAACCACTTTTTTTACAAATCTCTCTCTAATCTTATCAATATCTTCGTCACTCTGTACCTTCAAAAGAAAGATGTATCCTTCTGTCGCTCTCTGGAACATAACAACATGTTCCTGACTGTCTGTATGTGAAAGCAGCCTGTTTGCTTCCTCTGCCTTCCGTTTTCTCTCTTCATCGTCCGAATGATTAAAATAGTACTTTAAAAGTATTACCGTATAAGCAGATGCCATCACAGAAATACCCAGTTCATTTCCCATTCTGATCAGCTTTGATACCGGCATCTTGCTGCGCACAAGTTCTCCGAAAAAACGGTATCGTTTGATCTGTATATTTTTCTGACTCTCCTGCTCAAGTCGTGTCATATTGTCTGTCAGTATCTTTTTCTTTTCAATCTGATTTTTCACTTTGTCAAGTGCGGCAATGAGCTGTTCTCCTGTGACAGGCTTCATCAAATATTCTTCCACCCCGATGGAGATTGCCTCTTTTGCAAAAGAAAAATCATCATAGCCGGTCAGAAAAATAACAGACAGATCCGGCATCTCTGTTTTTAAAATCTTTCCAAGTTCCACGCCGTCCATGAAAGGCATTTTAATGTCTGTAATCAATATGTCCGGTTTCAGTTCTTTAATGAGCGGAAGCGCCATCTCTCCGTCGCCTGCTTCTCCAACCAGCTCATATCCATGCTTTTCCCACTCCACATTGTTCTTTATACTTTCCCGTATAATTACTTCATCTTCCACTAAAAAAACCTTTATCATATGCCGCATCCTCTCCTGCTGTAAAGCTCCAGGTACAACTATTATTTTCACCGATCAGATCCCGGATTCCGATCTCTATTGACCATAATAAGCGTTTTCCCCATGTTTGCGGAAAAAATGCTTATCCTGAATAACCCGAGGTGCAGGGCTGATCCCGTCTTTTAAATGCTCCGCCCGATACGCCATCTTAGCCACTTCCTCCAGTACAACTGCGTTATGAACTGCTTCACCGGCATCTTTACCCCATGTAAAAGGTCCATGATTTGTACAGAGTACTCCAGGTACATAGATGGGGTTTTTATCCTTAAATGTCTCTATGATGACCAACCCGGTGTTTTTCTCATAATCCTTTTCTATTTCTGCCTTTGTCAGTCCTCTGGCACAAGGAATATCCCCATAAAAGTAATCTGCATGAGTTGTTCCGTAACATGGAATACTTCTTCCTGCCTGTGCCCATGAAGTGGCCCACGGGGAATGGGTATGTACCACTCCGCCGAGATCTTTAAATGCCTTATATAGTTCCAGATGAGTCGGTGTATCAGAAGAAGGATTCATCTCTCCCTCGACCTTATTGCCGGAGAGATCCATCACAACCATATCTTCCGGTGACAGCTTTTCATACTCCACTCCGCTCGGTTTGATGACAAACAAACCTCTTTCCCTGTCAATCCCGCTGACATTGCCCCATGTGTAGGTGACAAGCCCCTTCTGTGGGAGCTCCATATTTGCCTCATAAACTTGTTTTTTTAACTCTTCTAACATATTATTTTACCCCACTTTTACATTTGTTTCAATGCATTCACTGCCGCACGTTCGATTGGAAGTCCCTCTGTATATCTTTTTATAAATGTATCAAAGCCTTTTACGTCTTTTTCATCCGGTTCCATACTGATTCCTTCGTCTTCTGCAAATACTTCTTGAATCAGATAATCATCCAGTGTTTCCCCTTCTGTTTTATTTTTCATATAAGATGCCAACAGGGCAATTCCCCAGGCTCCGCCTTCTCCCGCGGTTTCCATAACAGAAACCGGTGCGTTGACTGCCGCAGCCATAATCTTCTGACCGACACCTTTTGTCTTAAATAACCCTCCATGGCCAAGCAGCCTTTCCACCTGTACATTTTCCTGCTTCATCAGAATATCCAGGCCGGTCTTTAACGCACCGAGGGCCGTAAACAGGTGAACACGCATGAAGTTTGCCAGATTAAATTTGCTGTCCGGCTGTCTCACGAACAGAGGACGTCCTTCCTCAAATCCGGTGATATGCTCCCCGGAAAAATAGTTATATGCCAGAAGTCCTCCGCAGTCCGCATCCCCTTCCAGGGCTTTATTATATAACGTACCAAAGAGCTTGTTCATATCTGTGTTTTCAATACCGAAGCTTTCAGCAAATTCTTTAAACAGATTCACCCATGCATTCAGATCCGAAGTACAGTTGTTGCAGTGGACCATGGCCACCAGATTTCCGGTCGGCGTAGTTACAAGGTCAATCTCAGGATAAACCTTGGAAAGCTCTTTCTCCAACACGATCATGGCAAACACACTCGTTCCGGCAGAAACATTTCCAGTCTTCACGGCCACACTGTTGGTCGCAGCCATGCCGGTTCCCGCATCTCCTTCCGGAGGGCACATCGGAACTCCCGCCTTAAGTTTTCCGCTCGGGTCCAGGAGTTGCGCACCTTCTTCCGTTAATACTCCGGCATTTTCTCCTGCCACAAGGACCTCCGGAAGAATCTCTTTTAATTTCCACGGATATCCTTTGTCCACAACAAGTTCATCAAATTTGGAAATCATTGTTTCATTGTAATTTTTCGTTTCGATGTCAATCGGGAACATACCGGAAGCTTCTCCTACTCCCAGAACCTTGCTTCCGCAAAGTTTCCAGTGCACATAGCCCGCCAGAGTCGTAAGATATGTAATCTCTTTCACATGCTCTTCCCCGTTGAGAACCGCCTGATAAAGATGCGCGATACTCCATCTCTGAGGAATATGATAGTTAAATTCCTCTGTAAGTTTTTCTGATGCTTCCTCTGTCATGGTATTTCTCCACGTTCTGAATGGCACAAGAAGTTCTCCGTCTTTGTCAAACGCCATATAACCGTGCATCATAGCACTGAACCCAATGGCTCCAATGGTCTCCAATTCAATTCCATACTTGCTCTTCACATCCTCGGCCATCTTCCGGTAGCTGTCTTTAAGCCCGGTCCAGATATCATCCAGACTATAAGTCCAGATATTGTTCTCCAGCCGGTTTTCCCAGTCATGACTTCCGGATGCGATCGGAGCATTGTCCTCCCCTACGAGGATCGCCTTGATCCTTGTGGAACCAAATTCAATTCCAAGCGCTGTTTTCCCGTTTTCAATTGCACTTTTTACACTGTTCATTTCCATTTGATCTCCTCCTGCTGCGGACCGAGGGCCCTCAGAATTCTATCTGAAGGCTGCTTCGTTCCATCTTAATTCATTTTTAAAGTTACGGATATTGGTATTGGCATCTATATAAACAGCCTCAATTCCCATAGCATCTGCCCAATCTCCCATCTGCTGTGCTGTCAGATCATATGAGAACGCTGTGTGATGGGCTCCGCCTGCCAGAATCCACGCCTCGGCGCCTACCGGCAGATTCGGTTTCGGAGTCCAGAACGCAGTGGCAACCGGAAGCTTCGGCATCGGCTGTTTCGTCTTTTTGCAGTCAACCTCATTAATGATCAGGCGGAACCTGTGTCCGAGATCAACTAAAGATATGGCAACCGCCGGCCCTTCTTTTGCCGTAAAGACAAGTCTTGCGGGGTCTTCCCTGTCTCCCATGGAGAGAGGATTTACTTTGATGCTTATCGGTCCCTCCGCAATCGTCGGACATACTTCCAGCATATGAGCCTGAAGAATTCCCTCTTTTCCAGGCACAAAGTTATAGGTATAATCTTCCATGAAAGAGGTTCCCTTTGCGTCTTTCTTTCCTGCCGTCATAATCTTCATCAGACGCACCATAGCAGCCGTCTTCCAGTCTCCTTCCGCTCCGAAACCGTATCCTTTCTCCATCAGTCTCTGGATCGCAAGACCCGGAAGCTGTTTTAAAGAGCCGAGATCCCCAAAATGAGTCACAATGGCCTGATAATCTTTTTCCGTCAGGAATTTCTCGAATCCGAGTTCGATCTGAGCCTGAACGGCGGCATGTTTTTTAAATTCTCCGGCATCTCTTCCCTCCAGAAGAATTTCGTATTTGTCGTAATATTCTTCTACCAGCGCATCCGTATCACCTTTAGAGACAGCCTCAACATAATCTGCGATTTCATTGACTGGATATGCGTCGATCTCCCATCCGAATTTGATCTGGGCTTCTACTTTATCTCCCTCTGTGACCGCTACATTCCTCATGTTGTCTGCCACACGCGCCACACGTATATGGCTGCTCTCCATGATTCCGACAGCAGTTCTCATCCAGGAAGCAATTTCTCTCTTTACTCTCTCATCGTCCCAGAATCCTACGACAACTTTCCGCTCAATTCCCATGCGTGAAACAATATGTCCATACTCTCTGTCGCCATGTGCTGACTGATTCTCGTTCATAAAATCCATATCAATTGTCTGATACGGAATCTCCTGATTAAACTGCGTATGTAAATGAAGCAGCGGCTTTCTGTATTCCTGCAGCCCCAAAATCCATGATTTTGCAGGAGAAAACGTATGCATCCATGTGATGACTCCGGCACAGTTCTCATCTGAGTTTGCTTCATTAAAAGTTCTTCTTATGGATGCATTGTCAATCAGAGTAGGCTTCCACACAATTTCATAGGGAAGGATACCTGACTTATTCAGTGCTTCCACGATTATTTTTGAGTGTTGTGCTACATGAGAAAGACATTCTTCTCCATATAAATCCTGTGATCCTGTTGCAAACCAAAATTGATATTTTTTTGTGTTCATCTTTTTTCCTCCATCCTGCGTCTGTCTTTACACGAGTTCCTGACGATGAGTTCAGGCTCGATCACTCTTGTTACTTTTGATTTTTCGTTTGGTATTCCCTGAATCTGTTCCAGCAGAAGCTGTCCGGCCATCTCCCCGAGCTTTTTCTGCGGATGGGCAATTGTGGTCAGTTTAATGACTCCCAGCCTTGCCAAAGCCGAATTATCATATCCAGTGACAGATATATCATCCGGTATGCTGATCCCCAAAGCCTCCAGCTCGTAAATAATCTCCAGCGCGATCTGGTCGTTATAACAGACTACCGCGTCCATCGGGAATCCCTCTTTTGTCATTCTGTGAATTTCTCCCCTGGGCTTTGATGCCCTGTCTTCTGTGCGGAACCATATGACCGCATCGGGATTATACGGGATACCCGCCTCATTCAGAGCCATGACATAGCCCCTGTGGCGTTCTTTTCCCTGATAATCGTCCGCCTTAAAAATTCCTGCGATAAATCTGTGCCCTGTTTCAATCAAATGTTTTGTCAGAAGATATCCTCCCTTACAGTCATCCATTACGATATAAGGTTTATCTGTCATCTCAGAGTAAACACCCTGAATAAAAACATAGGGAATCTCATATTGATCCAGCGTCTGATAAAGATTCGGATGTTTACAAAACAGTTCACTCTTACTCGGTTCTATGATTAGACCGTCAACATCTTTCGTAAGAATATCCTCCAGACATTTTGTCTCATTGACACGGCTGTTTCCTGTTGTCTTAAACATCAGACTGTAACCGTTTTCCGTGAGAACCTGGTTAATCCCGTTTAGCACCTGCGGAAAAATATAATCTGATATATAAGTTGTGATAACGGCAATATTTCTGGACTGCTTTTTATGGATTGCCCGCTCCGTACAAAAAGTGCCCTTTCCGTGATATGCAACGATATACCCTTCGTCTTCCAGAATTGAGAGTGCTTTTCTCACTGTATGCCGGCTGATAGACAGCTCCCGCGCCAGCTGATTTTCTGAAGGCATTTTGTCTCCGGGCTTGTAAATTCCGGATAAAATATCATTTTTCAGATCTTCTTTCAGCTTAAAATATTTCATTGAACCCGCTTTATTAGCCATATGTTTCCTCCCTGCAAAATTTATTTTAAAACTTGTACGGTCGTACGCACAAGTTGTTTATATTGCATGATATTTTGTTAATGCGTCATATATTTTAGCTAAATTTACAAATTATATTACATAAAATCCTTCTTTTTGTTTTCCATTTTTGTATAAGATTGCGCCAATGTTTATGCTATAATAGAATTCTAAGAAGGAGTAACATAAGAATGGAGGAGACATTTATGAAACTACTTTGTATCACAAAATGCCCGACCGGAATGGTCCAAACCTATGTTGCTGCTGAACAGCTTGAATCGGCTGCTGAAGCCCTTGGTTATGAAATCAGGACAGAGACACACGGCGCACAGGGAATCGGTGGAGAATTTACTCCGGAGCAGATTGATGAGGCTGATTATGTAATCATCGCATCCAACACAAAAGTTGAAAAGACGACAAGGTTTGGGAACAAAAAGCTTCTTGTTGTTCCCCTGGAGGATGCCACAAACAACGCTGAGTCTGTGCTCGGACGTGTACTCGAGGAATCTGAAACATATGAACAATCAAAGAAACAGTTTCCCAAAATCCTGAAATAATCAAAAGGGGATTTCCTCAGTTGCTCAATTATTGAACAAAGACGGTCTCAATGAGTCTATACTGATTGAGGCTGCCTTTTTCTATCATCGGAAATTCTGTTTTGTTTCACAGAATCATCAATTTAGCCCGAATCCTTGAGGTGTACTTTATAATTCATAGAATTATTAGAGGAAAAATTAATATATTTTCTGGAAAATGGGGGAGAGCATATATTAATTTATTTTTGGTAGGATAGAGTATAAATGTTTTTTGTCTTCGGGCTAAATTGATGATTCTGTGTTTTCTGATATACAGCTATTGTATCTCCTTTTAATCCGCAAAAGGCACCTTCCACGCCTGCTTCTCTATTTGCAAACAGTGTTCGGTCTTTTCTGTCTCCTGTCTGAATTTCCAAAGGTTCATTCGTGTGCCTAACATTCACTGAAATCACTTTGAATCCATAGCTGTTGATATTACACGGAGTACAATGAAGTACTTCCGGATTGATCTTTAACGCAGTTCCCTTAGGAATAAAGAAGCCTTCCATATATTTTGTGTTATACACCTGATTAAACTCCATATTTTTCTTTTCTCCAAAAAACATGACACAATCGGAAGCCGTTATAAACAGCTGACAGGTTTTATGGTACTCCACCATATTGATTTTATGGTTATGTCCCAGACACCATCCCACTTGTATTTCCTTTCCGTTAAATAACTTTTCCTGCACTTCTTCAAAAACTTTTCTGCACTCAAGTTCTCTTGCAGATTCTGTCTGTTTGATGCCTTTATCAACTTGTACGCCTTTCATTAACTCCACAACACCGGTGAAATCAAACTGGTTTACTACTTCACCATACCTGCTGAATTTTTCATCAAATACATAGTTCATTTTTTACAACTACCTATTTATCCCTTGTGTTTCCTGTTACTTTGTATTCTACAAGGTTCATGAATTTTTTCGACCTAATATCCTATGAACTTGTTTAAAATTTTTACGAATTTCATGTATATGTTTTCCATAAGTTGTTTAATTTTAGATTATAGTTTGTTTATTTTTGAAAAAACACAAGACAAGCCTGAGACAAGTAGACAACCTGGATAGCTTCATCAACCTATCGCTTTAAAGACTTTATACAAATTACACAAAGCTCTTACAATTATTATATGTATTTTTTATAAATTAAACGTTTAACATAAAATTATTATACCACGAAAGGATGTTAAAATGATACATAATAATACCTTCAAAGCAGATTTTTCAGACAAAGGGCAGCTCATCCGTCTGGAATTCAACAAAAATGCTTCATGCATGAACTGGGTAGTGGATCCCTCTTATCTATCTGAGGCAGGATATAAGGAAGCGGATAAACTTTTTGGTTCTTTTGATCTGTCCATAGGTGATCAGACTTACCAGACTCAGGATGTTTCCCCGTCTATTAATCTTTCTTCCCATAATAAAGCTGTGATCTCCTATGATTTTGACCGTTTCAAACTTAACTTTATCTATGACCTTAGTTCTGACCCCAACACTTTTGATTTCCATATCTCCCTTCTAAATAAAGAACAGGAACCTCTCGTAATCCGGGATTTCGATGTTTGGACATCCTTTGCCTACATCATGTTCCGGGATAAGGATATCCTTAAAAACATCCGGCAGTCAGCCGCTTTATTTCCGTCTGTCTCTCCCGACTATACGAAGCTTGCCCTCAACAGGAGAAACAATCAGGGTCCCCATCTCGGAGTTTATCAGACGGCCGGAGAAACCTTTTCCGTAGGTACTTACTGTGCCTATGAAAATCTTTTCTTTGAAAATGTTTCCCCTTCTTTGGACGGGATTTTGTTTCACAAATTAATCCTGGCAGGAGGTTATGCCGAAGGTGAGGGACCTTTAAAAGATTGGATTTACAAAAGAGAGCCGATTGAACTTCCAGCCGGTTCAGAAAAAACCTGGACATACCGCATGGCTCCTTATAATACAGAAAAACAATTTTATGAAAAGGGGTATTCTTTCGGACATCCTATTATTCATTACTCACCGATGACCTTATGCGGAGATTCTTTTATGATGACCGTAAAACTCCCTGAAAACCGCAGCATCAGCAGGGCCGACATGACTTTTGAAAAAGACGGAAAACGGAAGACAGAAAGTATTCTTGATTTCCTTCAGCCGGAGCCTTCTTCCGGAAAAGCACGTTTTTTCGTCCCTGTACATGTACCGGGAGAACATCTGGTATCTATCACTTTCGATGACAACACGAAAGATCAGGTTATCATGAATGTGATGGATTCGATCCGCACTGTTTTAAGCAACCGGACCGAATATATTTCGGACAAACTCTATCAGGGACCGGATGCTCTACGGAGACTTTTACCGCGTCATGGATTTTGAATATATTGGACATGTTTTCTTCCTGCTCTCCCAGTTTGACGACGAAATTCTAATGGAAAACAGCGCCCACAATTATTTTCGATGGGCTTCCGAGGTGTTTAACCTTAGAGTAAATCCGGAACTTCATGACAATCAGCGGGCAAAAGAAGAGACACAGATGCTTGGACTGTTTTTCCTCTATATTGATGACTTATTAAAAAGTTTGAAAGAAGAAGGACTTACGAGAAGATATGAACAGATCAGCGGTATCTGGAACCGGATCATCGACAGAGTTGCCGATGAAAGCATCCATTATTCCGGAGCTGTTACTGAACATTTTTATGACAATGCAGGTTTCGGTCCTTCTGCCGGCGCACTGAGCATTTTTGGCAGAAAGGAGGAGGCTAAAAGATATGGTGAACTTCTGCTGGCCAACATCGGCTACTCCAATGATTTTCGTGCGCAGAACCCGGACCGCTGGTGGGAAGCCCTCTCCTACATGATTCATTCTCTCTGGGGAGGCGTATCGGCTGCTGCCATGCTGAAAATATATGAAGCGATACACAAGACGGAGGTATTTTTGCCCGACTCTTTACCGACAGCACCAGTACCCCTGACTGGGATATGGGAGAAGAAATGGTAGCCTACCTTGATGGTTTTGGAATCAAAACTTTTCTCTACGAAAATGAAGAAGGACGAATCCATGTGGTCAACGGCTCCATTGAGGAGACAGAAAATAGTCTGATGCGCATTGAAAGCTATGCACCTTATTCCAGGGAATTTCACTTTTACGGCAGAGCTCTTCACTATGTTGCCGATAAAGTGACAAAAACAATTTATTTTAACGGAAAACAATTTTTAAAGGAGGATTCTCATGAATAAAAAACTGCCGCTCTACCAAAGACTGGCCTATGCCAGCACCGACACTGCCGGAAATCTGCTCTACTGCATTATTTCCGGGTATCTGCTTTACTTTTACACAGACGTATTCGGACTGTCCGTAGGTGTAGCCGGAATAATTCTGCTCTGCACAAGATTCCTGGACGCTTTCGATGCACCGATCTGGTGCTTCATCATCGACCATACCAAGAGTAAATACGGAAAAAGCCGTCCATATTTTCTATGGCTTTCCATCCCTTTTGCCCTTGCCACCGTACTCACCTTTACGACACCGAACCTGACCGGCTCCGCAGAGATTGCCTGGGCAGTCATCACCTATATCACCGCAGGAGTGCTGTACTCCGGCATTTCAACGCCGATTACTTCTATCCTGCCCAACTTAAGCAGTGATGCAGACGAGAGAATCGTGCTGAACTCCTACCGTATGACAGGCGGAAATGTAGGATACTTTCTGGCCGTTACCTTCATTCTCCCAATGGTCGGTATTCTCGGAAGAGGAAACGACCGTGCGGGCTTCACCCGTGCCGTTGCCATCTTTGCCGTCATCGGAGTCATTTTGTTTTTGTTTGCATTTACCTGTCTGAGAGAGGAAAACGTCCAGGCGGAGAAATCTATTTCCATCAAAAAAAGTATCGGCGCAATCAAGGGAAACTGGCCGTGGGTCATCATCGTTGGAGCCAACCTTTTTTACTGGCTTGCCAACACGGTTCGTACATCCTCCCTTGTCTATTATTTTCAGTATAATCTGGACCGAAAAGATTTGGTTCCCGTGATCAACGGTCTTTCCCTGATCCAGGTATTGGGCGTGGTTTTGATTCCTTTTATTACGAAAAAATTCAAGAAATGTACTACCATGATCTTTGGCCTGGCTCTGGCCAGTACCGGACATGTGATCATGGGCATTGCAGGCCCTGCGATTCCTCTGCTGGTAGCCGGATGGCTCATCGCCTGTGCCGGCACCGGTATCGCGGTTTCCATGCCGTTTGCCATGCTGTCTGACGCCGTGGATTATGGAGAATGGAAGACCGGAATCCGCGCCAGCGGCTTCCTCCCTGATGGCAATTAAGTTCAACTTCATCTGGCTTCCGATCCTTATGTTTTTGGGCGGAGCAGTCGTCATGTTTTTCTACCGCAGACATGAGGCCAATGAAATGACCATCAAAATGGAACTTGCCCAAAGAAGATAATCCACGTATAATGGGACTGTGCATAGAAAAAACTGATTTGCGAGGTGTGTAAAGCACACTTTTGTTCTATCTTCCATGAAAAGGATCCTATGATATGACTACTATCCGTGAAATTGCAGCTGCCTGCAATGTCTCCACCGCAACCGTCTCAAACATTCTGAATGGAAAGGCCAAAGCCAGCAAAGAGACCATTGAACTTGTGAGAAAGACAGCCCAGCGGCTGAACTATACACCGAATTATATTGCAAAAAATTTAAAATTAAAGACCTCCAACACGATTGGGGTAATCGCAGAGGATATGACTGTATTTAACTCCCCTGATATCATTGACGGTATTACAGAATACTGTGAAGAGCACAAATATCAGATCCTTTTAACAAACTTACGGCTGTTCCAGAAATTCGGAGATTTTTATTACACAAAAAACAATCTTGGGCAGCTTATAAACTATGAAATTAACGAGCTGAGATCCAGACAGGCCAGAGCCATCATCTATGTAGCTCCCCATGTACGTGACATCAAAACGGTATCTTCCGGCCTGAATCTGCCGATTGTCATGGCCTACTGTACCAGTCCCGACCCAGGGGTCCCTTCTGTGCTGGCAGACGATGAGGACGGTTTTTACCGTATCACCAAATCAGTCCTAAAAAAAGGGTTCCGACATCCCGGACTGATTGCCGGAAAACCGGGAAGCTACCACACTGCGGAACGTCTGAAAGGCTTCCGGCGTGCTCTTCTGGAATTTCATCTCCCCTTTTCCGAAGAGTTTGTTTATTATGGCGAATGGGACCGCCAGACAGGCTGTGAGGGAGCTGCTGCCTTGATGGGGAAGTCTGTGGATTCTATCTTATGTATGAGTGATATCATCGCGGGAGGAGTTTATGACTGGTGCCATGATCAGAACATCACACCCGGTAAGGACATTCCTGTCACCGGATTCGACAACCGGGAACTCTCCGCTTATTTATATCCTCCTTTAACGACTGTAAATCTTCCTTTGAAGCAAATAGGAAGAAAATCCTGTGAAGTCGCCGACCGCATGATCGCGGATGGAGAAAATCATCGTTTGGAAAAGCAGTACCTAAAGATAAAGTGTAAGGTCGTTAACAGAACATCATTATAATATAAAAAGAAGCCATGCAGATGATGTGCAGTGGCTTCTTTTTATGAAATAATTAATTTTTTTCCTCAACTAAAAAGTACTATCACTAAAAAATGATTATGCTTTTACACAAGTAATGAAAAACCCTAAGATACTAAAAGGATTTCTTGGCAGTATTCTGAATATTTCACCAGAAAAAATTAGAAAAATCAGGATAAAGGACTGTCATCTTTCCAAAGATTTTCTTGAGGGTAAACTTTCCATACTTGATTTATATGCTCTTGTTGAAGATCTTGGAAAAATCAACATTGAAATGCAGGTACTTCCTTTTGCTTATTGGGACAGAAGAGCATTATCTTATCTGGCCAAAGTATATACACAGGATTTAAGGTCAGGACAAACATATGATCATTGTGTTAAGGCGATCCATATCAGTATTCTTGGCTTTAATCAATTTCCAGATACTTACTATTTCTATTCCTCCTTTCATATGCGGGAGGATAACAGACAGTCTTTGTACAGTGACCAATGGGAGATCCATGTCATTGAATTAAACAAACTTGGGGCTTCCCATGTACAGCCAAAGCATAAAAAACTTTATCAATGGGCGCGTTTTATATCTGCTGAAGGAGAGGAGGAACGTAAAATGCTAGAAAAAGATTGTTATATTGAAGAAGCTATCAAAGAACTTAAGCAGCTGGAACGGGACCCTGAACGTATGGATGAATATCTGTTTCGTCAGAAAAATTTATCAGATTATGCAACGCAGATGAAAGTCAGCAGAGAAGAAGGAAAAGAGGAAGGGAGAAAAGAGGGAACAAAGACCGGACAGTATCTCAAATTAATTGAACAGACAGAGAAAAAATTGAGAAAAGGAAAATCAGTCGAAGAAATAGCAGATGCCCTGGAAGAATCACCTGAAATCATTTCCACTATATGCCGTCTGATCGAAGCTAATCCCGCTTTTCGAAAGGAAGATATCCTGAAGTCTCTTTTGGATGAATCATTATTCTTAAACCAGCCTTAATATACCTTTATAAATTTTTAATAGCAAAAAATCCTGAAAATGATAAATCACTTTCAGGATTTTTTTATTATTTTTATTTCAGTTTTAATGTTTTAGAAGAAGAATAACTTCCGTAAATATTCTTATCTGCCTTCTTGTATGCCCGGATCTTGAATGTATACTTCCTGCCTTTCTTAAGTTTTGTCTTCGTATACTTGGCTGTGGAGCCTTTTGTGATTGTCTTGACTCTCTTATATTTTCCATTTCCGGTCTTCATGTAGATTGCATAGCCGGAAGCACCTTTTACTTTCTTCCAGCTTAATCTTATCTTTGTTTTAGATGCTTTTTTTGCTTTTAATCCGGAGACTTTGCCCGGTGCTGTAGCTGTTTTTAATTTAGTATAAACACCGTAATAGGAAATTCCTCCGTCAATTTTTTTCACACGGATCTGATAAGTATAGGTGGTTCCTGACTTTAATTTTTTATCGGTATAAGATGATGCTGATGAACTCAGTGTCTTGATCTTATCGTATTTTTTCTTACTGCTGTTATAGCGGTACAGTTCATAGGAAGATACACCTGAAGCCTTTTTCCAGCTTAATTTCAGTGACGAAGTCTTATTGGAAGAAGATTTAAGTCCTGCGACTCTAGATACCTGTACTGCCTTTAATCCATCCATCGCTTTTTGGATTGCCCCTATATGGACAGCAGCCTGACTCTTTGTAAGAGAAGGATTCTTAGCAGCTTCCCCTGCCGCTTTTAATACCTTCTGAAGCTGGTCAAAACTTGCCTTCGTATACCCCTGCTGTTTAATCTTTTCTGCTGCCTGGATGACAATCTTTAATCCGTTGGTATGGGAAGTATCACCTTTTACTTCAAGCCCGGCCAGCGCATCATAGAATGCTTCTTCCGCTGCTTTTTGTTCTGCTTCTGTCGGATAAGTCAATGATTCCAGTTTCTGGGCCGCCGTTTTCAAGGCCGCAAAGCTTTCTTCCGTATACTTCGTTCCATTCAGCTTTTTGACTCCACTTATCATCTCTTTTAATGTTGCAAGCTGTGACTCGTTCTCTACATCTTTTTGACTGAAAGCTCTGTTGTAAACTTTGATATTATCAAAGGAACCGTTGAAATATTTATCTCCGCTATAAAAAGATTTTCCCAAATATGCGGATAAATTCTTTCCCAATTCGGAAATGGACATTTTTGTATTTTCATTTGTTCCTGTCAGTACATTATTTACATATATCTGCATCTTCGGTCCGTCAAAGACAACTTTTACATTCTGCCACTTTCCTTTTGTACTTTCTTCGAGATTCTGATCAACACCGTTCTCTCCATTCCAGGAATTACTTGTGATCACACTTTTCACTTGTTTTCCGGCGAGTTTTAAGAACATATACTTCTTATCTGATTTTCCTAAACCAAAGGTAAAATAAGCTCCGGAATCCATCTCCGGTTTTACGTCCATAGAAATGGTCATCTTATTTCTTCCCTCAAACAGACTGGATGGAAGCTGTGCAAAGGTGCCATCTGTACCATCAAGTTTCAGTACATTAGATTTAGAATCGGAATCTTTCTCTATTTTTGCATTTGCCTTTAACTCGATGTCTTTTTCCCCGTCCTCAAAATTATATTCTGCAATTGGGGCCTGTTTAGATTCTTCCACCTTTTCCTCGGCGACATCTCCCCATTTTTTCATGACGGCATTATATTCTTCATTGGTTATCTGGATTGGGGTGCCGTGCCGCGCTCTGGACGGCATTTTATATGCGCTTTCAGGCTTTGTAAATACTCCGCTTGAGAGATCTTCTGTCACAACAGGATAGTATCCGCCCCCACCAAAATTATCAAGAAGCAGACACCACTTATTCTGTCCGATAAATTTAAACATAGTAGGCCCTTCCACCCACTGGTTTGCATTTAAAGAGTCTGATGAAATATGCTCCCAATCTCCGTTTAAAAGAGTTTTGCTTCTCTCTATAAATATTGTTTTGGTCTTAGCATTCAGTTCATTATTAGAACTTCCCTCATTTTTTGTATAACGATAATAATATCCGTCAGCTTCATTGTATGTAATGGTTGTATCAATGCTTGACTGATTTTTTTCAATAAATACCTTTGGTTCTGTAAATGTATAAAAATCTCTTGTCTTAGAGTAGTATAGTTTTTGTTTTCCATAGTTATCATCAGAGGTTTTGGAAGCCCAGTAGACAATATATTCCCCTGTCTTTTCATCATAAGTAGCTTCCGGTGCCCAGGTACATCCGGCTTTGTCTGAATTTACTTTTACCATCCTCTGCTCAGACCAGTTTACCAGGTCTTTGGACTCCCATATCATGAGAGATTTACTTCCGTTTGTCTGTGCGGCACCCCAGCCATTGCCTCCGTTAATTTTCAAGTCTGTTGCAATCATATAAAATTTATCCCCTTCATGGGATCTGATAATATATGGGTCGCGGACTCCTTTTTCTCCTAAGTTTGAAGTCAGAACCGGCTTATTTTCATTCAGATCGTTCCAGTTTAATCCGTCACGGCTTGACGCAAAATAGATCTGCTCACCATCACCATAACCTTCTCCTGCAAAGTAAGTAAAGAAATATCCCTTCATATCAGCTTCCGTCAGTTTCTTTGCAGCTTTTTTTACAGTCAGTTCATATGTCTTATCTGTACTTTCTCCGTCTCTCGTAAACGTAGCTGTCAGAGTAACTTTTTTATCTGCGTCAGAAGGACGGTTTACAACTCCTGCCGGAACGGCATCATAATTTTCGTTTGCCGTTTCTTTTGTAGAAATAACAGATTCATCAGAAGATTTCCATGAAATTTTTGTTCCGTTGGATGTTTCTTTCTTCAGAGTTACATTGCCCCTGATATCATCTTTATCAGGAATCGCTGCTTCCTGAACATCACTCTGCTCAATTTTTTCAGAAACACGATCAGCTGTCTCTTTTTTTGCATCCTCTTCACTCATCGCAGAATTTTTAACAGCAATATGATCATAGACACCGTTTAAAAGAAAATTTGTATTATAGGATCGGGCGATCTTTCCTGTTATTCCATCCGTTTCTGCTTTGTTATTCAGATCCGCCGTGTGTTCAGAAGTACCGCCTTCACATGCCCCGTATCCAAGCTTTCCTGACTGTGGCAGAATACGAATATTTCTACTGTCAGTTCCGATAACGAAAGCAGCTATTTTATCTTTTGTGTCATCACCAAATTCTGCGTGTCCCTTATTTTGATTATTATAGCCCGCTGTGATCTCCAGCATTTTTCCGGAATTATCATCATCAATCAATTTTGCACCCTCAGTAAGGGTTAACCCATCCTTATCTTCCAACGCATCACTTTGGGTTACTGTCTGACTTGCTTTTGCCACACTTTTCACTGCCGCCTGTCTGGCCGATTCGTTTGCAAACACCCCTTGTGCAGGTATGGAACCGGTAAAAACCATGGCGGACATCATGACTGCTAAAACTTGACTCTTTTTCATCAAACTATAATGCTCCTTTCCTCTTGACTGTCCTTTTTGTTTCTTGTCCTATTATTATACCCTGTCCTGTATTACTATTTAATTCTGTTTCTTACGAACTTTTATTGATAATTTACGAATTTATACACATAAAATACAAAACTTATTTTTTATTTTGATTTCGTTCTATTTTTTTATGGGTACTAAGATAATTGAGGCAGACAAATCATAAACAAGAATTCATGTAAAAAATTGACATTACAGTGATTATATTGTAAAATAATAGATATTATTGAAATAATTGTTCCTTCATGATAAACTATAGGAGATAAAACAAAAGATGAGAAAAAATATTTTTGTATCTTTAAAAAACGACTATGCTTTCACTCAAGTTATGAAACAACCTAAAGTCTTAAAAGGCTTTTTGAGCAGTATCCTTCACATTCAACCAGAAAAAATCGGAAATATTCATGTAAAAGACCGGCATTTACCTAAGGATATCCCGGAAGACAAATTATCTATTCTGGATCTATACACAATTGTTGAAGACGTAGGAAAGATTAATATCGAAATGCAGGTATTACCCTATGCATATTGGGACAGAAGGGTATTTTCCTATTTGTCAAAAGTTTATACACAAGATTTAAAATCAGGGCAGACTTATGATTCATGTACCAAATCAATACATATCAGTATTCTTGGATTCAATCAGTTTACGGATACCGATTATTTTTACTCTTCCTTTCATATGAGGGAAGACCAACGATATACTCTATATAGTGACCAATGGGAAATCCATGTAATTGAATTAAAAAAGCTGAACAAATCTGCAGTAAAAGATAATCATAGAACCCTGTATAAGTGGGCATGCCTTATCAGTGCCGACAGAGAGGAGGAACGTATGATAATTGAGAAAGATCCCTATATTGAGGAAGCCGTCAAGGAACTGGAAAAACTGGAACGTGATCCGAATCGCATGGATGAATATCTCTTCCGCCAAAAAAATCTATCCGATTATGCTACACAGATGAAATTCAGCAAAGAGCTGGGAAAAACTGAAGGAAGGGCTGAAGGAAGGGCTGAAGGTGAGTATATGTTTGCATCTCTGATGCAGAAATTATTTCTGGATGGAAGAATTGAAGATGCCCGGCTTGCTGCCGGAGATGAGAATATGAGAATAAAACTTTATAAGGAATATCATTTAATAAAATAACATGCATATAAAAAGGGTAAGACAACTACAGAAATATTAGTGTCTTACCTTTTTATTTATTTTAAGCTTGTTTTTCTCTCCTGGCTTTCAAATCCTTCTGTACCGTCGGATAAATTTTATCAATTCCAAGGAACAGGTACCAGATGATGAGTACCGCCACAGTAATAATCAGAGGCAGATACAGAAACAGCGACTTGATCGCAAAGATTGCGGAAGCACTCTGAACTGCTGCGGTTCCGTCATAGCTTCCTGCTGCCAGAATCCATCCCAATGCCGCTGTACCAAGCCCGGTTCCGATCTTTTGACCAAAGCTTGTGACACTGTATGTGAGCCCTTCTTCCCGGATTCCGTCTTTCCATTCACTATAATCCACCACATCACCTACAATGGCAAACAGACAGGAATACAATGCCGCATGTCCGATTCCCTGTAGAACCAGCCCTGCATAGAGAAATGGAAGTGAAGTCGGCATCAGGATTTCCAGTATTAATCCGGCTCCGTAAAAGGTAAATCCTGCAATCAAAGCCTTGATCTTACCAAACTTCTTTGTAAATACAGGGATTAAGAGTATCGTCAATATAGTAGGTATGTAGTTAAACAGAGTCATTGTACTGTTCAGATATTCATTTCCAAGGACATACTTTGCATAATAGATTCTTGATCCGGATGTCAGTCCCAGAGACACATAAATAACTGCAAATGCCAGAGTAATTAAAATAAAATATTTATTTCTGCATAATACTTTGATCGTCTTTAACGGATAAGATTTCTGTTTTGTGTCTTTTCTCGGCTGTACCGGTTTATACCGTTCCCTTGTTCCTGAGAAGGTAATATAAAAAGTCAGCATAGCCAGAGCCGCATAGATAATGCTCACCGCAGTCCAGGCTTTTTGTCCTCCGCCCAGGAAATTAACGAGAGGAATGGTAATCACATTGATTAAAAGCTGTGCCACCATTGTAAACTGAAATCTGATAGAATTCATGACATTCCTGTCATGCTGTTCTGTTGTAACCAATGAAAGCATCGTATTATATGATAAATTCGATGCAGTAAAGCATACAGCTGCAAGAAATATATAAACGGTCAGAAGATAAGCCGCTTTTCCGTTCAGACTGAAATTCGGAACAGAAAAAATCAAGATCAGGCTGATCACAAGAGGAGGGGCGCTCCACAAAACCCATGGCCTCGCCTTTCCCCATTTTGTATTTGTCTTATCTATGACAACTCCCATTAACAGATCCGAAACTCCGTCAAACAGTCTTGCCACCAGCATCAGGGTTCCGACGAGTCCGGCTCCAATTCCTGCCACATCTGTACAGTAGATCGTTAAGAATGATGCCACAGTTGGCCATACAAGGTTGGCCCCCACATCGCCAACACCGTAACACAGTTTTTCTCTCAAAGATACATGGGATGATATAGCCTGCTCCTGTCTGTTTTCCGGAGCAATTTTTATTCCCCCGGTAAGTTCAGCTGCTTCCATAATTGAATCTCCTCCTGCTTTCATAAACTTAATTTTTTTTTCTTAATCCTTATTTTACAAAAAAGAATAAAACACCATAAGGCGAAAAAATTCAGAGAGGAGGAATTTTTTAATGCGTTTTTCTATATTCAGACGGCAGTACCCCTGTCACTTCCTTAAAAACTTTGCTCATGTATTTCGGATCTGTATACCCCACAAGTGCAGCAATCTGTTTTAATCTGAGTTTTGTAGTTACCAAAAGTTTTTTTACTTCTCTGATCCGTTTTTCCTTTATGAGAACAGAAAATGAAGAACCCGTCTCTTTTTTTATCTGTCCGCTCAGATATTCTTCGGAGACACAAAGACTGTCAGCGATCTCTCCCGATCCGCAGTTACCAAGCTGAGGAAGCTGCTCAATGGCATCCATCACCAGGTGGAACCGGTCGATTTCATTCTGAACTCTCATATCAAATGGAGTTGTGATCGTTCCTTCTTCCTGATATCCATGGAATGCAAAGACGATCGGTTTATCTTTTGTAAAGATGGCATTGTATTCTGCATCACTTAATCCATGAGGATGCTGTGTCTGAGGCTGAAGTTTCATCAAGTCTACAACGTTGACAGCCCGGATTTTAAGTTCCGGAATATGATCTCTCAGAATATCCGGAGGAAGGTAAAGCCTTACCACATCTGCTTTTTTATTTGCAACATGGTCTAAGAATCCCGGATCCTGATGAGTATATCCATTGTGATCCTGCTGCCATACGTTGGAGCTTAAACTAAAGTTTAAGGATGCAATTTTCTGTCTCCATGGAAGTTCAGATGTCACCTTAAGCCATTTTGCATGCTGGCTTACCATGGAATCTACGATACGGATAAATGCCTCATAACTTGCAAAGAATCCATGACGTCCGGTTAATACATAACCTTCCATCCCTCACACATATGCTCGCCCAGCATTGCATCCATGATTCGTCCGTCAGATGCAAGGAATTCGTCATTATCCTTCTGATCCGCATTCCAGTCTCTGTTTGTTGCCTCAAAGACCTTCCACAGACGGTTGGACATTGTCTCATCCGGTCCGAAAATACAGAAGTTTTTATTTTCTTCATTCAGTTTGAAGATATCCCTTACAAATCCACCGAGTTCAATCATATCCTGTGCCTTGAGTTTACCCGGCTCTTTTACATCAAGGGCATAATCTCTGAAATCCGGAAGTCTTAAATCTCTTAACAGAAGTCCGCCGTTTGCATGAGGATTTGCCGCCATTCTCCGGTCTCCGTCCGGTGTCAGTTCTTCCAGCTCCGGAATTAATCTTCCGTTTTCATCAAACAGTTCTTCCGGACGATAGCTTAATAACCATTCTTTCAGCTGATCCATATGTTCCGGCTGTTCCATCGTCATCGGCACCTGATGGGCACGGAAGGTTCCCTCGATTTCATTTCCGTCGACTACTTTCGGACCTGTCCATCCTTTTGGTGTGCGCAGTACGATCATTGGCCATATCGGTCTCTCTGTGTTTCCTTCTTCTCTGGCTTTCTTCTGAATATCTTTAATGTCTTTGACAGCTTCATCCAGTGTCTCTGCCATCTTCTTGTGCATCGGCATCGGATCGCTGCCCTCTACGAAGTATGGCTTCCATCCGCATCCCTCGAAGAATTTTCCCAGTTCTTCATGAGAAATTCTTGAGAAGACTGTCGGGTTGCTGATCTTATATCCGTTTAAGTGAAGGATCGGAAGTACGGCTCCGTCCGTCACAGGGTTTAAAAATTTATTTGAATGCCATGCCGTAGCCAGAGGTCCTGTCTCAGCCTCTCCGTCTCCTACTACACACGCTGTGATCAGGTCCGGATTATCAAATACGGCTCCGAAAGAATGTGCCAGTGAATAACCGAGTTCTCCTCCTTCATGGATAGATCCCGGTGTCTCCGGTGCAACGTGGCTTGAAATTCCTCCCGGGAAAGAAAACTGTTTGAACAGTTTTTTCATTCCTTCGATATCACGGCTGACATTTGGGTAAACTTCGCTGTAAGTTCCTTCTAAGTAAGCATTGGCAACCATAAAGTTTCCGCCGTGACCAGGTCCTGAGATATAAATCATGTCCAGGTCATACTCTTTAATCAAACGGTTTAAGTGGGTATAGATAAAGTTCTGTCCCGGCACGGTTCCCCAGTGTCCTACGATTTTTTTCTTAATCTGTTCTTCCGTCAATGGTTCACGAAGCAGAGGATTATCCAATAAATACAGCTGTCCGGCAGACAAGTAGTTTGCAGCACGTCAATACGCATCCATCTTCTGAAGCAATTCATCGGATATATTCTGATTGTCTTGCATGATTTCTCCTTTCGATTTTAAGAGCTCTAAAAATAAACAACAAGTGTTAAAAAGGGAATTTGTTAATAATTTCAAAGAACGTCCGAGCATGACGTTTTTGTTTATTATTTAACGAAGAAAACAATAATACTTGTTGCTTGTGTGCGCAACTTGTTTTTCTTAAAATCCAGATAAATCGTCAAATTCTAAAAAAACAGCACCAAATTAAATTGGTGCCGTTACTGGTACTGACGTGTATTACACTGCTTCCGTATCACCCTTGAGACCGTAAAATGCCCCTTCAATATCGGAATCTTTATGAGCAATCAGCCACTTGTTCCTTGCAAACAGAATCTTATCCTTTTCCGTCCTTACTTTCATACAAAATGGTTCACTTGTATGTTTTGGTGCAATACAGATAAGCTTAAACCCATATCCGTTTACATTGCATGGAGCACAGTGAAGTACGCCGCAGTTTAACTCCACGGCTGTGCCCTTCGGGACAAAAAACGCTTCCATTCTGGATGTATGATACTCGTGGGTTGGTTCGATATCCTGGCTCAGACCCAAGTACATAACACAGTCTGTCGCTGCAATATGTATGACTTTCGATTTGTGATACTCTACTCCATGGATTCTGTGATTATGTCCGCTCATATAACCAATCTGTACCGGAAGCTCATGAAACAGTTCGCACTGAATCTTATGACACACCGGCATTTTCTCCATCTCTTCGACGGACAGCTGTTCTTCCAGATATTTTGAAGCCGTTATACGGTCCATATACTGTTTCAGCTGGCTAAAATCAAAATCTTCTATTATTCTCCCATATTTTTTAAATTCGGGGTCAAAAATATACCTTAACATATTATCTGCTCCTTCTTGTCTTTCATTTTTTTAAGTATTTGTGAAGTACAAGTATAGTGTTGACAATATTTTAAAGATTATTCCAAAAATTTTGCTTTATAATCTTCAACTGCCGTTTCATACAAATTATTCCCAAGGCTGTCGATCACAACGATTACCGGAAGATTCTCAACTTCAAGCTTCCGAATTGCCTCTGTTCCCAAGTCTTCATATGCAACAACTTCAGATTTTTTAATGCACTTTGACAAAAGTGCTCCTGCGCCCCCTACTGCTGCAAAATAGACTGCGCCATTTTCTTTCATGGACTCGATCACATCCATAGACCTCTTGCCTTTTCCTATCATACCCTTTAGTCCAAGAGAAAGCATACACGGGGTATATTTATCCATGCGGCTGCTGGTCGTAGGTCCTGCCGAACCGATCACCTGGCCTTCCCTTGCCGGTGTGGGTCCGAGATAATAGACAATCTGATTTTTTAAGTCTACCGGCATCTCCTTTTTCTCCTCTGCCGTTTCATACAGTCTTTTATGAGCCGCATCTCTTGCAGTATAAATCGTCCCAGTCAAATAAACATAATCTCCTGCCCGCAGATTTTTCAGTTCACCGGCTCCGGCAGGCACTGTTACATATTTATTCATCTCTCTAACTCCTTATAAAACCCAATGTACATGGCGGTTAACATGACAGCATATATTTACGGCAAGAGGCATTCCTGCTATATGTGTCGGATAAGTCTCAATATTTACTCCGAGGGCAGTGGTGCTGCCTCCGAGTCCGCCCGGCCCGATTCCGAGCTGATTGATCTCCTGTAAGAGTTCTTCTTCCAAGGTACGAATATGTTCTTTTTCAGATCTCTGATCAAGGTTTCTGGTCAGAGCTTTTTTTGCCAGAAAAGCTGCTTTTTCAAAGCTTCCCCCAAGACCGACTCCGACGACCATCGGCGGACACGCATTTGGTCCTGCATCCTTCACGGCTTCCAAAACAGATTTCCTGACACCTTCCGCTCCGTCTGCCGGTTTCAGCATAAATACCCGGCTCATATTTTCGCTTCCAAATCCCTTGGGAGCCACTAAAATTTCAAGTTTATCCCCGGAAACGATGTCGATATGCACAATCGCTGGTGTATTATCTTTCGTATTTTCCCTGATCAGAGGATCCTTTACGACAGATTTTCTCAGATATCCGTCTTTATATCCCTGTCTGACACCCTCATTGACCGCATCGTGGAGATCCATACCTTCAATGTGCAGATCCTGGCCGATATTCAAAAATACCACAGCCATCCCCGTATCCTGACAGATCGGGATCTGTTCTTCTTCGGCAATTTTCATATTTTCATTGAGCTGGCAGAGGATCTGCTTTCCCAGCGGAGTCTTTTCTGCCTCTTTTGCACTTTTCAGCCTGCACTTCATGTCTTTCGACAAGGTCAGGTTGGCTTCAATACACATGTCCCTGATACTACGGATAATCTTATCTGTATGGATCGTTCTCATATTTCCTCCAAAAAATTATTCTCATCCACTCTTTATCTGTGATACGCGAAGTCAGAACACAGACTCCTGACGGCATGTTCTGACTTTTGATCTTTATTCTGTTTTTTCTTCTGAAATTTCGCTTTCTTCTTCCACTTCTTCATCCCGTACTTTTGCCAGGCTTGCTACAATCACATTGTCGTCTACATTCATGAGTTTGACTCCCGATGTATTCCGTCCAAGCATAGAGATTCCCTTTACTCCCATCCGGATCACGACACCTTCCGTAGTGATCATCATAACTTCATTTTCTTCATCCACAGCCTTCACTCCGACCACATCTCCTGTTTTCTCTGTGATCTTGTAGCAGCGGATACCCTTTCCGCCTCTATGCTGAGAAGTAAATTCGGTCATGGCAGTCCGTTTGCCCATTCCATTTTCAGATACAAACAGCAATGCCTCTCCCTGGGAATTCAGCTGCATGCCGATGACTTCATCGTCTCCGTCTAAGTTGATTCCCCTGACACCCATCGCCGTACGTCCGATAGATCTGACATCTGTCTCATGGAACCTGATGCACTGTCCGTTCTTTGTCACAAGAAATACATCCCGGTCATTGTCCGTAAACTTCACTTCGATCAATTCATCATTTTCTTTCAGCGTAATCGCCAAAAGTCCTGTCTTTCTTATATTTGCATACTCCATGATCGGTGATTTTTTCACGATTCCGCTCTTAGTAGCCATAAACAGATAATGATCCTCTTTATACTCATTGATCGGAATCACCGCCGTTATCTTCTCCTCCGGCTGCAGCTGAATCAGATTCACAATCGCCGTTCCTCTGGCCGTCCGGCTGCTCTCCGGTATCTCATAGGCTTTCAGCCGGTACACCCTTCCCATATTTGTAAAGAACATAATATAGTGATGGGACGTTGTCATAAACAATTCCTCGATATAGTCCTCATCGATGGTCTGCATTCCCTTAATACCTTTTCCGCCTCTGTTCTGGCTCTTGAAGGTATCTACTGTCATACGCTTGATATATCCAAGTTTTGTCATAGTGATGATCGTATTTTCTCTTGGAATCAGATCTTCCATGGAAATATCGTCTACATCAAAACCAATAGAGGTTCTTCTCTCATCCCCATATTTATCACGGATCAAAACCAGCTCATCTTTGATCACTCCCAAAAGTAGTTTCTCATCTGCCAGAATCGCCTTTAATTCTGTGATCTTTGCCATCAGCTCATTATATTCTTTTTCAAGCTTGGCTCGCTCCAAACCGTTCAGCGCACGCAGCCTCATATCCACGATTGCCTGTGCCTGTGCGTCGGTCAGGGCAAAACGCTCCATGAGCTGTGTCTTCGCCTCCGTGATATTTGCTGCTGCCCGAATGATCTTGATGACTTCATCAATATTGTCCTGGGCAATGAGCAGACCTTCTAAAATGTGAGCCCGTTCTTCTGCCTTATTCAGCTCATATTTTGTCCTTCTGGTCACAACGTCCTTCTGATGTTCCAGATAATAATTGAGCATATCAAACAGATTCAGAATCTTAGGTTCATTGTTTACCAATGAGAGCATGATAACTCCGAACGTATCCTGCATCTGTGTATGTTTAAACAGACGGTTAAGGACGACATTGGCATTGGCATCCCTTCGCAGTTCGATACAGATTCTCATGCCGGTACGGTCAGATTCATCCCGTATCTCTGTAATACCATCTACTTTTTTATCTTTTACAAGCTCTGCAATCTTCTGAATGAGTCTTGCTTTATTGACCATATAAGGAAGTTCTGTAACAACAATTCTCTGTTTTCCGTTGGCCATCGGCTCAATATCCGTGACGGCACGGACTTTAATCTTTCCGCGTCCTGTCCGGTATGCCTGACTGATGCCCGCTTTTCCTAAAATCGTCGCCCCAGTCGGAAAATCCGGTCCTTTTACGATATCTAATAACTCTTCAATATCTGTAACCTGGTTTCTCTCCACCTGATCATCGATGATTTTTACAACTGCATTGATCACTTCTGTGAGATTATGAGGCGGAATATTCGTGGCCATTCCGACCGCGATTCCCTGTGTACCGTTGACTAAAAGATTCGGAAACCTTGACGGCAGCACCTGGGGCTCTTTTTCCGTCTCATCGAAGTTCGGAATAAAGTTGACCGTATCTTTACCGATATCGGCCAGAAGTTCCATGGAAATTTTGCTGAGCCTTGCCTCCGTATAACGCATGGCAGCGGCGCCGTCTCCGTCCACAGAACCAAAGTTTCCGTGGCCATCTACCAGAGGATAACGGGTCGACCACTCCTGAGCCATATTAACCAATGCCCCATAGATAGAACTGTCACCGTGAGGATGATATTTACCCATGGCATCCCCGACAATACGTGCACACTTACGGTGCGGTTTATCCGGCCCGTTGTTCAGTTCGATCATCGCATAGAGGATTCTCCTCTGAACCGGCTTCAGCCCGTCCCTTACATCAGGAAGGGCCCTTGCAGCGATAACGCTCATGGCATAATCGATGTAGGAATTCTCCATTGTCTGCTTCAGATCAACGTCATGAACTTTGTCAAAAATTGTATTCTCGTCCATATATTATATTCCTTCCTATACGTCCAGATTCTGGACATATTTTGCATTGGCTTCAATAAATTCACGCCTCGGTTCCACCTGATCACCCATCAGTGTCGTAAATGTCAGGTCAATCTCAGATGCGGAATCCTCATCGATGGTTACCCGCAGCAGCACTCTTTTATCCGGGTCCATAGTAGTATCCCAGAGCTGTTCCGCATCCATCTCGCCCAGACCTTTATAGCGCTGGATCTTGTTGTTATTGTCTCTTCCGATCTCATTGACAATATTGTTCAGTTCCTGATCAGAGTAAGCATACCAGAACTTTTTATTTCTCTCCACACGGTAAAGAGGCGGCTGAGCCATATATACGTATCCCTCCTTGATCAGATCCGGCATGAACCGGTAAAGGAACGTAAGGAGAAGCGTTGCAATATGGGCTCCGTCCACATCGGCATCCGTCATGATGATGATCTTATGATACCGTAATTTCTCAATATCAAAATCGTCGTGTATGCCTGTGCCGAAGGCTGTGATCATTGCCTGGATTTCTTTATTCATCAGAATTTTATCGAGTCTGGATTTCTCTACGTTAAGGATTTTTCCCCTCAGAGGAAGGATAGCCTGGGTTGCACGGGATCTGGCCGTCTTTGCAGAACCTCCCGCAGAATCACCCTCGACGATATAAATCTCACAGTTTTCTGGGTTTTTGTCGGAACAGTCCGCTAATTTTCCAGGCAGGCTGAATCCGTCCAAAGCCGTCTTTCTTCTGGTAAGATCTCTGGCTTTTCTGGCAGCATCTCTGGCCCTCTGTGCCAAAACCGCTTTCTCACATATAATCTTTGCAACTGCAGGATTTTGTTCCAGAAAATAAGTGAGCTGCTCATTGACAATGCTGTTGACTGCGCCTCTGGCTTCGCTGTTTCCAAGCTTTTGTTTTGTCTGTCCCTCAAACTGAGGCTCGCCAAGCTTAATGCTGATGACGGATGTAAGCCCCTCACGGATATCTTCTCCGGAAAGATTACTCTCGTTTTCCTTTAGCAGTTTATTCTTTCTTGCATAATCATTAAATGTTGTTGTCAGCGCATTTTTAAAACCGGACAGATGGGTTCCCCCTTCCGGCGTAATAATATTATTTACAAAGCTTAAAGAGTTTTCATTATAGGAATCATTATGCTGCATGGCAACTTCTACATAAACACCGTCTTTTTCTCCTTCGCAATAAATAACCTGGTCATACAGTGCTTCTTTTCCTCTGTTTAAATAAGTGACAAACTCTTTGATCCCGCCCTCATAGTGGAAAATCTCCTGTACAGGTTCTTCCTGACGGTCATCTGTGAGAATAATCTTCAGATTTTTTGTCAGGAATGCTGTCTCACGCAGACGCTGTCTCAAAACTTTATATTCAAACAATGTTTCTTCAAAAATTGTATCATCGGGAAGAAAGCTTACCTCGGTTCCGTTTAATTCAGTCTCTCCCACAACCTTCAAAGGATAGCACACTTTTCCCTTTTCGTAGCGCTGATTATATATTTTTCCATCCGTATGGACATTGACTTCCAGCCAGTTAGACAGCGCATTTACTACGGATGATCCTACGCCGTGAAGTCCTCCGGAAACCTTATATCCTCCGCCTCCGAATTTTCCTCCCGCGTGAAGAATCGTAAATACGACTTCCACACTGGATACGCCCTTTTTCTTATTGATCCCTACCGGAATACCCCTTCCGTTATCACGCACTGTAACAGAATTATCTTTGTTCAGTGTCACATAAATCGTATCACAGTAACCTGCCAGTGATTCATCGACCGCATTGTCCACAATTTCATATACCAAATGATGAAGCCCTTTGGCGGATGTACTTCCAATGTACATTCCGGGCCTTTTCCGTACAGCTTCCAGTCCCTCCAGGATCTGAATCTGATCCGCACCATATTCTCCTTTTTTCTCAGTGCCCATACGTTCCTCCTAATTTTCTCTGACAATTTTACCTGATTTGACCTGAAACATTTTGTCAATCTGCAGATGACTGTTAATAAATTCTTCCAGTCCCGTGCATGTGATCAAAGTCTGAATGTCTTTAATACTGTCCAAAAGATAATTCTTCCGGCTGCTGTCCAGTTCTGACAGCACATCATCCAAGAGCAGAATCGGTGTCTCTCCGGTCTGCCTTTTTACTAACTCAATCTGAGCAAGTTTCAATGAAAGGGCCGCTGTCCTCTGCTGCCCCTGTGACCCAAATCTGCGGATATCAATTCCGTTTACCAGAAATTCAATATCATCGCGGTGAGGCCCTGCCCCTGTGGAAGCATATTTTAAATCAATCTCTCTCTTTCTCTGTAAAACGGTCAGAAATTCATCATAGTTTACACTATAATCATATTTCAAAACAATTTTTTCTTTTTTTCCCGTCAGATTCTTGTGGATCTCCCTGATGATCTCGTTGAGATCCTCTATAAATTTCCGGCGGTATCGGATAACCTCCGATCCATATTTGACAAGCTGGAGATCCCAACTGTCTAATGTATCCAAAAGTTCACGCTGGTAAACCAGCTGCTTTAACAGGTTATTCCTTTGTGCCATTACCTTGTTATAGCTGGAAAGCTGATGAAGATACATTTTTTCAAGCTGTGAAAGCTCGATATCTAAAAACTTTCTCCGCTCAGAAGGCCCGTTTTTTATAATACTCAGATCTTCCGGCGAAAAAAATATGACAGGGACAAAGCCAAGAAGATCACTGGATCTCTTGATGGGTATCTGGTCAATAGCCGCACCCTTTGTCCTGCTCTTTTTCAGATGCATGTCAATCTGGTGTCCGATGTCCTGTTTCATCAGATGAATCCTTATATGGGATTCATTTTCTCCGAAACGGATAATCTCCTTATCCTTGCTTCCGCGGTGGGACTTGGTCGTTGCCCCCAGATAAACTGCCTCAAGGATATTCGTCTTTCCCTGTGCATTATCACCGTACAAAATATTGGTGCCGCTGGAGAACTCAATGATCAGACGGTCATAATTCCGATAGTTTTTTAACTCTAAAGACTGAATATACATAAGTCACCCGACTATTTCACGATTTTTACAGCCTGTCCGTCAAATTCGATGACTTCTCCGCCGTACAGTTTTTTTCCCCTTCTCGTGTCAATCTCTCCGTTGACACTGACCAGTCCGTCCTGAATGACGATCTTTGCCTCCACCCCGGAACTTACAAGACCGGCAGCCTTTAATGCCTGGCCGAGTTTTATATACTCTTCATTCAATTTAATCTGCTCCATCAAGATTTCCTTTCTAGTGATTGAAATTTACCGGTAGTATTAAGTAAATATAGGATTCGGAATCATCCTTGATAAAGCAAGGCGCTTTCGGATTAACAAGGTAAATATTGATTTCCTCGTCGTCAATGACACGCAGTACATCCATCAAAAATTTCGGATTAAATCCGATCAGAATATCCCTTCCCTCTTTCTGAATCAGTATATTTTCCTCCATAGATCCAAAGAAAGATGAAATACTCAGTTCCAGGGAATTATCCGTAATATTGATAACAATAGGTTTCTTGTCAGATTCTCTGATCAAAAGACTGGCACGGTCAATACAGTCCAAAAATTCCTTTTTGTTAATCGTGATTTTAGTCTCATAATCACTGGACAGCATCTGACTTATCTTATAGTATTCCCCTTCCAAAAGTCTTGAGACAACTCTGGTCTGATCAAATTCAAATAAGATATGCTTATTCGTTACATAAATTATAACATCTTTTTCTGCATCACCTGAAATAATTTTTGTAATTTCCTGAAGTGTCTTTCCTGGAACGACAACTTTAAAGGAATCATAACTCTCTTTTAATTCAATATTTCGGATGGAAATCCTGTGTCCATCCAATGATACAACATTTAATTTTTTGTCTTCAACCTCAAACAGCTCTCCTGTCATAAGTTTATTATTTTCATTATCAGATATGGAAAATATTGTTTGTCTGATTACTTCTTTTAGAGTAAACTGTGACAAAGTGATGCTTCTTTCTTTTTCAATCTCCGGAAGATAAGGAAATTCTGATCCTTCCTGTCCCACAATATGAAAACATGCTTTTTCACAATTGATAGTTGCTTTGTAATCAGAATCGGTTTCGATTGTAACATCATTATCCGGCAGTTTTCTGACGATCTCAAAAAATAACTTGGCATCCAGAGCGATTTTTCCCTGTTCTAAAATGTTTCCTTTGATGTTTGTCTCAATGCCCAGTTCCATGTCATTAGCAGTCAAAGTAATCGTACCGGCACTTGCCTCCATGAGAATGCATTCAAGAATAGGAAGTGTTGTCTTATTGGAAACGGCTTTGGATACGATGCTGACACCGGAAACCAGGTCGCTTTTATTACAAACGATTTTCATATTGTGTATAACTCCTTTCAGGTTCAAAAATACTTAAATATATATTAAAAATCCGCAGTATAAGCCGTAGGGGCTGTGGATTTGTGAATAACCCTGAAAAACGGCTTAATTTAAGGCTGAATCAGGGTTAATAACTTGTTAAAAAGCCACGGATAAAGCTTTCATAACTTGAAGGTTATCAACAAGCCTGAAATTAAGGTTTTCATTATCAACACAAAAGGCACAGGTTATCCACAAGATTCTGTGTATAAGCCTTATGATGGGTTCATTTTTTTTATAATAACGTCAAGGGTCGTGGATAAAGAAGAATCTCTCTGTAAATCCTTCTCAATCTTCTCTGAACCATGAATGACCGTAGAGTGGTCTCTTTTTCCGAGGTATTCACCGATCTTTACAAAAGATGTATCCGTAAGCTTCTTGCACAGGTACATACAGATCTGCCTTGGATATGCGATGTCATGGCTTCGTTTTTTTGATATAATATCAGCCGGCTGGATGTTAAAATGTTCAGCCACCGTAGTGATGATCAGATCTGGTGTAATTTTTACAACAGTATCGTTGTCCACAAGGTCTTTCAGGGCAATTTTAGCCAAATCAAGATCAATCGGCCTCTTTTCGAGTTTGGAATATACCCTGATCTTGTTCAGTGCTCCTTCCAGTTCTCGGATATTTGATTTAATGTTTGAAGCTATGTAGTCAAAAATAGCATCGTCGATATAAATGTGGTCCAGCTCGGCTCGTTTTCTTAAGATCGCAATTCTTGTCTCATAATCAGGGGGCTGGATATCTGCCGTAAGACCGCATCCAAAACGGGTTCTCAAACGTTCTTCCAAAGTCTCGATTTCTTTCGGAGGCTTATCGGAAGATATGATAATCTGGCTTTTGGAGTTGTAAAGGGCATTAAATGTATGGAAAAATTCCTGCTGAGTGCTGTCCTTACCTATTATAAACTGAATATCATCAATCAGCAGAACGTCGATGGTCCTGTATTTGTTTCTGAGTTCTTCCTGTTTGTTATGATGAATCGCATTGATGACTTCGTTGGTGAAATCTTCACTGGTCACGTAAAGGACCTTGAGCTTGCTGTTATTTTCCATAATGTAATGGGCGATAGAGTGCATCAGATGGGTTTTTCCCAATCCGGCGCCGCCGTATAAAAAAAGCGGATTATAAGCTTCCGCCGGAGCTTCTGCCACGGCAATGCAGGCGGCATGAGCCATTTGATTGTTTGTTCCGACGACGAAACTGTCGAACGTATATCTTGGATTTAAATTATTAGAATCCTGAAGCTGGGTATCCGTGCGGGATGCAGGAGCCTTTTTCTTCTTAGCTTCTTCCAGAACAAAAGAAATTTCGTATTTTTTACCTGTTATATCCTGAATGGCCAGAGAAATATAAAAGTCATACATCTTACTCTCAATAAAATGTATGCCTCTGGCATCAAAATTACTGTTCAATGACAAAACAATCTGATCGTCGTTCACTTCTTTAATATTGAGGGGTTTAATCCAGGCGTTGATGGCAGCACTTGAAATATCGTGTTCCTGTTCAAGTTTTAACAAAACGTCATCCCAGATCGCTTCGATTTTTTTCTTCATTGATTTTTACGGACCTCTTTCTAAATAAGTTTAAAAAAATATACTATTACTAGTGTATAACAAAAGAATTTTTTTTTCAATGTTTCTTTCATATAATAAGTACAATCATAATACAATATATGTTGCCTGTGAAAAACTGTGGATAAATTTATTCACAAAATAAACACTAGGAAATATCAGGGGTTTCGACACATATAAACATATGATAAACAAATATTTCACATAGTTTTCCACAAGTTATCCACAAATTGTGTATAACTTTTTAGAGTCCTACAATATCTATGGATGGAATAACTTTATCGCAAAAAAACATAGAATTCTCTTGACTTATGCAGGTGACTTTGACTATAATAGGAGTGATGTTTTTTAGACAATATATGGTTTCATATATAAAATTACTATTTTTTGATTAAGGAGGTGTTTCTAGACATGAAAATGACATTTCAGCCAAAGAAAAGACAGAGATCTAAAGTTCATGGTTTCAGAAAGAGAATGAGCACTGCTAACGGAAGAAAAGTTATTAAGAGCAGAAGAGCAAAAGGAAGAAATAGATTGTCAGCATAGGTCGCAGTGATGTGACCTTTTCTTTTCTCTAAATAATAGGGAAGGAAAAGATATGAAGCATTATCATTCGTTAAGAACAACTAAGGAATTTCAGCAGGTATATAAAACCGGTAAATCAAAAGCAAACAAATATTTAGTTTTATACTGCAGGGAAAATCAGCTTAATTATAATCGTTTTGGAATCTCTGTCAGCAAGAAGGTTGGAAACAGTGTAGTGAGACACCGGGTGACCAGGCTCCTGAGAGAGAGTTACCGGCTTCGTCAGTCAGAGTTTAAGCAGGGATTTGATCTTGTGGTCATTGCCAGAAATACGGTTAAGGATGAAGGATTTCACACGGTGGAAAGTGCTTTGCTCCATCTGATGAGTCTTCATCGTTTAAAAAGAGATGAAAAACATTGAAAAAGATTTTGATTTATTTGATACAGTTTTATAGAGCACATTTGTCTAAATTAAAAGGAAAAGGAACTTGCATTTATACTCCGACCTGTTCAGAGTATGCAGTTCAAGCACTGGAAAAACACGGCGCACTGAAGGGAAGCCTTCTGGCTGTGTTTAGAATCTTGAGATGTAACCCTTTTGCAAAGGGAGGATATGATCCTGTTCCGGAAGTGAGAAAGGTGAAAGGTAAAAAGAAATGATGTATTTGGCTCAAGCAGCCCAGGCAGGCAGCGGAGGATTATTGTCTCCGATCGTCTGGGTTTTCGGCGAGATCATGAAGTGGATTTACAATGGATTATCAGCTGTTGGTATTGAGAATCTTGGATTGTGTATTATTTTGTTTACATTGATTTCGAAATTGATTATTTTTCCGCTGACAATTAAGCAGCAGAGAAGTATGAAGATCAACCAGGTGGCACAGCCCGAAATGATGAAGATCCAGAAGAAATACCGGGGTAAGAGAGATCAGGCATCTATGATGAAACAGCAGGAAGAGATGCAGAAAGTCTATGATAAATATGGGACAAGCCCTACTGGCGGATGTGCGACTACGCTGATACAGTTTCCGATCATCATGGCTCTGTATTATGTAGTACGAAATCTGGAAAGTTATATTCCTGATATTCCTAAGAGTGCATATGAATTTATTCTTGGAATCAATATCCAGAATACACCGGGATTTAAATTGAGCATTTATCTTATTATCCCGATTTTGTCCGCTTTATTCCAATATTTAAGTGCGCGTACATCTATGGCAGACATGGATTCAGATAATCCGGCGGCAGGTATGTCAAAGAATATGATGCTGATGATGCCTATTATGTCTTTATTCATGTGTATCACTCTTCCGGTGGGAATCGGTATTTACTGGACTGCCAGTGCAGTGTTCCAGTGGGTACAGCAGATTCTGATCAACAATTACTATAATCATACAAATATGCAGAAGATCATTGAGAAGAGCAGAGAGAAAGCAGCCAAGAAGAAAGCCAAGAAAAAAGGTCCTTCTATGTATGAAAAAATGATGGGAGCTGCAAGCGGCAGCACTCCGTCAGAATCATCCCAGGATAATACGATCAGCAGTATTGCCAAAAAGAAAGTCACAAAAAACGTAGAGTATAACACAGAATCCCAGGGAGGAATTGCATCTAAGGCAAACATCGTGAAGAACCGGATGGATAAAGGGGGAAAATAAAATGGCAGTAAAGCGTTTTACTGGCAAAACGGAATCTGATGCGGTTATGAATGCGGCCATGGAGCTGGGAATTCCGAGCACAGAAATTCAGTATGCAGTGATTGATAAAGGAAGCAACGGATTTTTAGGACTCTTTAAAAAACCGGTGATCATTGAATTGACGGAAAAAGAAAAACCGGCTGAGCCTGTAAAGGAAGATAAATCTGAGAAAACAGCGGAAGCGCCGGCTGCTCCAGAAAAGAAACAGAAACAGGAAAAAACCCAGGAACAGAAGAAGACTGCCTGTGAAAACCCTAAAGAAAAGGTATATAAACGTCCGGATAATATTGATCAGATCATAAACGACACAGAAGCATATCTGGATGAAGTGTTAAAGGCGATGGGACTTGTTCCTAAACTGAATCTTTATTATAATACCACCGGAAATGTGCTGAAGATTAATGTTACCGGAGAAAAGATGGGTGCTCTGATCGGAAAGCACGGACAGACTCTGGATGCACTCCAATATCTCACAAGCCTGTTTGTGAATAAAGAAAGCGAGGCTTTTATTAAAGTAAAGCTTGATACGGAGAATTACAGGGAGCGCAGACAGGAAACTTTAGAAAAGCTTGCACTCAGCATTGCAAATAAAGTTAAGAAGACAAAAAAACCGGTTCATCTGGAGCCTATGAATCCGAATGAACGCCGTATTATCCATTCTGCACTTCAGAGAGATCCTAAGATCGTGACAAAAAGTCAGGGTAAAGATCCTTACCGCAGAGTGGTTGTCATGCTGAAAAAATAATGAATTTGGGTTGCCTTTTGCGGCAGCCCTTTTTTGCCTTGCGGAGGACATTGAAATGGGAACAGATACAATTGCAGCGATCGCTACACCGCTGTCCAACAGCGGAATCGGGATTATAAGGATCAGCGGGCCGGAAGCCATAGATATTGCTTCTAAAGTATTCCGCCCAAAAAGAGAAAAAGATATAAAACAGGCAGCCACTTATACGGCTCATTACGGACATGCAGTGAAGGACGAAAAGGATATCGATGAATGTATTCTTTTGATTATGAAAGGCCCTCATTCCTATACTGCCGAAGATGTGGCGGAGATTAACTGTCACGGTGGAGTTGTTATAATGAAAAAAATACTGTCCTGTATTATTGAGGCCGGGGCGAGGCCGGCAGAACCGGGTGAATTTACGAAACGGGCATTTTTAAACGGACGAATCGATCTTTCCAGAGCAGAGGCTGTGATGGATCTGATTCACTCTAAAAATGAGTTTGCCATGGAAACATCTTTAAAGCAGTTAAAGGGAAGCCTTTCTGATAAAATCCGTTCTCTGAGAAAAGAGATTGTTCACAGTGTGGCGTTCATTGAATCCGCTTTAGATGACCCTGAGCATTACTCTGTGGATGGATTCTCTGAACAGCTGAAAATACAGGTAGAACATGCGAGAGATGATATTCAGAAGTATATTGATTCTTCCGACAACGGACGTATATTGAAAGAAGGCATTCACACGGCAATTGTCGGAAAACCCAATGCCGGGAAGTCTTCAATATTAAATGTTTTGCTGGGTGAAGAAAGAGCCATTGTTACAGATATCGCAGGGACTACAAGGGATACTCTGGAAGAGTCTATCCAGATTAACGGAATTCCGCTGAATGTCATCGATACGGCGGGAATACGGTATACAGAAGACGTTGTTGAGAAGATCGGTGTGGATAAAGCGAGAGATTCGGTGATAAAAGCGGATCTCGTCCTCTATGTTGTGGATACTTCGGTTCCCCTGACAAAAGAAGACGAAGACATTATGAAGCTTCTTACGGGAAAGCAGGTCATTGTGCTGTTAAATAAATCAGATCTGGAAACAAAAGTTTCTGAAAGTGAATTTCTTCAGAGAGGATTTCAAAATATCGTTCCGGTATCGGCAAAAAGTCTTTATGGTCTTGAAGATCTTTATGAGAGGATCAATGATCTTTTCTTTGACGGAAGGGTATCGTTTAATGACGAAGTATATATTACAAATATGAGACATAAGAAAGCGTTGTCAAATGCAAAGGACAGCCTTGACCTGGTTCTTAAAAGCATAGAGGACCGGATGCCGGAGGATTTCTTTTCGATTGATCTTATGAATGCTTATGAGGAGCTTGGATATATTATTGGGGAGTCTGTAGGTGAGGATCTGGTAAATGAAATATTTGCAGAATTTTGTATGGGTAAATAGAGATGAAAAATTTAGAAGAATTTTATGATATTGTAGTAGTGGGTGCAGGTCATGCAGGCTGTGAGGCGGCATTGGCCTCTGCGCGCCTCGGATTTAAAACAATCTGTTTTACGGTGAGCATGGACAGCATAGCTATGATGCCGTGTAATCCAAACATAGGAGGAAGTTCTAAGGGACATTTGGTAAAAGAAATAGATGCTCTTGGCGGCGAAATGGGCATTAATATAGATAAGACTTACATTCAGTCCAAAATGCTGAACCGCTCTAAGGGTCCTGCCGTTCATTCCCTCAGGGCACAGGCGGACAAAAAGATGTATTCGATGGCTATGGCACAGACTATGGGAAATACAAAAAATCTGACTGTCAGACAGGGAGAAGTGACACAAGTTCTCACACAGGACGGTAAAGTTACGGGCGTGAAGACTTACTCGGGTGCTGTTTATCATGCGAAAGCAGTGATCCTCACAACAGGTACTTATCTAAAAGCAAGGTGTATTTATGGAGATGTGAGCAATGAGACGGGACCTAACGGTCTTCAGGCCGCCAATTATCTGACGAAGTCTCTGAAGAAACTTGGAATCGAAATGCGCCGGTTTAAGACTGGAACTCCGGCCAGAATCGATAAAAACAGTATTAATTTTGATAAGATGGAAGAACAGTTCGGAGATGAAAAAATTATTCCGTTCAGTTTTACAAATACAAGAGAAGATATAGAGAGAGATCAGATCTCCTGCTGGCTTACTTATACAAACGAGGAGACACATGAGATCATCCGTGAAAATATCGGACGTTCCCCATTATTTTCAGGCGCCATTGAGGGTACGGGTCCCCGGTATTGTCCTTCTATTGAAGATAAGATTGTAAAATTCCCGGATAAGAACAGGCATCAGGTATTTATCGAACCTGAGGGTGAATATACGAATGAGATGTATGTGGGAGGAATGTCCAGTTCTCTGCCTGAAGACGTCCAGTATGCCATGTATCGCAGTGTAACGGGGCTTGAGAATGTTAAAATCATCAGAAATGCATATGCTATCGAGTATGACTGTATTAATGCCACGCAGCTGAAGCCGTCGCTGGAATTTAAGGAAATCGGGGGGCTGTTTTCGGCAGGACAGTTCAACGGAAGCTCTGGATATGAAGAGGCAGCAGCCCAGGGACTGATCGCAGGGATTAATGCTGTAAGAATGCTAAAGGAAAAGGAACCGCTGGTCCTTGACCGTTCTCAGGCTTATATCGGCGTTCTGATTGATGACCTTGTGACAAAAGAGACGAGCGAACCGTACCGGATGATGACTTCCAGGGCAGAATACAGGCTTTTACTGAGACAGGATAATGCGGATCTCCGCCTTTTAAAGATAGGATATGAAGTGGGACTTATCGGTGAGGAGAGATATCAAAAGCTGATGGAGAAAGAAGCGCTGATAGAAAAAGAAATCAAACGGCTTAACCGTGTAAATGTTGGGGCTTCAAGAGAAGTTCAGAATCTGCTTACGGGATGTCAGAGTACGGAATTAAAGTCTTCTGCCACTATGGCGGAACTGATCAGGAGACCGGAGCTCACTTATGACATGCTGGCACCCATTGATCCGAACAGGCCGGAATATCCTGAGGATGTGAGAGAACAGGTCAATATTAATATTAAATATGAAGGTTATATTAAACGCCAGCTTTCTCAGGTGAAACAGTTTAAGCGTTTAGAGAAAAAGAAAATTCCCGAGGGAATCAGGTATGAAGAAATAGGAAACTTAAGGATTGAAGCGGTACAGAAGCTGTCTAAGATTCGTCCTGCATCTATTGGACAGGCATCCAGGATTTCCGGGGTATCCCCTGCAGATATTTCGGTACTTCTTATCTTTTTGGAACAGCTCGGTCAAAGGGCTTAGGAGTGTATATGATTAGTTTAAGAGAAAAAGCAGAAGAGTTAGGCATTACATTGACAGACAGGCAGCTGGCTCAATTTGAAACATATTATGAACTGCTGACAGAGAAAAATAAGGTTATGAATCTCACCGCGATTACAGACAGAGAGGATGTTATACTGAAGCATTTTGTGGACAGTGTGGCATTGGTGAAGGCAGAGTGTGGATTCTCTTCACAAAAAGTCCTGGATGTGGGGACGGGAGCAGGGTTTCCAGGAATCCCTTTAAAGATTGCATTTCCCGAATTAAAGATTGTACTTTTGGATTCCTTGAATAAGAGAGTTAAATTTCTGGAGGGAGTGATCGATGCGCTGGAACTTCGTGATATTAGGGCAATTCATGGAAGAGCAGAGGATTTCGCCAGGAAAAAGGAATACCGTGAGCAGTTTGACCTGGTTGTATCCAGGGCAGTTGCTAATTTGAGCACGCTTTCGGAGTATTGTCTTCCATATGTGAAGGTATCCGGAATGTTCCTTCCTTATAAATCCGGCAGGATCGAAGAAGAGATGAGAGAAGGAAAGAATGCAGTACATCTCTTGGGAGGAAAAATCGAGGATGTTGTGTCATTTGTACTTCCGGGTACAGATATGGAGAGGACTATTCTTAAAATAAAAAAACAAAAGGCAGCTCCAAAGCGCTATCCGCGCAAAGCAGGGCTGCCGTCAAAAGAGCCTATCCGTTAAAAAAAGATCTTGCAGGCTTTCAGGACTTCATCCGTATTTTCCAGATGGGGCAAGAGTTTTGAGCCTTTTATAAAATGATATTCTATAGAAGGGTTCAACACCTGGTACTGTTCAATGGTGTTCTCGGCTTCCGGGGCATGGTCTCCCATGAGAAAGTAGATACTGTGGTTTAAGTTTTTTATGGATGGGATCAGATTACAGTTCAGGTAGTCCGAAATGAGGCTTGCATATAAATATTTTGTATCTGATCCACATTTGTGAGCGGATTCATGACAGATATCCACATATTTCTGCTTAATGTCCTTGGGTCTGTGGAAATATTCCCGGGCAAATTTTTTCTGGATCATGGGCCTGCTGTGCAGGATATTGTAAGTGAGTGTGCCGATGATCGGCAGTTCAATAAAATACTTGAGTACTTTCTTGCGATTCCCGGGATAACGCCCCGCCTTCGTCATATTTTCAGGATTGATCATCATGAGGCGGCTGAAGTTCCTCGGTTCTGTGTAGCATGCCAGGAAACTCAGGGATGATGAATTGCCGCTGGCGATAATATCGGTCTTCGTGCCAATTATATTTTTGATAAAATCGTTGATGAGCTGAACATAAAGGTAGCTTGTATAAGTGATCCGGGGCTTGTCGGAACGGCCGCATCCAAGGAGGTCCAAGGTATAGACGGTATGTGATTTGGAGAGTTCTTCCTTTATTTTATGAAATTCCAGTTCAGAACTGCAGTTGTTCAGGTCATGAATGAGGAGAATCGGAGAACCGGTTCCATGTTTTGTATAGTATATATTGCCAAATCTCCAGGAGTAAGTATTGCCGTATTTGGAGAACAAAGCGTCTCTCATGGAGGATAATGAGAAGACAAGTTTATTTATCAGATATACACATATTGTTGATACAGTTGTAATGGTGGCCAGATTTCGCAGTTTTTTGTAGAAACGCATACAGAGTCTCCTTTCTAATTTATTACTATTATTATATGACAAACAATGATTTGATACAATAATACTTTGCATTCCTTAAAAATTCGTTTATCATAGAGAGAAGAGGTGGTGAGATATTTGGATGAGAAGAAGATTGATAAGGATCAGCTGATGTCAGATCTGGCTGCCTATTTATCCGAAGAATATATGGAGTGTGTGGCTGAGAAAGAAAAATTTATAGAAGAAAAATATAAGCTGGAAGAAGAAAAAGAGCGGCTGATCCGGTGTGTGATGCTGGAAAAAGAAAAGAGACAGATCCGGTCTGTATTTTCTCCTTTGTCCTTAGATGAAAACCGCATGGAAGAAGTGAAGGAGCCGGATACAAGAGAAGTGGAACATGCATTAGATACACTATCCAGAAATATACGAAAAATCCAGAAAAAGTGTGACAGGCTGAAATCTTATTTAAAAGGACTGGAAGAAACTTATTTTGTGGTTTCCGGCCTGGAGGAGTTGGATAAGAGTCAGGAGGAAATTCTGTTTCTTCCTGCATTTTATGAACTTATGAACCATTTCAGAGAGGTTCATCCCGAGATTATAGTCAGCTGTGAAAGAATAGAAAAAGATTCACCGGTTATTTTTACATTTTCATTTTTGACAGGATTTCATCAGATGATGAAATTTTCTGTTCAAAAAATAGGAATCCGGTCTTTAAACATAGATACCTTTATCGAACAGGACAGAATTATGCTGCAGTTTGTCATGAAACCCAAGAAACAGGTGTCTATACAAAAATTTAAAAAAAACAGAAATATATTGGAAGACATGTTGACAAGAGAATTTGCAATTACCAGATGGCAGGAGAATTCAGTGGTATTGCAGGCAATTATAGAAGCATAAGTGAGGAGAAAAATGAAAGATAAGATAATTGATTTAATCACAGATTCTATTGAAGAATTGGACAGAGAGACAGTAAGCAGAATTTTAGAAATACCTCCCCAGGAGGATATGGGCGATTTTGCATTCCCATGCTTTCAGCTGGCTAAGATTTTCCGCAAAGCTCCGAATATGATAGCAGAAGAGGTAGCAGAAAGAATAAAGAAAACAGATTTTGTCTCTAAAGTTATGGCTATGGGTCCTTATGTAAATTTCTTTATTGACAGAACGATGTTTGTAAGTGAGATGTTGAATCAGGTTTCTGTGGATAATTACGGCAGTTCTGAGATGGGATGCGGAAAAACTATCTGTATTGACTATTCTTCTCCGAATGTGGCAAAGAATTTTCATGTCGGTCATTTGAGGACCACTTTGATAGGCAATTCTATTTACCGTATTTATAAAAAGCTTGGTTATCGGGTCGAGAGAATCAATCATTTGGGTGACTGGGGAACCCAGTTTGGAAAACTGATTGTGGCTTATAAAAAGTGGGGAAGCAAAGAGGCTGTAGAACAGAACGGTATCTCTGAACTGATGAAGATTTATGTAAAATTTCATGAAGAAGCAGAAAAAGACGATACTTTAAATGATGAGGCCCGGGCATGGTTTGTCAAAATGGAACAAGGTGATCAAGAAGCTCTTTCCATTTGGGAGTGGTTTAAAGATATTAGTTTAATCGAATACAAAAGGATCTATGAACTTTTGGATGTGGATTTTGACTCTTATGCTGGTGAAAGTTTTTATAGGGACAAGACTTCTGCCGTGGTAGATGAGTTAAAGGAAAAAGGAATGCTGAAAGAAAGCGAAGGCGCTTTTATTGTTGATTTGGAAGAGTATGATATGACTCCTTGTCTGATAATGAAAAAAGACGGAAGTTCTATTTATGCTACGAGGGATCTGGCTGCAATTTTTTACCGTAAAAAAACCTATGATTTTGAAAAATGTATTTATGTCACAGGTATGGAACAAAAACTTCACTTCGCACAGGTATTTAAAGTGGTGGAACTCATGGGATATGAGTGGGCCAAAACAGATCTAATTCATGTTCCTTATGGGTTGGTAAGTCTGGAAGGCGGAAAGCTTTCTACAAGAAGCGGAAATATTATTTACGCAGAAGATATTCTCCGTGAATCTGTATCAAAGATCAAAGAAGTCATTGATGATAAAAATCCGGATCTTCAGGACAAAGACGAAGTTGCAAAGATGGTTGGTATTGGTGCTATCATTTTTAATGATCTTTATAACCAGAGAATAAAGGATGTCACATTCAGCTGGGATAAGATTCATAGTTTTGACGGTGAGACAGGCCCTTATGTTCAATACACTTATGCACGTGCTGCCAGTGTTTTGAGAAAGACAGGGATAACGGATGTGCCTGAAGATATAGATCCTTCTTTATTGACAGACGTAGCATCAGTTTCTTTATTAAAAGAATTGATTCGTTTTCCAGAAGTCGTGAAGACAGCAGCTGAACGTCTGGAACCATCGGTTGTCGCAAGGTTCGTTATGTCGGTTGCCCAGGCATTCAATCATTTTTATCATGAAAATCAGTGCAATGTGGAAGATGAGAAACTCAAACGAGCAAGAGTTAAGTTAGTGATAATTGCAAAGAAAGCAATCAAAGATGGCCTTGATCTTCTTGGAATGAAATGTCCGGAACAGATGTAGTAAGAGTATAAAGTTGTTTGAAGCAGATATGAAATTTCATATCTGCTTTTTTGTTTCACGTGAAACATTATTGTATTTATTTTTATGTTTTACGTGAAACATATGGAAATGAAAAGTTGTAAGTGATATAATATTTTTTAAAAGGAGAATATATAATATGGGAAGAATTATCGCAATTGCTAACCAAAAGGGCGGCGTCGGAAAAACAACGACGGCGGTGAATCTTTCTGCTGCCCTGGCTGCTGCAGGAAAAAAGACACTCATCATAGATATGGACCCTCAGGGAAATACAACAACCGGTCTGGGCTTGGACAAAAACAAATTAGAACATACAGTTTATGAAGTGATTTCAGATGAAATTACATTTGATGAATGTATTTGTCCTGAAGTTTTTGAAAATTTGTCGCTGGCTCCGGCTAACCGTAATCTGGCAGGGGCAGAAATTGAACTGATGACTGTGGATCGGATGCAGTACATACTAAAAGAGAAACTTCAGCCGACTGTGGAAAACTATGAGTTTATTATCATAGACTGTCCGCCTGCCCTGGGAATGCTCACAGTTAATGCTATGACGGCTGCGGATACCGTAATTGTACCGATTCAATGTGAATTTTATGCTTTGGACGGATTGACCCAGTTAATGTATACCATTGAATTGATACAAAAGAGTCTCAATCCTGATTTGGAAATTGAGGGAGCGGTATTTACCATGTATGATGCCAGAACGAATTTATCGCTGCAAGTTGTGGAAAATGTAAAATCATATTTGAACCAAAATATTTATAAGACAATTATTCCGAGAAATGTGCGTTTGGCAGAGGCACCTAGCCATGGACTTCCAATTAATCTGTATGATCCTAAATCAGTCGGTGCAGAGAGCTATCAGATGTTGGCAGAAGAGGTAATTGCAAACGGAGGAAAAGAGGAATGACGACGAAAAAGAAAACAGGATTGGGACGGGGATTGAATACACTGATACCAAGTGCTCCCGCCAAAGATGCCGAATCAGAGAAGATTTTAAAAAAAGAGGAGCAGATAAAATCGGAGATTATGGTACCGATACTGAAAGTAGAACCAAATCCAGATCAGCCCAGGAGACAGTTCGATGAAGACTCTCTTCAGGAGCTGGCAGATTCGATCAAGCAGTATGGAATTCTTCAGCCGCTAATCGTAAAAAAACACGAAAAATTTTATGAGATTATTGCGGGAGAGAGAAGATGGAGAGCGGCCAAACTGGCGGGCTTAAAGGAAGTGCCGGTACTAATCAGAGATTATGCAGAAAATGAAATAGTAGAAATTGCACTGATCGAAAATATTCAAAGAGAAGATTTAAATCCTATCGAAGAAGCGTTGGCCTACAAAAGGCTTATGGAAGAATTCTCGCTGAAGCAGGACCAGGTGGCAGCCAAAGTTTCAAAAAGCCGTGTTGCCATCACGAATTCACTGAGACTTTTAAAGCTGGATCAGAGAGTCCAAAATTTGCTGTCGGAAGAAATGATCACTACGGGGCATGCCCGTGCGCTTCTGGCAATCGATGATCCCGATCAGCAGTATGAGACTGCGATGAAAGTTTTCGATGAAAAACTCAGTGTCAGAGAGATTGAAAAGCTTGTAAAACAAATGTCAAAGAAAAAGAAGGAAACTCCTAAAGAGGAGGATAAAATTCAGGAATATCTGTTTGCCAATATAGAAGAATCCTTGAAACAGGCACTCGGCAGTAAAGTGAATATAAAGAATCGAAATAACAAAGGAAAGATTGAGATAGAGTATTACTCAAAAGAAGAACTGGACCGTTTAGTAGATATGCTGAGAACGTTATAGGAGGAATAAAATGACAACAGGTATTACAATTTTTGGGATTGACTTATTTTATATTTTATGTGGTTTGGCCGGCGTATGTGCCCTGGCATTACTGCTGATTGTTGTTTTGTTGGTGAAGACCAGCAGCTTAAAAAAGAAGTACCGCATGTTTATGAAGGGGGAAAATGGAAAGTCCCTTGAAAAGACTTTTGTAAAACATTTTGATGAATTGGAAAGAATTGAAGAGAATCATAAAATACTTGATGAAGAAATGGGAAGACTGAAAGATAAGCTTCAATTATCATATTCCAAAATGCAGGTTTTAAAATATAATGCATTTAAAGAGATGGGCGGAGAGACGAGTTTCGCGATTGCACTTTTGGATCACAGGAACAATGGAATCGTATTGAATGCCATGAGCAACCGCTACGGAAGTTATATGTATGTAAAAGAAATTAAAGAGGGCCGTTCAGAGGTGGCGCTTTCAAAGGAAGAGCAGATTGTGTTGGAAGATTGTATGAATAAATAAATATATCAGGAGGAAGTCATGTTAGATATTAAATTTGTGAGAGAAAACCCGGAAGCAGTAAAACAGAACATTAAAAATAAGTTCCAGGACCGTAAACTGCCTCTGGTAGATGAAGTTTTAGAATTAGATGAAAAAAACAGGGAGATCAAACAGGAAGTACAGTCTCTGAGAGCCAACAGGAATAAGATTTCCAAACAGATTGGCGGATTGATGGCACAGGGAAAAAAGGAAGAAGCGGAACAGCTGAAACAGGAAGTGTCAAATCAGGCCGGCAGGATTGAGGAACTGACAGAGGAAGAAAAAGAAGTAGAAGAAAAAATCTTAAAAATCATGATGACAATTCCGAATATCATTGATCCTTCAGTGCCGATTGGAAAAGATGACAGTGAAAATGTAGAGATCGAGAAATTCGGAGAGCCGGTTGTTCCTGACTTTGAGATTCCTTATCACACGGAAATTATGGAAAAATTCAGCGGTATTGATCTCGACAGCGCAAGAAAAGTGGCAGGCCAGGGATTTTATTATTTGATGGGAGATATTGCGAGGCTTCATTCCGCAGTCATATCTTATGCCCGTGATTTTATGATCAATAGAGGGTTTACTTATTGTGTGCCGCCGTTTATGATCAGAAGCAATGTAGTGACCGGTGTCATGAGTTTTGACGAGATGGATGCCATGATGTATAAGATCGAAGGAGAAGACCTGTATCTGATTGGAACGAGCGAACACTCCATGATTGGTAAATTTATTGATACAATGATCCGGGAAGAAGAACTTCCAAAGACTCTGACAAGTTATTCTCCATGTTTCCGAAAGGAAAAAGGAGCTCATGGACTGGAAGAGAGGGGAGTTTACAGAATCCATCAGTTTGAAAAACAGGAAATGATCGTTGTATGTAAACCGGAAGAAAGTATGGACTGGTACGAAAAATTGTGGAAAAACACTGTAGATTTGTTCCGATCTCTGGATATCCCGGTCCGGACATTAGAGTGCTGTTCCGGAGATCTGGCTGATCTCAAAGTAAAATCAGTAGATGTAGAGGCATGGTCTCCGCGCCAGAAAAAATACTTTGAGGTGGGAAGCTGTTCTAATCTCGGAGATGCACAGGCACGGAGATTAAAGATCCGTGTTAATGGAGAAGACGGCAAGTACTTCGCGCATACATTGAACAACACGGTCGTTGCGCCGCCTCGGATGCTGATTGCATTTTTGGAGAATAATCTTCAGGCAGACGGCAGTGTGAAGATACCGGAGGCACTTCAGCCTTATATGGGCGGAATGAAAGTCATTCAGTAAAGGATTTTATATGGAAAAAGCAAAGATTATTTTAGTGGAAGATAATCAGAAGATCCAAAAAGAACTCTGTGAGTTTCTGGGAAGATATGATTATGAGACAAAAGCACTCAATAACTTTGAAAATATAGTGGAAGATATCTTGAAGGAAGGGGCTGACCTGGTCCTTCTGGATATCAATCTTCCTGTGTACGACGGATATTATATATGCCGTGCGGTCAGAGAAAAATCGGATGTCCCGATCATCGTCGTCACAAGCAGAGACAGCGAGATGGACGAGCTCATGAGCATGAATCTGGGAGCCGATGATTTTATTTCTAAGCCATATAATACGCAGATTCTTGTGGCCCGGATATCTTCTCTGCTCAAGCGCACAAAGCATGTGAAAGAAGACTGGCAGATCACCCATAAAGGACTTTTGATTAATTTGTCAAACAGTACGGCATGCCACGGAGAAGAGCAGATAGAACTGAGCAAAAATGAATTGAAGATACTGTCTGTACTTATGAAGCATAAAGAGGAGATCGTATCCAGAGATAATCTGATGGAAGAACTGTGGCAGTCCAATGAATTTGTGGATGACAACACACTGACGGTAAATATCAACAGGCTCAGAAAGAAACTGGATTCCATCGGGCTTGCCGATTATATTGTCACAAAGAGAGGGCAGGGGTATCTTGTATGAGCTTCAGGGCATATTTAAGAGATAAGTCATTATTTTTCGGACTTCAAATATTTTATTTGGCTTTTCTTGTATGGATGCTGAATCTGTTCCACGCCACAACCTTTGCTATTATTTACCTGCTTTGCCTGTACTTTATTCTTATGGTTCTTGCACTGGGAAATGAATATTTTAAGAAAAAACGTTTTTATGAGACGGCACTGGAAAGTATGGATTCCTTAGATAAAAAATTCATGCTGCCAGAGCTTCTTGACAGGCCCGATTTTACAGAGGGGAAAATATTTTATGACTGTCTGTCGCAGACCAATAAATCTATGAGCGATGAGGTGGCAGAGTATAAGATCTCTGCCCAGGATTACAGAGAGTATGTAGAAATGTGGATTCATGAAGTGAAGACTCCCATCGCCGCTTCCAGGCTGATGATAGAAAATAATCCGTCTGAGGTAACAAAAAATATCAGCGAAGAACTGGAGGAAGTGGAATACTATCTTGAACAGGCACTGTATTATTCCAGAAGCAACGGAGTAGAGAAGGACTATATTGTAAAACGTATGAATCTTAATTCTATGGTTCAGGAACTGATCTGCAGTAACTCAAAGATTCTGATCCAGTCAAAGGTAAAGGTAAGCCTTGAAAATCTGTATTATGATGTTTATACAGATGAAAAATGGATGTCATTTATTTTAAAGCAGGTGCTGATCAATGCAGTAAAGTACCGCAAAGATCATCCTGAAATTCAGTTTACGGCAGTGGACGAAAAGGAACAGGTACAGCTTTTTATAAAGGATAACGGTATCGGAATATCAGGGAAAGATCTTCCGAGAGTCATGGAAAAGGGTTATACAGGGACCACAGGAAGGAAGTATGCCAAATCCACGGGAATGGGATTGTATCTTTGCAAAAAGCTCTCAGATAAGCTTGGGATTGGATTTGCTGTCCGGTCAAAAGAAGGAGAAGGAACACAGATAAAAATAACATTTCCAAAAAATTCATTTGTTTATATGTAAGATACCAGGGTCAAAATACCCAACCTCTATGTAAAACAAAACCGCTGCACACGTGGATGTCAGCGGTTTTATTTTATTCAGGATCATGTTCGTCTGTATTTGGACAGTCTTCGATATTCATTACCGGCGGACGGAATGGATACAGCTGTTCATAGGATTCCATCTCCGCATCGGATACTGGTTTTGCAGGAATCAGTCCGGTGCAGTCGGTAGTAGAACAGGTAGAACACATGTCAAAAATATTTTCGTCGATCTCTTCATTGGTCAGCTCTTTTTTCTTTTTCATGACATCAACCTCCTTATTGAGATACAATTAGTATGGTTGGTCTATGAAAAAAATATCATTCAAGAAGATTTTTCTAAATTTTTTACTTGTCTAACAATATTAAGGCAATGATTTCTAAGTCTGTGTCACCGATATTTTCAATGCCGTGACCGCATCCGCTCATAGTGTATGTAGTATCCCCTTCATTAACTTCATATTCGGTACCGTTGTCATTGTACATGCCTTTTCCGGCTAAAATATGATAGGCTTCTCCTTCATTCTCGTGGACATGGTATCCGAAGGAACATCCCGGAGGGATGATGATCTTGCCGAACAGACGACTGCTGTCTTTCATCTCTTCATTTGTAAGAAAAGCAGTCTTCCGGATCGTTCCTTTGCCTCCCCGTGCATTTTCTACGCTCTCATACTTTACATCTTCATTTTTTAAATACATAGCTTTACCTCCGTTTTTCTTGGTTATAGTATCAGTATAGAGGATAGCTTTTTAAATTACAATCAAAATAGAAAGTGACAAAAGTGTAAGCTTGCTGTAAGGAAGTTCGATGGATAGAGTGCACAGACAGTGATATAGTAAGGATAACATAAAGAAAGCAAAGGAGAATTGGGATATGAAAACAGTATTGCAAGTTCAAAATATGGAAAAATATTATGGAAACAAAGGAAATGTGACAAAGGCCGTGGACGGTATCAGCTTTGACGTGGAAAAGGGTGAATATATCGGTATTATGGGAGCTTCCGGAAGCGGAAAAACCACACTTCTAAACTGTATTTCCACAATCGACCGTGTAACATCAGGACACATTTATATCGACGGAATGGATGTTACAAAACTTAAAGGAAAACATCTTTCCAAGTTCCGGAGGGAACAGCTGGGATTTATTTTTCAGGATTTCAACTTGCTGGATACACTGACTGCTTATGAAAATATAGCGCTGGCTCTGACAATTATGAAAACTCCGGCCAAAGAAATTGATGACAGGGTAAAATCAATCGCAGAAAAATTAATGATAACAAAAGAACTGTCCAAGTATCCGTATCAGCTTTCCGGAGGACAGAAGCAGAGAGTGGCAAGTGCAAGGGCTATGGTGACCGACCCGACCCTGATCCTGGCCGATGAGCCCACCGGAGCACTGGACAGCAAGTCTGCAAGAATGCTTTTAGACAGTATGGAAACTATGAACGCGGAACTTCATGCCACGATTCTCATGGTAACTCACGATGCGTTTACGGCAAGCTACTGTAAGCGGATTCTGTTTATCAAGGACGGTAAGATTTTTAATGAACTTGTGAGAGGCAGGGATTCCAGAAAAGAGTTTTTTGACCGCATCATTGAAGTGGTGACATTGCTTGGAGGTGACAGTACCAATGTATTCTAAATTAGCATTTGGAAATGTAAAAAAGAGCATGAAAGATTTTACGGTATATTTTTTGACACTGACATTCGGTGTCTGCCTGTTTTATGTATTTAACTCTATTGGCAGTCAGGAAGCGATGCTTAAAATTAATGAGTCACAGAAAAGTATCATTGAAATGCTTCAGATGGCAATCAGTTCTTTATCTGTGTTTATTGCAGTGATTCTTGGATTTCTTGTGATCTATGCCAACAGGTTTTTGATCAAAAGGCGGAAGAAAGAGCTTGGACTTTACCTGTGTCTGGGAATGGATAAACGCCAGGTTTCTAAAGTACTGATCATTGAAACGTTGTTCATTGGAGTGTTTGCACTGGCAGCAGGACTTTTGGCCGGAGTATTTTTATCTCAGGGACTGGCTGCGGTAACTGCAAAAATGTTTATGGTAGAGATGAAGGAATTTACTTTTGTATTTTCCGGAGAAGCATTTATAAAGACGATCATTTATTTTGCAGTTATTTTTCTGATTGTTATGATCTTTAATACGTTCAGTATATCCAAGGTAAAGGTCATTGAACTTTTAACAGCGAACAAAAAAAATGAAGCTTTAAAAGTTAAGAAACTGGGAGTTTCTGTTGTATTGTTTTTGATTTCTGTGGTCTGCATCGGATTTGCATATCACTGTATCCGGGAAAACGGCATGATGCAGACAGACGATCAGTTCTGGATGAGTATTATATTTGGTACGATTGGGACATTTTTGTTTTTCCTGTCTCTTTCCGGATTCTTTTTAAGAATTTTGAAAACAAACAAGAAGTTTTATTACCGGAAGCTTAATATGTTTATTTTAAGACAGATCAATTCAAAGATTACTACAACCTTCGTGTCTATGACACTGCTCTGTCTGATGCTCTTAGTGGCAATCGGTGTATTTTCTACCGGGGCCGGACTGGCAACGACAATGGGCAGAGATATGAAGAAGGCAACACCATATGATGTATCTTATGTTAAATACTTCCCGGAAGATGAAAAGAACTCTGAAGTAAAGACAGACATGAGAAAAGAGTTTGAGTCAAAAGGAATCGATATGAACAAATTTGTTGATAAATCATGTATGATTTCCACAAGGCTCTACGAAAAACTTAAATTTAAGATATTTTTAAACGGCCGTGATAAACTTGTAGATTATCCTAAAGGTGTAAAAGCATCGATGGAAAAGTCATCACCTGAAATTATAGGTTTATCAGACTACAATGAAGCAATGAGAAAGCAGGGGAAACAGACGATCAGTCTGAAGTCGGATGAATACGCAGTAAACTGTAATTTTGAAAATATGAGGAAGCTGTGGGAAGACGTATGTAAAGATAGGGTAGAGATCAAAATGGGCGGCAAAGCTCTAACTGCAAAAAGTTCTATGATCGACAGCACCTATTATTCTGCATCTGCTCTGCCAATGGACATGGGAACTTTGATCGTTCCTGACGATGTTGCAAAAAAGATCCCTGTGCATACAGTTGTGTACAACTGTCAGTTAAAAGGCGATGCAGAAGAAAATACCCATAAACTAAGTAAACTTATGGAAAGTGTGTATCCGAATAAAACAATGGAGGAAAGAAATAAAGCGCCGTATCACACAGCAATCTATAAGGTAGAGATGATCGAACAGAGCGCGGGACTGAGCACCGTGATTACCTACATTGCTATTTATATAGGAGCCGTCTTCCTGATTACATGTGCTGCCGTTCTGGCACTGCAGCAGCTCAGTGAAAATTCAGATAACGTGGAAAGGTATAATCTGCTGAGAAAGATAGGAGCGGATGAACGAATGATCAATCATGCAATGCTGGCACAGATTGTTATTTACTTCATGGTTCCGCTGAGCCTCGCTCTCGTACACTCCTATATCGGTGTGAAGGTTGCCAGCAATGTTATCTCAACATTGGGAAATGTAAATGCTTTCAACGGCATACTGGCTTCGGGAGGCGCTATCCTTGTAATTTACGGAGGATATATGCTGGCAACATATCTTGGAAGCAAGGCTGTCATCAAGGATAAAAACAGATAAATACTTTATAATCATAAAAAACAGCAGATTTTTATATATCTGCTGTTTTTTATTTCTTAAAAGGAGCTTATCATGCTGGCCTTTGAAAAATTTGAATGACTGAAAATGCATGATATTGATTGACTTTGAATGAAATGGTGCTATAATAAAAGAAAAAGAGGTGATTTCATGCTGCCAGATGAACGGTTTCGGAGGATTTTAGAGATAATACGGAAAAACCAGTCAGTCACAGTGCAGGAACTGGTAAAACAGATCGGGATATCTGAGTCAACGGTCCGAAGAGACCTGGCGGCTCTGGATAAAAAAGGTCTGCTTCATAAGGTTCACGGAGGAGCCACTTCTATTGATGCAGGATTTGGCGTAGAAGAAACAGTTGCGAAGAAATCTTTGAAAAATGTGGATGAAAAACGCCGGATCGCACAATACTGTGCAGAGATCATCAGGCCGGACGACTTTATTTATCTGGATGCCGGAACAACCACAGAGATGATGATTGATTTTCTTACAGAGAAAAAAGCCTCTTATGTCACCAATGGAATTATGCATGCAAAAAAACTCATGGACAATGGTTTTAGGGTATATTTGATCGGAGGAGAACTTCGTGCGGTAACTGAAGCGGTAGTCGGAGAAGAAGCTTTGGAAAGTCTTAGAAAGTATAACTTTACGAAAGGATTTTTTGGAATCAACGGGATTTCGAAAAAAACCGGTTTTACAACACCGGATGTAACCGAAGCATTGGTAAAAAAAACAGCTCTTAGTCATTGTCTGGATGCCTATATCTTAGCGGATGAATCTAAATTTGGCAGGATTTCGGCAGTCTGCGTGGCCGAGCTGGATCAGGCAGTCATAGTCACAGGGAAACTTAAGGAACCAAGCTTTTTAAAATATGCAGCTATCAAGGAGGTATTAGAATGATTTACACAGTAACATTTAATCCGGCAATCGATTATGTCATCAAGGTGGATGATCTCACTCTTGGGAAGGTAAATCGGACCAAAAAGGAAGATATGTACTGCGGCGGTAAAGGGATCAATGTATCAAATGTACTTGCCAATTTAGGAATCGACAGTGTGGGATTCGGATTTATTGCAGGTTTTACGGGAGATGCCATTGAGACAGGGGCAAAACAGCTGGGATTTAAGCCGGACTTTATCCGCCTCAGAGAAGGCATGACAAGGATCAACGTCAAGATCAAGTCAAATGAGGAGAGCGAAATCAATGGGCAGGGACCGGATATCCATGAAGATGAGCTGGAAATGATGTATCAGAAGCTGGATACATTAAAAGACGGAGATATTCTGGTCTTGGCCGGAAGTATTCCGAACACTCTTCCTGAAGATGTATATGAAAAGATTATGGAAAGGCTTCAGGGCAGAAAGATCCAAATTGTCGTGGATGCTACAAAAGATCTGTTATTAAACGTTCTGAAATACCATCCGTTCCTGATCAAACCGAATAATCATGAACTGGGAGAAATGTTCGGGGTAGAACTGAAGAATAATGAAGAGATCATTGAGTATGGAAAGAAGCTTCAGGAGAAGGGTGCGAGAAATGTACTGATCTCCATGGCGGGAGACGGAGCGATCCTGATCACGGAAAAGGGTGATGTGCACATCTCACCTTGTCCAAAAGGAGAAGTGAAGAACTCAGTGGGAGCAGGGGATTCCATGGTTGCAGGCTTCCTGACCGGTTATCTGAAAAACGGAGATTATGAAGAGGCCTTAAAGATGGGGATCGCAACAGGAAGCGCCAGCGCATTTTCTGAGGATCTTGCAACAAAAGAAAAGATCATGGAATTATATGAGCAATTATAATTGACTTTCTGCTGACTGATATATGACTTAATGTGTGAGGGATATTGATGAAAAGGAGTGATTACATGCGTATTACAGAATTATTGAAGACAGAAGGGATCGAACTTGGGGTTTCGGTCGACTCAAAAGAGGATGCCATAGACCGTCTGACCGGACTTATGGATAAGACAGGCAATCTATCTGACAGGGAAGAGTATAAAAAAGGGATCCTCGCAAGAGAGGAAATGAGCACCACCGGGATCGGAGGAGGAATCGCCATTCCCCATTCAAAGAACGCAGCAGTAAAAAAAGCAGGTCTTGCGGCTATGACAGTGCCGGACGGAGTTGACTACGACTCTATGGACGGGGAACCTACCAAGGTATTTTTTATGATCGCCGCCCCGGCAGAGGGAAGTGATGTACACTTGGAGGCTCTTGCAAGACTTTCAACGATTTTAATGGATCCGGCATTTCTGGACAAATTGATTAATGCCAGCACAAAGGAAGAGTTTTTAAAGTATATCGACGAGAAGGAGACGGCAAAGTTTCCTGAAGAGGCAAAAGAAGATAAGGCGGAGCCTGATGTCCGGGAAGAGAAAAAGGACGGGTTCAGGGTATTGGCGGTCACTGCCTGCCCGACAGGTATCGCACATACATTTATGGCCGCAGAAGCATTGGAAAACAAGGCCAAGGAAATGGGCATTGCCTTAAAGGCCGAGACAAACGGCTCCGGCGGGGCAAAGAATGTTCTCACAAAGGAAGAGATCGAGCACTGCGACGGTATCATCGTTGCGGCGGATAAAAATGTAGAGATGGCACGTTTTGACGGAAAACAGGTGCTTCAGACAAAGGTCGCTGACGGCATCCATAAGCCGGAAGAACTGATCCAGACCATCCTCGATGAAAAAGCCCCTGTCTACCACCACAGCGGAGCCGCTGAGGGTGATACAGCCAACGAAGAGGGAGAAGGCATCGGAAGAACCATTTATAAGCATCTGATGAACGGTGTGTCCCATATGCTTCCCTTTGTTATCGGCGGAGGTATCCTGATCGCACTGGCATTCCTATTTGATAACCAGGCCATTGATCCAAACAACTTCGGAAAGAACACGGAGCTCGCGGCGGTCTTAAAGACCATCGGTGAGCAGGCATTCGGATTCATGCTGCCTGTACTGGCCGGCTTCATCGCCATGAGCATTGCGGACCGCCCGGGATTAGCGGTAGGTTTTGTGGGCGGCGCACTGGCCAATGCCGGCTATACCTTTGGCAATGTAATGAATTTTGCAGAGGCAAAACCGGTAAGCTCAGGTTTCCTCGGTGCACTGCTGGCAGGTTTCCTGGCCGGATATATTGTTGTCCTGTTAAAGAAGATCTTTAATAAGCTTCCAAACGCTCTGGAAGGGCTTAAGCCGATCCTCCTCTATCCTGTGTGCGGGATTTTAGTGATGGGTGTTGTGATGATCGCTATCAACCCGATCATGGGAGCCATCAATACGGGCCTTAACAACTTCTTATCCTCCATGAGCGGCACAAGTTCTATTTTATTAGGGGCAGTGCTGGGCGGAATGATGTCTGTGGATATGGGCGGACCGTTTAACAAAGCGGCCTATGTGTTCGGAACAGCACAGCTTACGGTTGCAAATGCGGGACCGGAACAGTATGCGATCATGGCAGCAGTCATGGCCGGAGGTATGGTTCCTCCATTGGCCATCGCACTGTGCACCACATTCTTTAAAAACCGCTTTACAGAGAGTGAGCGCAAATCAGGTATTGTCAACTACGTCATGGGGTTGTCCTTCATCACAGAGGGAGCGATTCCATTTGCGGCTGGGGATCCGATCCATATCCTGCCTCCGTGTATCATAGGATCTGCGGCAGCAGGAGCATTGTCTATGGCATTTAAGTGTGGGCTTCCGGCACCTCACGGCGGACTGTTTGTTTTAGGCGTTGTAACAAATCGCTGGATGTATCTGGCCGCAGTAGCCATCGGGGCCGTGATCGGTATGCTGATTATGTCCGTCACAAGAAAACCACTCAACAAATAAAAGGTCCTGTATTGCGGCAATACCGCTAAAGCAGGTTTATAATTTAGAGACTGCGAAAAGAGCAAGGTATGTATAAAACCATATACCCTGCTCTTTTTGTTTCATTTTTTGTGAAAGAAAATGTACGGGTGACATTTCTTTTCACAAAAGATGAAATACCTCAAACTGTTTTTAAAAGGGTTGGAATGATATACTCAAAACATAGATGAGGTGATGAATATGAACAAGAGATCTCGGGTAATCTTATCTACTCTGATTCAGAAAAAAGAATATGGGCAGGCGGCATATATGAAAGAGCTTGCGGAGCAGTTCAAAGTATCCACAAGGACCATCAGGAATGATTTGGAGCAGATTAATGAATTTCTAAATAAGAACAAACTATCCGGCGTAAGTCTCGGAAAACAGGGAGTCATTGAGACAGGAAAAGACATGGAAAGAGCCAGGCAGTACCTTTTCCAAGATGACTTTTACCCCTATAAGCTGGAGAAACATGAAAGAAAGATGTTTATGGCAACTTTATTAATCTGTGAAAGGGACTATCGGACCCTTTCGAATCTGGCGGACTGCATGTATGTGAGCCGGTCCACAGTGGTCCAGGACCTGGACGGACTGAAGGCATTTTTTAAGAAACATAAGCTGTATGTTGTTTCCCATTCCAACAAAGGATTGATACTGGAAGGTGAGGAAAAAAATAAAAGGCTGCTGTTGTTATCCATGATAAAGAGCAACGAATCTGTCTACCGGGAGGCACCGGTCTTTGAGAGGCTCATCCGTTCTCTGAAAGAAGAGTGCCGGGTGGACATGGAAGATCTGAAGACTATGGAAAAGGTGATTAATCTGGCGGAACATTTCTCAGGAAGGTTTCTCACAGATACCTCTTTTACAAACCTGAAATACTTCCTGGTGTTAAGCCTGTACCGCATGAGACTAAAAAAGTATGCGGAGCAGGACAGCAAGAAGAACAGCAAATACGAGATGGCTGGTTACATCTTAAAACAGCTCAGTGATTTTGCAGGGATTGAGGTTATGGAGGAGGAGATTAAGTTTCTCGGCAGAATATTAAATGAGATGCGTTATATCAAAAAAACGACCAGCAACCAGGAAATCGTAAAGATGCAGGTGATCACAAGAACCTTCATTGAACATGTGTCCATTGACATCGACCTGAATTTACAGGGGGATTATATTTTCTATGAAAATCTGATCAACCATCTGGAATCCATGTTTTCATCGGCTATCCAGGATAACACGGTAAATTCAGTTGTGACAGAAGTATTGGAGCGTTATCCGAAGATTCAGGAAGCAGTGCAGAATAACGTATCTGTTTTGGAAGAATATATCGGACGGAAGCTGAATGAGGTGGAAATCTCGTACATTGTAGTGCATATCTGTGCTGCCATGGAACGGAACAAAAACTCTACGGAGCGTTATTCCGTGATCCTTGTGTGCAACGGCGGCATCGGAACATCCCAGCTTCTGCTGGCCAGGCTGAAGAAGTATTTTAATTTCGACGTGGCGGACATCATACCGGCACATGACCTGAAAAACGCAGACATAAACGAGGCGGATGTGATCCTTTCCACAGTAGCGCTGGATACCGATATGGAATACATCCAAGTGGACCCGTTGTTAAATGATGAGGACTGTATCAATGTGGGAAAAAAGCTTTCACGGCTGAAGGGAAGCCATAAAGCCATCAGCAGGCCAAAGGTAAAAGAGAAGCCGGAGGCTGTGCACATGAAGCGGATCAAGGAGATCCTTGCCGCGGATACGCCCCCGGAACAGATGGTATTTCAAATTGAAGAGGTTGTAAATGAGTTTTGCCACAAGGAAGTGAGCATGCCGCTTTTAGCTATGCTTCCCAGCGAGGCAGTCAGGTTAAATGTAAGCTGTGAAAGCTGGCAGGAAGCTGTCAGGCAGTCTGCGCAGTATCTTCTTAGAAACGGCTGCATCGAGGAGCGGTATATAAGCTCTATGATTGAGAACGTGGAAAAGAACGGCCCTTATATTCTGGTGGCGCCGGGCTTCGCCCTTCCCCATGAAGCCTTAAATGCGGGGGCTAAGAAGGTGGGTATGAGCCTGATCAGACTGGCAGAGCCGGTAGTGTTCGGCAAGCCTGAATTTGACCCGGTTGAATGGGTCTGCTGTTTAAGTGCTATCAACAAGGAAACCCACTTAAAGGCTATGTTCCATCTGGTGAACCTGTTCCATAACCAGAAGTTCAGAGATGAGATACGGGATGCAGGGAGCGGGGAAGAAGTCTATAACGCGATCAAACGATATGAATATGAAATGAGGTAATTCAACATGATTTGGGAAGATTTAAAAGAAGAACTGGTGCTCACAGGCCTGGATGCCGAAAGCTCCGGGGAAGTCTTTGAACGTCTGGGTAAGACATTGATAAAAGAAGGCTATTGTAAGGATTCCTATATTGACGCTCTGAAGGCAAGAGAAAAGGATTTTCCTACAGGAGTTAATATGGCAGGAATCGGGATCACCATACCGCATACGGACAAAAGCCATGTGTATAAGGGCGCCGTGGCTATCGGAGTGTTAAAAAAGCCTGTGAAGTTTTATCAGATGGGCACCACAGATGAAGTTGTCATGGCAAGGCTCATCTTTATGCTCGCCGTGGACGATCCAGAGGAACATCTCGTATTTTTACAAAAAATACTGCAGGTACTGCAGGATCCAGAGACATTGAGAGGGTTGACTGAATGCAAGGCGAAACAGGACGTGATCCAAATAATTAAAGACAAAGAACAGTCACTTTCCTAAACAGGGAAAACCGAAAGGAGATATATTATGTCAGTTGTAAATATTTTATCCGTTTGCGGATCAGGAACCGTAACTTCATCCATGGTAGCAGCAAAGCTGAAAGAAAAATTAGGAGAGAGAGGATACTCTGTATCCACCACGGAGGCAAGACCTACCGAGGCTTTAAATTTAGCACAGTCAGGTAGATTTCATATCCTTGCCCATACCAGTCCGCTTCCGGACGGGGATTACGGCATCCCGACAGTCAATGCTTTCGCATGCATTACCGGTATGGGAGAGGAGGAATTTTTTGATCAGATTGTGGAGGCACTGAAGTCTGTCGGAAAGTAAAAAGAGAGTAAAACGGAGGAAATACATATGGAAGCAATTCTTACAACATTGAAAGCAATCATTGACAACTTCGGGTCGGCTATCATCGTACCATTTATTATTTTTATCATTGCATTAATATTTAAAGTAAAAGTTCAAAAAGCATTTTTATCGGCGCTCTATGCAGGAGTATCCCTGATGGGATTTACGCTGATTCTCGGAGCATTTACACCGATCATCACACCGATGGTTAAAAATATGTCCCAGGTTATGGCAGGTATCACGGGAGTCAACTTAAATACATTCGATGTGGGCTGGCAGGCAACATCAGTAGTTGCCTTTGCCACCAGTGCGGGAATGATTTATTTAGGCCTGGGTATTTTGCTGCAGACGATCCTGTTCCTTGTGAAGTGGACAAATATTTTTCAGCCGTCTGACCTTTGGAATAACTATTCCTATATTGTCTGGGGTGCCATGGTTATTTTCAAGACCCATAATTTTTTCCTCGGAATCGCATGTATGATTCTCTTGAATCTGTACAGCCTGCTCATATCCGAGCTGGTGGCAAAGCGGTGGTCCAAGTATTATAACTATCCGAATTGTACGATCATCGCCATGCACAACGTGGAACCGGCTATTTTTGCCATCTTGTTTGACCCGATCTTAAATAAACTCGGATTCAATAAATTAAAGCTGAACCCGAAATCCATAGAAAAGAAAATTGGTTTCCTCGGTGAGCCGATGACACTTGGATTTTTCCTTGGAATGTTTATCGGAATACTTGGAAGCGTAAATAAGCTCGGAACGATTGCTGGATGGGGTGATATCTTAGAAGCTGCCATTGCAACGAGTGCTGTCATGGCCCTCTTCCCTAAGATCGCCAGTATGTTTGCCCAGGCGTTTGCGCCGATCACAGAGGCCGCACGAAGATTTATGGGAAAAGCGGGAGACAGAGAATGGTACATTGCAGTCAATGACGCGGTAGGATACGGAGAACCTGCGACTCTTACAAGCGGACTTCTCCTGATCCCGATCATGATCGTGGTTTCCACCATTCTTCCGGGCAACCAGGTGCTGCCGGTCGTGGATCTGCTGGCAATTCCATACATGGTACAGGGTCTGGTAGCCGTGTATAAAGGAAATATGTCAAAGATTCTTGTGGCAGGAACCATCTGGTTCAGTTTAGGGCTTTTGATGTGTACCTACACAGCGCCGCTGTTCACACAGGTAGCCATGGCTGCAGGCTTTGCCATTCCGGCAGGAGCAGCTATGATCACCAGCTTTAACATTCTTGGAAAACCGATGCTTGGTTTCGTATTCCTCGCGTTCCTTTCCGGAAATCCGGTATTCATCGCCATCGCGGTGGCAGTTTATGCGGCAATGTTTGCAGTATTTAAATTAAAAAACAAGGAAATCGTAGCTTACTTAGACCGTCAGGCAGATAAAAATGAATCAGCAGAAGAGGCAGGGGTGTAGAGTATGAAAGTGGATGTAAAAGAATTTTTGAAACCGTGCAGCTGCGGCAGAAAACATGAGATCGTCGTGGACGATATAATCATAGAAAGCGGGGCAGTCTCAAAGCTCCCGGAAATCCTTTCAAGGGACGCATATAAGAAGTTCCAGAATATTGTCATGATCTGTGATGAAAATACTTATGAGGCAGCGGGAAAGACGGTGGAACGCCTTGTGCCGGGTCTGAAAAAGGCAGTTCTTGACCCAGCCAACCTTCACGCCAATGAACACGGCGTGGAGGCAGCCAAAAACCAGCTTGACCAGATCGGAGACGTGGATCTGATGATCGCCGTCGGATCAGGAACGATCCACGATATCACAAGATATCATGCCTATGAGAGAAAGATCCCGTTCTTCTCTGTACCTACAGCGGCCAGTGTGGACGGCTATGTGTCCACGGTGGCAGCTATGACATGGCATGGATTTAAAAAAAGCTTTACTGCCGTGTCACCGGTTGTGGTGATCGCGGACACTGATATCTTCAGCAAGGCGCCGATGCGTCTGACAGCTTCCGGGGTTGCAGATCTGCTTGGAAAATATACGGCTCTGGCAGACTGGAAGATCACACATATCCTGACCGGGGAATACATTTGTGAAGAAATATGTGAGATGGAGTACAAGGCGCTGGATGCGCTGACAAACAGTCTTTCCGGGCTGGCCAGGGGAGATGCCGGAGCCTATGAGGAGCTTATGTATGGGCTTCTGCTCTCAGGACTGGCTATGCAGATGACAGGAAACTCCCGGCCGGCCTCAGGGGCGGAGCATCATATGTCCCATCTGTGGGAGATGGAAGTGCTGAATGATTACATTGATTTTTACCACGGAGAAAAAGTGGGCGTGGGTCTGATCCTCGCTTCTAAGATCTATCACAAGGCAGCCCAGAAAATGCGCAGCGGGGCATTTACGGTAAAAGAATCCATGCCGGTGGAAGAAGAACTGATCAGAGTGAATTTTACAAAGCTCGGTATGTACGAGTCCATTATGGAGGAAAATACACCGAATCTTCTGGAAAAGGTTGATTCCCAAAAGCTTTTGGATAAAAAGAATGAGATCGCAGCTGTCATTGACGAGATTCCTTCTGCCGAGGCTCTTACGGAGATGCTCGCAAAGGTGGACGGGGTCAGATCCCTTGAGGATCTTGGTTTTGACGAGAGTTTTCAGGAAAAGACCGCAAGGCTGTCTCCTTATGTGAGAGCCAGGATTACCTTTATGAGGCTTCTCAAGTTCTATAGTTTTTATGAAGAAGTGATCAAGAATTAGGGAGGGTGAAAGGATATGCTGGAAAAATTAAAACATCAGGTTTATGAGGCAAATATGGAGCTTCCCGCAAAGGGACTGGTTACCTATACTTGGGGAAACGTAAGTGGCATCGACCGTGAAAAAGGGCTGTTTGCCATCAAGCCAAGCGGCATTGCCTATGAAGACCTGGAACCATCTGATATGGTTCTTATGAATTTAAACGGAGAGTGTGTGGAGGGAGATTATAAGCCTTCCTCCGACACACCGACCCATCTGGAACTCTATAAAGCATTTCCGCAGGTGGGAGGCATTGTCCACACCCACTCTGCTTGGGCAGCCTCCTGGGCGCAGGCAGGAAGGCCAATCCCATGTTACGGAACCACACATGCAGATTATTTTTATGGGGAGATCCCGTGTGCCAGAAGTCTGAGACCGGAAGAGATTGAAACGGAATATGAGAAAAATACAGGGCTAGTCATTGTCGAGACATTTCAGGGAATGAATCCAGCCTATGTTCCGGGAGTTCTCTGTACAAACCACGGACCGTTTGCCTGGGGAAAGGATGCAGAGGAGGCAGTACACAATGCTGTCGTGATGGAAGAGGTGGCAAAAATGGCTGCCAGGACAGAGCAGCTGAAGACAGAAGTGGGTGAGGCGCCCAAGACCATCCAGGATAAGCATTTTTTCCGGAAACACGGCCCCAATGCCTACTACGGAAACGCCGGAAAGTGAGGGGCTATGTTAGAAAATATCAAAGCTTTTGTCCTGGATATGGACGGAACGATTTATCTTGGAAATGAACTGTTTCCGTTTACGAAGGACTTTCTTTCCAGAGTGGAGGAGACAGGCAGAAAATTTTACTTCTTCACAAATAACTCTTCCAAGAGCCAGCAGGCCTATATTGAAAAGCTTTCCAATATGGGCATTGCTATCTCCAAAGAGCAGATGATGATTTCTAGCCATGTGATGATACGGTTTCTTTTGGAGAAGTATTCTGGAAAAAGTGTTTATGTTGTGGGGACACCGTCTCTGCTGAACGAATTCAGAAGCTTTGGGATACCTCTTGTGGAAGAAGATCCGGATATTGTTGTTCTAGGATTCGACACGACTCTGACCTATGAAAAGCTGTCCAGGGCCTGTCATTTTATCCGGAACGGCTGCATCTATTATGGAATCAATCCCGATTTAAACTGTCCCATGGAGGGAGGCACGTTTATCCCGGACTGCGGTTCCATGGCAAGGCTTGTGGAGGCTTCCACCGGACGATACCCGGAGTTCTTCGGAAAACCTTCAAAACATACATTAAATTATATGATTCAGGAGACTGGATACCGCCCGGATGAAATCGCCATTGTAGGCGACCGGCTGTATACAGACATAGCCGTGGCCGATCAAAGCCAAGTGACATCCATTCTTGTGTTAAGCGGTGAGAGTACCCTGAAAGATGTGGAGAATGGAGATATAAAACCAGATCTCATTGTGAAGGATTTAAGTGAGATAACGAGAGAACTGTAAAAAAGAAAAACACATTGGATGTTTTGTACGGAAATCCAATGTGTTTTTCTATTAGATTTTTATAGATTAAACTGGTGAAAATCTATGAGCAGATCCTCATATATTCCGACAGGCACGGATTCATTTAACGTATATTCATGGATATCTTCATGGAAGAGATCATGGACCGTGATTCTGTTTTTCTCAACATCAATAATCCAGTATTCCCGTACACCGGCAGTGCGGTATTTGAAAAGCTTAATACTGTAATCCATCCGTCTGCTGCTTAAGGAGACAACTTCGATGATCCAATCCGGAGCCCCATGGCAGCCTTTATCATCCAGTTTGTCTTTATCACAGATAACGGATAAATCAGGCTCCACATAATTTATATGATCATTTTCTAAAAAAACGGCAAATGGAGCAGGATATACTTCACAGGAACCATCGTGGCTGTCTATATAATTTGCAATTTTCTGATTGAGTTTACTTACAATTTTCTGATGATTTCTTGAAGGCGGAGACATATAGTAAATATGCCCGTTGATTAGTTCTGCTCTCGTACCGTCAGGAAGACCATAAATATCTTCTATTGTATAAAGTTTTTCTTTTACTAAGGGCATGGAAACACATCCTTTCATAAAGATTATGGGCAAAGCCAAAGCAAATATTCAATTTTATTATAATATGAGGATACCCTTAAAACAAGAGGATAAGGAATGATCTACTCCAGTTCAAAAGCACCGGTATACAACTGATAATATACTCCCTTTTGTGCAATGAGTTCATCATGGTCTCCGCGTTCAATGATACGTCCATGATCCAGGACCATGATAGCATCACTGTTTTTTACGGTGGACAGACGGTGTGCAATGACAAATACGGTCCGGCCCTTCATCAGATTATCCATTCCTTTCTGCACCAAAGCCTCTGTTCTAGTATCAATGGAAGAGGTAGCTTCATCCAAGATCATTGCCGGAGGATCAGCGACAGCGGCTCTTGCGATGGAGATCAGCTGCCGCTGTCCCTGTGAAAGGCTTGAGCCATTTCCCGTGAGGACAGTATCATACCCGTCCGGAAGCCTTGTGATAAAATCATCTGCATTGGCCAGTTTTGAAGCAGCAATACACTCTTCATCTGTGGCGTCCAGCTTTCCATAACGAATATTCTCCATCACCGTTCCGGTGAAAAGGTTCACATCCTGAAGCACTACACCAAGGGACCTTCTCAGATCCGGTTTGCAGATTTTATTAATGTTGATTCCGTCATAACGGATCTTTCCGTCAGGAATATCATAGAAGCGGTTGATGAGGTTTGTGATCGTAGTCTTACCCGCCCCGGTGGCTCCGACAAAAGCAATCTTCTGTCCTGGTTTTGCAAACAATGAGATGTCATGAAGGACCAGCTTCTCAGGTACATAGGAAAAATCTACTCCTTCCATCCGGATATCCCCTGTTAATTCTGTGTAGGTCAGGGTGCCCTGTTCTCTGTGGGGATGTTTCCATGCCCACATTCCTGTAGGGACAGAAGATTCCTTTAGTTCTCCGTTTTCATTTTTTGTCACATGAACAAGAGTGACATATCCGTGATCTTCTTCAATTTCTTCATCTAAAAGCTGAAAGATTCTTCCGGCTCCGGCAACTCCCATAGCGATCATAGAAATCTGCATAGAGGCCTGCCCGATAGTTTGTGACAGCTGCCTTGCCATACTTAAAAATGAAACAATAATACCGACCGTGATCGGACTTATGCCTGTCAGGCAGAAATTAGAGGCATGGAAGTAAACCAGCAGTCCGCCAACTACAGCCAACAGCACATACATGATATTTCCAATATTATTTAGGATCGGCATTAAGATATTGCCGTACTGGTTTGCCTTTTCCCCGTTGATAAATAACTGCTCATTCAGCGCAGTAAAAGTTTCCTTGCTTTCTTCTTCGTGACAAAAGACTTTTACTACCTTTTGCCCGTTCATCATCTCTTCTACAAAGCCTTCCTCTTTGGCCAGGGATTTCTGCTGAAGCATCATGTATCTGGAGCTGGCGCCTCCCAGCTGTTTGGTTACAGCAATCATGATTCCTAGAATGACCAGAACAGTAATCGTCAGCCACAGACTGTAGTAAAGCATCATGACAAACATAACGGCTACGGTCAGCATAGACTGTATCAGGGCCGGAAGGCTTTGTCCGATCAGCTGGCGGATCGCATCCGTATCATTGGTATAGGTACTCATAATATCCCCATGGGCATTGGTATCAAAATACTGGATAGGCAGCTTCTGCATATGCTTAAACATATCATCGCGCAGATTCCGCAGGGTACCCTGTGTCACAACGGCCATGATTCTGGTATACAGAAATGCACAGACAATGCCCGCCACATAAAATGCAGCCATAACACAGAGGATAGAGGTGAAGGTAACCCACACGCTGGACAAACCTCCAGTGATTCCCGGGGTGATACAATCATCAATCAGTCTCTGAAGAAAAAATGTAGATACCACTGAAGCGCAGGAACTGATTACGATACAAATCATTAC